>JAEEGL013432007.1_pt1 | contig 12067 bp, 8 predicted proteins | sample 9134231 | NCBI WGS metagenome assembly JAEEGL01 (sample SAMN16246548, study PRJNA631951) | gut metagenome | biome: gut microbiome; feature: rumen; material: fiber-attached | host: Bos | place: Iran: Karaj | collected 2018-10
CTCTGAAGCAGCGTCCAAAATTACTGCAATCATGATTTTCTGCCAGCCGTTTGTACGTGGAGCAGCTGATTTTTCGAGTGCAGCAAGCTTTTCGCAGAGTTCTGGAGTAACAGCAAGACCATCCGTTTCGAAAAATACAGAAAGTCCGTCGTATGAAAGTATTTTTTCCACTATATTTATGAAATCTGGATTTGCAAGTGGTTCTCCAAAGGCAGACAGGCTGATTACAGCCTTTTCGCTGTAATCGGCAATTTGGTCTATTAAAGTGCTGCATTTTTTTAAAGGCATAGCATTATGTGAATATTCGTATTTTGGAAGATAAATTGCTTCGAAATTAGCCTTGTCTGAAATCTGTATATTATAGAAGCCTGGTACTGTTTTTAAGCAGGCCGGATTTTTAGCAGCAAGCGCTGAAAGCTTTTCTACATCAGCTAAAGCAGCTTCGTCAGCCTGTTCAAATAAAGCCTTACACTGCATAAAGTTATCTTTTTTACCGCAATGGAACGAAAGACGAAGAAGACGCCAGTCGGAATCAGCAATAATTGTTTCTACATCAAAAGAATTAATATCAGTTTTAATAAGATTATAGATAGCATCGCGGGTAACAGGTGCGTCCCCGAGTGCTTTCTGGCTTGTTTTTGAGAGTTCTGCCAGTATTCCAATTGTTCCGGCATTTAATGCTTCTGGCGCAAAACCATAAGGGTATCCATCAGCAAAGGTATATTCTGCTTTATATTCGATATGTGAATCTAAGATTTTCTTAGCAAGTGCCTTATTAAGATATGGAAGGTCGTTATAAGAAAAAAGAACTGTCTCTGCCTGATTTTCATCGCAGAGCTTTTTCATATCTGATAAAAGTGCTGATAAACTGCCTGAATTAAGTGTAAATGAAGGAAGATTCAGAGAAGAAGCCCATTCTGAAGTAATTTCGAGGGCTGATTTTCCGTTAAAAGCCTTTTCTGAGGCGTATTTTGAGTCTTCGTTATAAAAAATTACTATGGTTTTCATCAAATTCTTTATCGGCATTTCATTGAATAAGTTAATAAAATAAGGTAAGTTAGAAATAAGAGGGGAAAATGGACGCACCGGTATTACCACAGGATACAGTATTCAGCGTTTCGCAGATTACAGACTTAATCAAAGAAATTTTAGAGACCTCATTTCGCACTATTATAATTGAAGGCGAAATTTCAAACTGGAGACCGAGTGCTGCTGGACACATTTATTTTACCCTTAAAGACAATAATGCTCAGATAAAAGCGGTTATTTTCCGCGGTGCGGCAATGCGATTGAATTTCCACCCAAAAGACGGCGATAAAGTTCGCTGTACCGGAAGCCTTTCTGTTTATGCACCTCAGGGAAACTATCAGATAATAGTAAATACTATGGAAATTGCGGGCGCCGGCAATATTCTTCAGATGCTCGAGGAGCGAAAAAGAAAGCTTGCCGCAGAAGGTTTGTTTGATGAAAGCCTTAAAAAGCCGCTTCCACAGTTTCCACGTACAATCGGGGTTGTTACAAGCCCTACTGGCGCTGCCATACGTGATATTCTGAATGTTACAAAACGCCGTAATCCCGGTGTAAATATTCTGGTTTTACCGGCTATTGTACAGGGAGACGGAGCTGCCCAGACAATCTGTAAAATGATTGAAATTGCAAACTTTTATGAGCTTTGCGATGTTCTGATTGTTGGACGAGGCGGTGGTTCTCTCGAAGATTTGCTTCCTTTTAGTGAAGAAAGCGTAGTTCGTGCCGTGGCAGGCTCTCGTATTCCAACTATTAGCGCTGTTGGACATGAAATTGACTGGGCTTTGTGTGATTATGCAGCAGACCGCCGCGCTCCAACCCCATCCGCCGCCGCCGAAATGGCCGTTCCACAGCTGGCCGACATCCGCCAGAACCTTGCAGCATATAAAACAAGCCTTTACGACGTAATTACCGCCCGAATTAAAAACACAAGGCTTCTCATTAAATCCTTTAATCCCGAAAGCCTTGAGGTGCGCTTCCGCAATATCCAGCAGCCGCTGTTAAACCGCTTCGCCACCGCCAGGGAAGCCTTACCACAAAACTTTCAGGAGAAAATACATGACCTTCGCGTACGTATAGCACAAAGCAAAACTGTACTTGAAAACGCAAGCCCGCAGACCATTTTTGACCGCGGTTATTCTATGGTAACAGGCCCGGACGGCAAAATAGTAAGAGACGCAGCAAGCCTTAAAGCGGGCGACCGGCTTATTATCACTCCTGCAAAAGGAAAAATTACAGCAACAACAGAAAATATTGAGAGGTAAATATGGCAAATACTTTTGAAGAAAATCTTGCAAAGCTCGAACAGCTTACATCAGATATTAAACGCAGCGACATTTCACTCGAGGATGCACTCAAAGACTTCGAAGAAGGAATCAAGCTTGCATCCGGCATGGAAAAGCAGCTCGACGAAATCGAAGGAAAAATACAGATTCTCATGAATGAACCAAATCCTATGACAAAGGAAAATCCGCCTCAATTTGATTTGTTCAGCGACGACGGAGAAGTAAACGGAACCCGCAAATGAGCTTGAACCGACCTGTCCGCACTCTGAATCCCGAAGTAGCAAGAAAAATTGCTGCCGGAGAAGTAATTGACCGCCCCAATGCAATAATCCGCGAGCTTATGGATAACTCCATAGACGCCGGAGCAACAAGCATTACTGTAGAAATCAGTGGTGGCGGCATTGAAAAAATCAGAATTATTGACAACGGATCAGGTATGACTCAGGAGGACCTGCAAAATTGTGCCCGCCCTCACGCCACAAGCAAAATTGAAACTGAAACTGATTTAATGAATCTTTCTACGCTGGGCTTCCGCGGAGAAGCACTTGCTTCTATTGCAGCAGTTTCCCGCCTTTCCATTCAAAGCGGTGGCTATAAAATGCGCGCCAGCATAACCGAAGACCACATAATAGAACCGGCCGCTCCCCTCAAGGGAACAATTGTTCAGGCAGAAGGACTTTTTGAAAACTTCCCTGCCCGCCGTCAGTTCTTAAAGCGGCCGGCAACCGAAGGCATTATGTGCCGCAATACCTTTATAGAAAAAGCACTTGCACGTCCTGACCTCGCGTTCCGTTTTATTGCAGACGGAGAAACAAAGCTTGATCTTCCGGCCGGACAGTCGCAGAAAGACCGTTTTGTAATGGCAAACAGCTACAGCGAAGCCCCGGAGCTTTTTTATGAGTTTGGTCATTCTTCTGGCGGAGAGAATCCGGAATGGTCTTTTACAGTTGTAATTGGTGAGCCTGCTGTTAGCCGCACTAACAAAAAGGAAATTTTTATTTACGCAAACGGTCGACGCATTCAGGAATACTCTCTGGTGCAGGCTGTTGAATATGGGGCTCAGGGCTTTTTCCCGAACGGAACTTATCCAGTTGCTGCGGTGTTTGCCCAGGTTCGCCCTGATTTAATTGACTTCAATATTCACCCTGCAAAACGAGAGGCACGCTTTTCTGATATTTCTGCCCTTCACCATGGCTTGAGCTCAACAATCAGAAACTTTTTCCATCAGTATACCTATTCTAATTTTGCAGAAGATAAACCCGCTGATGAAGAGCGTGCTCAGGAATTTGATTTTACCCCGGCGGAAGCCTCATCGACTGCAACCACATCTGCCTCAACCCCTGATTCCCTGTACGAAAAGCATATTTCTTACAAGGCTTCGGAGACAAAATCAGAAGCACTTTCTGATTTCCGCTCAAAATATCTTGGAATAAAAACCGGAGACGGAAGTCGTTCAAACACAACCTGGACACCACGCGCGACTGGCAGTGCGGCACACAGCACACAATCCCTCGCCGAAGCAGCTCTTTCTGCAGCATCAGCAGCTTCAACTGCCGCTTCACCGGCACAGGCTCATACGAACTCAATTCCAGCCCAACCGCAAATCCGCTATATAGGGCCTTGTCTTGGAACCTTCCTGCTTGCAGAAAAAAACAACTGCCTTTATATAATTGATCAGCATGCTGCTCACGAGCGCATTCTTTTTGATAAGCTTATGACTTCTCAGGGAGAAGCCGGTCGTCAGCCTCTGCTCATTCCTTACAAAATAAAGACTGAATCAAAGACTCAGGATAATCAGCTTGAAAAATTAAAGCCGGAGCTCAACAGAATTGGCTTTGAAACAGAACATACTTCGGACGGACTTTGGGAAATAAAAACAATTCCAGAACGCTGGACCGGAACAGAATATGACCTTCGAACTCTTCTTTTTGTAAAGCAGGTTGAACCAAAAGAAATAATCCGCTCAATTGCCGCAATGACCGCCTGCAAGGCCGCTGTAAAAGACGGTTATGTTCTGGATGACATTACTGCCGCACGGCTTGTAGAGCAGGCCTTTACTTTAGAAGATCCGCACTGCCCTCACGGACGGCCGATTTATACAGTATTCTGCCGTGAAAAATTATTTGAAATGGTAAAGAGAACCTAGCAGGTTAGTTTTCGAGCACGGCAATCAGGCTGTCTACCTCTGCCTTTCTGAACGACGGATTTTTTCCACGTACATAAAGCAGATTTTTATAAGCCCCCTGAGTATCTCCAAGCTGCAGTAAAACCTTTGCTAGTCCTACATATGCTTCGAGGTTTTCCGGATTTTTAGAAGTTATCTTTGAGAAATTTCTAGAGGCATCAGCCAGTTCGCCATTTTTTGTCTGCGCATTTGCAAGATTCAAAAGTGCATCTTCATCATCAGATCTGATTTCAAGAGCGGCCTTATAATAGCTTACAGCCTTTGGATAATCTTCCTTGAGCATATAAGCTGTGCCGAGATTATTATTTACACTGAAGTCATTACTGTCGGTTTTGTAAGCTTCCTGCAAAAGTCCAAGAGCCTTATCTACATCAGCAGAACCTTCTGACATGTAAAGAGCACTTAAGTTTATTTTTGATTTAACATGGTCAGGATGTAAGGTAAGTGCTTCCTTATAGTAACGCTTTGCATCTTCGGTTTTATTATTTCTTTCCTGAATGAGAGCATAGTTATAAGTGATGTTTGCCTGCTGTGCATCGTTAATCAAAAAGTCTTTTTCATCATAGGCCATCCAGCCGTAACGGGAAGCTTCTGCATATTTTCCATCATCATATAAAACCTTAGAAAGGTTATAGGCTGTAAGAGTTTTTTCTTCGCTCTTGTTTAAGTTTTCAAGCGCTCTTTTGTACTGCGCTTCGGACTCTGCATATTTTCCATACTGATAATAAACAGAACCGAGCTCCATAATTGCAGAGGTATTATCAGGGAAAAGCTTAATGAGATTATCATAGGCCTTTACACATTCTGCAAGCTTACCCTGACGGTTATAAACGCGTGCCTGCTCAATATATCCCTTTTCATAATTTGGATTTATTTTTACTGATTTTTTGAACGATTCAAGGGCACTGTTTTCATCATTGAGCTTTACATAAGTGAGACCGAGGTTGTAAACACTTGGAGGAAACTGATTATTAAGTTCAATAGAACGCATAAATGAACCTTTTGCATCGGTATAACGTCTCAAAAGATACTGCAGCTTTCCCATATCGTAATAATAAAGATAATTTGATTCATTAAGGGCAATTGCTTTTTCAAGCTCGCTTAAGGCGCGGTAATAATCTTTTTTCTTTTGTGCATCCTGAGCTTTTATATAGTGTGCCGCATCACTGTCCGCGCCGCTTTCTGCAAGTTTTTTTGCAAGCTCCATACCTTCTTCCAGAAGCTTCTGTTTTTCTGCGTCTGAACCTGCTTCTGCAAGACGCTTTGCAATTTCATCGAGCTTTGCTTTTGTTCTGTCTGCAGCCGCATTTTCAACTGCCTTTTTAGCGGCGGCTTCTTCAGCGTTTTTCTTATCCTGTTCGGCTTTCTTCGCTGCAGCTTCCTCGGCTGCTTTTTTAAGCCGTTTTTCTTCTTCGGCCTTTTGTCTTGCTGTTTCAGCTGCTTTCTTTTTTTCTGCAAGCTCTCTTTCGTTTTTCAGGCGGGCTTCTTCATCAGCCTTTTTTCTGGCTTCTTCTTTGCGGGCTTTTTCTTCTGCAGCTAAACGGGCTTTTTCTTCTGCCTTTCTCTTTTTTTCTTCTGAAGCTTTACGGTCGGCCTCGGCTTTTGCCCTGCGATCTGCTTCGGCTTCTCTTGCGGCTGCTTCGGCTTCTCTTGCAGCCTGTTCTTCAGAAGCCTTAAGAGCTGCTAACTCAGCTTCCTTTCTGCGTCTTGCTTCATCAGAATCTGAGTCTGAATCAGAAAGAGTATAATCTTCTACGCCTTTTCCATATTCGTTGTCAAAAATTCCTGCACCGGAAAATTCTTCTCCATAGGAATGACCTTTTCCGTCATAAAAATTCCGGCCATGTTTTCTTCGGCCTTCACTGGAACAGCCTTCACACTTCATTAAAAGCAGCAGTATTACAATTACAAAAACAACTGCCGCACCACCGCAGATTTTTTTTAAGCGTATATTTTTCTCTTCGTCCGATAAGTCCTTCCAACGCTTAAAATTCATTTTAATCCAACTCCCCTTCAAGATCGTAATCTATTAAGTCTTCTGCTCCGGAAGTAAGATTTGTAGAATCAGTTCCCTGTAATGAATTTGCTACATCCTCAAGCAGTTTTTTTCGTCTTTCATCTTCTTCGCGTCGGCGTTCTTCATCCGCCTTACGCATTTCTTCTATCAGCTGTTCTCTCATACGTCTTTCATCCTCGAGAGCCTGCTGCTGTTCCTTTTGTTTAGCCTGTGCCTCACGGGTAGCCAGCTCATGCGCGCGGCGGCGTTCGTTTTCGAGCCACTTTTCGTGCTCTTCGCGCGACTGTTTTTCCAGTTCTTTCATTTCGTTGAGCTCGGCATCACTGAATGTGAGCCAGTCTTCTTCATCTGTTACAACTTCCTCAGAAACAGACAGAGCCTGACCGCTGTCATGATCAAGCTGTTCCCAGTCAAAGGTAGAACCATAATCTTTTTCTTTAGAATCATCTACTTTTTCCTGATTAGAATTATCTGTAACCGCGCCCGGATTTTCACCATGGATTCTTTCCCATTCAGGATCATCAGGATTCTTTCTGGTATTTTCAAGTCCGGCATCTACACGTTCCCAATTAGGACTAAAGCCGTCTTTTTTCTTTTCTGAAAGACTTCCATCATATTCTTCCCACTGGGCTTTATTCTGTTCGGCAAGCAGTCGTGCTTCTTCTTCACGGCGGGCAATCTCTTCTTCGAGAGCTTTGATTAATAATTCAATACGTTCTCTCTGCGGATCATCAGGGCATTTGCCAATAAAATCAATATAATCATCCTTTGCAGAAACAAGCTGACCTGCCATTAAAAGAGCATTTGCTCGGTTTAAAAGTGCTTCATAAAAACGAGGTTCTGCCTTCATAGCATCTGAATAACAGGTTGCTGCAGAAGTATAATCCTTTAAGGCATAATAAGTATTTCCCATATTATATGAAAGAACTTTTGCATTTTCCGGCTGAACTCTAAGTCCGCGCCTGAAGGCATCAATTGACTTGTCATATTCTCCAAGCTGATAGTAACCAAGACCAAGAAAGTTATACGAATTTTCCGAAACCTGTCCGTTCATTATTTCATATTCAAGCACCTGAACGGCATCCTTTGCATTATTCTCTTTAAATAAAGTTTCTCCACGTGAAAGGCCTCCGTTTGAAGCACCTCCATTTTGTGCAAACAGATATGTTCCGAATAAAACAAAAATGACAGTAAAAATCCGTCTGAATTTAATTTTCATATATACTACCTTCGTGTTTGACACATCGACATAAATTTACTACTCTTATTATCGAGAAAAACTGAAAAGACTTAATCTGCTTTACAGATTGCATTCCCCAGTTTTTTTCGGAGTTGAAAAAAATGCTTATTATCATTATAGCTGTTTTTGCCGTAGTAATCATATCTCTAATTATCATTATATTAAAGAATTTTGTATCTCCAAAACGAATTGAAACAATTCCACGTCTCATAAAACAAGGCAAAACCCAGAACGCAATAAAAATCGCTAAGCAAATACTTGCAAAGGATCAGAAAAACTATCTTGCACATTACTATCTTGGAAAAGCATATATAAAAGAAAACCGCACAGAGCTGGCAGTAATAGAATACAAAAACGTAAACGACAATGCACTTTTCGGTGAAGGAATTAACGAGCTTTCGTTCCGTTCAGAATATTCACAGCTTCTTTTGAAATATAATCAGCAGAACGAAGCACTTAAAAACTTCCTTTTACTTACAAAGCTCGACCCACAGAATGCAGAAAACTTTTATCAGGTTGGCCGTATTTACGAAGACCAGAACCGCTACGATATAGCACTTGGCTTTATGCAAAAATGCGCAATGCTCGACAAAAAGCATGCCAAGGCACACGCAGAAATAGGACTTATGCTTTACCGTACAAAGCAGTTTGGCGAAGCAAAAAAAGAAATTGATATGGCTATTAAGCTTAGCCCTGATACTTATACATCATATTATTACCTTGGAAAGATTCTTAAGGATGCAAAAGATCTTCAGGGAGCCATCAAGGCCTTTGAAAAAGCACAGCGCGATCCTGAGGTAAAACAGAAGGCTATTATTGAACACGGTTCATGCTTTATGATAGCAGGAAGAACAGACAATGCACTTGTAGATTTTCAGCGTGCAATTGAACTGGATAAGGATGATTCTCAGCCGGAAACACTTTATGCCCGATATTTTCTGGCTGCCTGCTACGAAAAAAGCCGCAAAATAGACAAGGCAATTGAACAGTGGGAGCTGATTTATAAGCGCAACAAGGGCTTCCGCGATGTTTCTGCAAAGCTTTCTGAATATAAAGACCTTCAGGCAAACGATTATCTTAAGGATTATCTTACCTGCAGCAACGAAGAATTCCCATATATTTGTAAAAATGCAGTTATTAAGGGCATGAATCTTCAGGTTCTTTCCCTCGATCAGAAAAAATGGGGCTGCCAGATTACTGGTGTAAACAAAAGTGATGACTCTTGGATGTCTGTTCGTAAGCAGGTTGTATTCATCAGATTTTATCGTGATCCGGAACCAGTTGAAGAAGCTCAGATTCATGAATCTCTTGATCAGATGAAAAGTTTGAACAGTGTTAAAGCCTTTTTATTTTCAAGCTCCGGCTTTAATACTGCAGCAAAACGCTTTGCAGAAAACAGACCTGTTGAACTTATAGAAAAACAGAAGCTTGAAGCACTTCTTTCAAAAGCTGGTGCTGCTAAATGAAAATTCTCTGTGTCTCCGACTATGTAGACCCGCTGATCTACACACAGAACGTTAAGGCTGCTTTTCCAGACATAGACCTTATTCTGTGCGCCGGCGACCTTCCGATGGATTATATTGATTTTATTGTTACTGTCTTTAATAAGCCTACATATTTCGTTTTTGGAAATCATGATTTAAAAGAGTACCATTTTTATCATCGTGACGGCCATTTTGATGGTGGTCCATCGCGTTATGAACAGGCAATGAACGGCCATGGGGCTACCTATCTTGGTTTTAAAAGTTTTATTAATGAAAACCTGATGTTTGAAGACCCAAAAACCGGCAAAAAAACTCCGCTATTAATTGCAGGTGCTTCTGGTACCATGCGATATAACAACGGACTATGCCAGTTCACAGATGCCCAGATGAAATTTAAGCTTATGCTGATGGTTCCTAAACTAATCTATAATAAAATAAAGTATGGAAGATACCTTGATATCTTCATGACACATGCTTCTCCACGTCATATTCACGACCATGAAGATCCGTGTCACCTTGGTTTTGACTGCTATAACTGGTTTTTACAGCGCTTTAAGCCAACCTACATGGTGCATGGTCACATTCATTTATATGACTTACGGGAAGAAAGAATAGGCAGATATTATGATTCAATTGTAGTAAACGCTTACGCACACTATGTAATTGAACTGCCTGCAAGTACTACAAAATAAAAGGACACCCAGGATGATGGATTATTCAAAAGCTAAATCTGAAGAAGATTTTAATAAAGCACACACAAAAGCCTTTATAAATGAAATTCAGCACCTTCTTTCTCCGGAAGAGGCCAAGCTGATTTCCCTCAATGATGTAAAACAGATGATAAAAGCCAACGCAGAAACCTACGTTGGAATGAAGGTTATCCCAATTGACAAAATTATTGGAAGTGAAGGACGCTATAACGATTTTGATAACCGCTTTTTCCCAAAAAGCACACACCTTAAAAACCGCTGGCAGCATGTAGATGAAGCCGCCCTGAACGACATAACTCTTCCACCTATAAAGGTTTACGAAATTGCAGGACTTTATTTTGTACGCGACGGAAATCACCGTGTTTCAGTTGCTAAAGCCCGCGGAACAGAGTTTATTGATGCAGAGGTAGTATCTCTGCAGAGCGAAATTAAGCTGAAAAAAGCAGATTCCCTTAAAGAGATTCAAAAGCAGATTATCAATTACGAAAAGAGGGTTTTCTACAGCGAAACCGGTTTCGGCGATATTACAGATTACTGGTGTCTGGATTTTTCAAGCCCAGGACGTTACGACGTAATTTATAATCACATTCTGACACATAAATATTATATGAATCAGAATAAAGAAACAGAAGTTACCATGGAAGAAGCTATAAAATCCTGGTTTTACAATGTTTATTTTCCACTGGCATCAATAATCCGCGAAAAATACATATTACGAGGCTTCCCTGGACGAACTTTGGGAGATTTATATGTATGGACAGTACGTTATTGGGACGATTTAAAGAAAAAATTCGGTGATAACATACCTATGGATGAAGCGGTAATTGATTTTACCCGGCATTACAAGATTCCAGTTTATAAAAGAATCTTAAACCGTATAAAATGCATTATTTTGCGCCGCGCAATTACAGACGCAAACAGCGATATACCCGGATAATAAGAAAACAATTCCTTGACGGCTAAAAATTTCAATGCTAAAATCAAAGATAATGCCGATAATATAGTAATACTATATTCGTTAGGAGAAAAATTTGTTTACCATTGATTCATTTATAAATGTACCGCTTAATATTGCTGCCGGTATCAGTGCATTGCTTTTCATCTTTCTTCTGATTATTAAGCTCAGAAACAAGGCAAAGGTCAGCCTGATATTCTTTATTGCTACTGCAATTATGTTAGTCGGCACAATTTACAGCACCTTCAAGGAATATTACGCTTACATTGTATTTACAATCATTATTACCGAGATAGTTCTTCTGCCTTATCTCATTATTAAGGCATTTATTAACGAACAGAAAATCGAAGAAAAACGCGCTGCAAAAAAAGCTGCTGAAATTAACGCATCACGCGATAACGATATGGTAAACAGAGCTGTTATTCAGCAGATTGAAGAGAAAAACCAGCGTTATATTGAATTAAACCGAGATCTTATTGCTAAGCTTTCTACATTCTTTACAAATAACAACAGTATGGAAAACTTCCTCGAGTACTGTAATGACCTTATGACAGAAAAGGTAAAGGCAGACGGTTGTATTTTCCTTATTGCTGATGATTATGATAACACACTGGCTGTAAAATCATTTAAAGGTGCCTTCCCACCTCCATACAAGCTGCCGGAAGACCTTCCACACAAGCCAATCCGTGTTGAAACAAACCTCCGCTTTGCACAGTTCCCGCTTCAGGACAATATTTTTGGTCAGATTTTCACAGAAGGCCAGCCTGTACTTATTACAGACTCTGTAAAAGATCCTCGTGTATATCAGAACGGACCAGAAGAATTCCTCCGCTGCGGAAGTTATATTTTTGCACCAATTAAACAGCTTGATGCAGTTGTAGGACTTGTAGGTCTTGCACGTAAACCAGACAGCGAAAAGTTCACTAAAGATGAATTTGATACAGCTGTTATGCTTGCAGACTCTGTTTCAACAGCAATCAAACCACTTTACAGCTTCCTTGACTATGCAGAACACACTGAGTTGAACAAAGGTGGCAGCATTGCTTCTAAGTATCAGAAAGATATGCTTCCTGCAAAGCTTCCGGTTATCCCAGGTATTTCAATCGGTTGTTATTCAAATCCTGCAGAAAATGTCTGCGGCGACTATTATGATATTCTTGTTTC
>JAEEGL015134979.1_pt1 | contig 12067 bp, 11 predicted proteins | sample 9134231 | NCBI WGS metagenome assembly JAEEGL01 (sample SAMN16246548, study PRJNA631951) | gut metagenome | biome: gut microbiome; feature: rumen; material: fiber-attached | host: Bos | place: Iran: Karaj | collected 2018-10
AGAACTTGTTAGAATAGAGAAAAATCTGCGGAAAAGGGAGGGGATGGAATGGCGGAGGAATACGTCCTGCCCCAGCCGGAATCGCTGTCCATCAGCCTCCAGGATGCGGACAGGCTCATTTCAGCCGGCAGCGGTGACGCTGCCTTGCTTTATCTCTATATCCTGCGCCGGGGGGGCAAGCTGGACCGGGAGAAGGCCCGGACGGAGCTGGGCCTGGGCAAGCGGCTGGACGCCGCGGTGAGCACCCTCCAGAAGCTCTGCATGGTGCAGCTGCCCGGCGGTATTCCCGTTCCCGAGGGGGAGAGGCTGGCCCCGGGCAGTGCCGAGGAAACGCCCACCTATACCGTGGCGGACGTGGAACGGGCCGCGGAGACGGTGGCGGGGTTCCGGGAGCTTTTGGATGAGACGGCAAAGCGCCTGAGGCGTCTGCTCTCCACCAATGATCTGCTCATCCTGTACGGGCTGTATGACGATTTGGGCATGCAGCCGGAGGTCATCCTGGTGGTGATCAGCTGGTGCGTCCAGGAGTCGGAGCGGCGTTATGGCCCGGGGAAAAGGATCACCCTGCGGCAGATCGAGAAGGAAGCGTACATCTGGCAGAACGGGGGCATCGTCACCCTGGAACAGGCGGAGAAGCACGTGCAGGACCTGCTGGATCGGAGACAGGAATGCAAGGCCGCCGCCCGCTGCCTGGGCATCCGGAATCGGGAGCTCGTTCCTTCGGAGGAGAAGTACATCCGCGCCTGGCTGGATATGGGCTTCAAAGCGGAGGCCATCGGCGAAGCCTATGAACGGACCATTTTGAAGAAGAATGAGCTGGCCTGGCCCTATCTGAACCGTATCCTGGAAAACTGGCATAAGAAGGATTTACACACCCTGGAGAAAATCCTGGAGGGCGACCCCAGGGAAAAGAATACCCCGAAGCGGCAGGAGGATGCCCGGAAGTCCTCCGGGCCCGACGCGGAGGAGTATCGGCAGATGCAGCGATTTTTGGCGAAGATGAACGGAGGCGGCGGAGATGGCACTTGACGGAAGACTCCTGAGCCGGGCGATGGAGCGGCTGGAGAATGACCGCCGCAGACGGGAGAGCGCGGAAACGCTGCTCCGGCAGAAGCTGTACAGCCTGGACCCGGCCCTGGCGGAGCTGGACGGAGAGATCCAAGGCACGGCAGCCAAGGCCATGGAGCTGGCACTCCGCAGCGGCGAGGACCCCGCCAAGGCCATGGCGGGGCTGCAGGAGCACAGTCTGGAGCTCCAGCGCAGCCGTGCCAAGCGGATCGCCGCCCTGGGATACCCGGAGCACTGCATCGACGGGCTCCCGGCCTGTACGGTCTGCGGAGACCGGGGATATGTGGGCAGCAAGCCCTGCGGCTGCCTCATGCGCCTGTACCGGGAGGAACAGCGCAGGGAGCTGTCCAAGCTCCTGGATTTGCAGGGGGAGCAGTTTTCCGCTTTCCAGCTCAAGTATTACAGCGATCAGCCGGACCCGGATACCGGCCTGAGTCCCCGGCAGCATATGCAGCTGGTGGAGCTGGCCTGCCGCCGGTACGCGGAGACCTTCAACGGCGGCGGCTCCAACCTCTTCCTCAGCGGCGGGCCCGGCCTGGGCAAGACCTTCCTTTCCGCCTGCATCGCTTCCGTCGTGTCGGAGAAGGGCTGGTCCGTGGTCTACGAAACGGCGGTCACCCTCTGCGCCAGGTTTGAGGAGGCCAGATTCGGCCGTCGGGGGGATACGGAGGCCGCGGATTTGGACGTGCAGCGGTATCTCCAATGCGATCTGCTCATTCTGGACGATTTGGGCACGGAGATGAACACCTCCTTCTCGGTGAGCGTGATTTACGAGGTGATCAACTCCCGTCTGCGGAGCAAGAAGAGCACGGTGATCTCCTCCAACTATTCCACCCAGGAAATCACCGCCCGGTATACCCCCCAGATTGCCTCCCGGCTGGCGGGGGAGTATACGAACCTCCGGTTCTACGGAACGGATATCCGAAAACTGAAAAGTCAGGAATGAAACAAGGGCGCGGAAAACCGCGCCCTCAAGGTGTAGACAAACCCCCGAATACTGTCATTGCGAGACCAGTTCGCAAACTGGTCGTGGCAATCCGTTCTCTCATCCCCTCGGACGTGTTAAGATAACAAGGACGGGAGTTACGGATTGCCACAGCCAGTGACATCGGTCACTGGCTTCGCAATGACATAGAACGTACGTTCCCCCTTTGTCTACAGTCTGAGGGCGCGGAAAACCGCGCCCTTGAAAACTATTCGGAATCACGCCTCTCCCCGGAGCTTCAGCCCCTCCAGGATCAGGGAAACGCACTGTTCCTTGGTGAAGGCCTCCGTATCCACCGTCAGATGGAACCAGCGGGTATCTCCCCACTTCCGGCCGGTGAAGTTCTGGTAATACCGGGCCCGGGCGGCATCCGTGCGCTCCAGCTCCCGGGCGGCCTGCTCCGGGCTGATGGACCGGCGCTGCGCCAGCTGCTGCGCCCGCCACTGGGGCCGGGCATGGAGGAATACCCGGAAGCTCCTGGGCTCCCCGTACAGAATGTAGTCCGCGCAGCGGCCCACGATCACGCAGCCCTCGTCCCTGGCTGCCAGCCTCCGCAGGACCCGGCATTGGGCGGCGAAGAGCTTCTCCAGGGGCGGCAGGTCCTCGTTGTACATGGCATAGCCGGAGGTGAGGAAGTCGTACCACAGGCTTTGTCCCATGGCCTGTTCGTGGGCCCGGATGAAATCCTGGCTCAGCCCGCTTTCCTCCGCCTCCAGGGGAATGAGCTGTTCATCGTCATAGAAGGGGATACCCAGGGCCTGGGCCAGGGCTTCCGCCACACCGTAACCGTCGGAGCCCGTCTCCCGGCTGATGGTGAGGATAAGGCCGCCCTTGCCGGAGACCGGCGCCGCTGCGCCGATGGCCCGTTCCAGCTTGGTCTCCCGTTCCACGAAGCGCAGAAGAGGCGCCTGGCAGTACCGCATCATGCGCTTCATCAGGAAGCCCACGGTGAGGGCGGAGATCACCGTGCCCTCCCGCACTCCCACCAGGGCATGGAAGAACAGCAGGGAGGTGAGGGTGGAAAGCCCCACCATACAGCAGTCGGTGATGAGCTTGCAGGTGGCCACGGGCTTCCCCAGCTTCCCGGAGAGGGCCAGACTCAGCCCCTCCCCCGGGGTGGGGAGAATGGCCGGGGCCAGGTAGAGCATCACCCCGAAGGACACCAGGGGGATACTGATAAAGAGGTACAGCAGCCGCAGCGGATAGGACTGGGGGACGGGGAGGAAGGAAAGCAGCCCCGTGGCCGCCGTCACCAGCAGGCCGAAGAAGAAGGAGGCCAGGATCTGGAGCAGCATGGCGGGCTTGAAGTCCCTCCGCAGGATCAGCAGCTCCACCAGGATGTAAAAGCAGTAGGTGCCGGTGGTGCAGACCCCAAGGGCGATCCCCGTGATCTGGTGGGTCACGTTGGCCAGGCTGGTGACGGGACTGACCCCCAGGGAGGATTTCACCGAGAACACCACCCCCAGGGCCATGATGAACAGGCCCAGGAAGTAGATCAGGCCGCGCTTGACCCAAACCAGGGCCGTGGGGGAGCTTGCCTTGGGCTGCATGGGCGTTCTCCTTTCCGCAAACAGCGGGACCGGTTCTCACCGCCGGCCCCGCTGTGCTTTCCTTGTGAATTATTCTTCCCGGGTATCGAAGAGGCGGTATTCCCCCGCCCGGAAGCAGCGGATGAAGTCCCCGATGTCCTCCAGGGGCTGGTCCGTTTCCAAACCGGAGAGGCGCTTCTGCTTATCCGCGCTGTGGTTGTCCCCGCCGGCGAATACCGGCAGACCGTAGGCCCTGGCGTACTCCGCCGCCCGCTCGTTCTCAAAGTCGGTACGGTTGGAGTTGATGATCTCCACCCCATCCACCAACCTGGGGAAGAGTTGGATGGCGGGGATATACATGGCCTCCCGGAAGGGGTGGGCATGGATCACCAGGGCACCCTCCGCCCGCACATACCGCAGATACTCGTTGATGGGAACCTTGTCCAGGTCCTCATTCTCCAGCAGCCATTCCGGGCTGAGGCCGTAGGTGAGGAAGTCGCAGCCCTGATGGGCGAACTCCCAGCCGAAAAAGACCTTCAGACCGAGCTTCTGCCCCTCCTCAAGGGCGTTCCGGTAGCCGGAGCAGAGGATCTCGATTTTCCGTTTCCAGCCCAGTTGGGCCGGGGCGGTGGTGTTGCCACCCAGGAAGTGGTCTGTGATGATGATGCCGTCGAAGCCCATGGATTGGTAAAACCGTACCTCCTCCGCGCCGCTGGCCCTGCCGCAGCGGCTGGCTTCCCGAGTATGGCAGTGGGTCTCGTACCGGTAACTCATGCGATGTAATCCTTCAGGGCGTCCAGCATCATCCGGCAGGCGAGGGGCGCGTTGGGGTCCTCCGGCATCAGGGGATTCCGGCCCCCCAGGGTCATGGTGAAGCCGTGGGCGGAGCCCAGGAAGCGCTGCGCCCGCACGGGAACGCCCGCCTGGATGAGCTTATAGGCGTAAAGCTCCCCCTCGTTCCGCAGGGAGTCCAGCTCCGCGGTGATAACCACCGCGGGGGGCTGCCCCTTCAGCATCTCCACCTCGGCCACGGCGGGAGAGCAGAGGGGGTCACCCCCCTGACCGGGGGCGATATAGCAGGCGTCGAACATGATGGCGATCTGGGGCGGGATGGCCATGGGATGCTGGAATTTGTCAAAGGCGCAGGTTTTCAAATCCAGCGGGGGATAGTCCAAAATCTGGAGCTTGAACCGGAAGGGGGCGTTTTCCCGGATGCTCCGAAGGCAGGTCACCGCCGTCAGGTTGCCGCCGGCGCTGTGGCCGCCGATGGCCATGCGGTCCGTATCCAGGCCGTATTCCTCCGCGTGGGCATAGAACCAGCTCACCACGTCGAAGGCGTCGTTTGCTCCGGCGGGCCAGGGATGATCCGGGGCCTTGCGGTAGTTGATGCTCACCACGGTGATGTCCAGCTCATTGCGGATGATGTCGCACCAGAAGTCCACATCCTCGCAGTTGCCTGCCACGAAGCCGCCGCCGTGCATATCGAAGTAAATAGGCGCGGGCCTGCGCTTGGCACGGTACAGGATGCACCGCACCTCCCCGTCCCGGGTGGGGACCATCATCCGCTCCCCGGCCACGGGGAGGGTGAGGGGATCGGGCATTTCCGCACCGGCGGAGGGCATCATGCTCTGGCCCATCATCAGGAAAAGATTCACCAGCTCCTGACGGCTCATTTTCCGCATGTTTTCTTCATTCATGAAATCGGGGAAGGTGATTGGCTCCATTTGATCATCTCCTGTTCAGTATTCTGTGTTTATTGTAAGGGATAGGCGGCGGGATTGCAATGCTTTTCTCCCGGTTGCGGCGGGAGCGGAAACATGGTATAGTCAGTTTAGAAGACGGCCTCCACCGCCTCCCGGATGGCGGCGCACAGCGCCGGGTCCAGGTCGGCCATGGGGGCGTTGGGGTCCTCCCGCAGGGCCTTCTTCTCATGGTCGAAGAAATCGCAGCCCCGGCTGGGGAGGGAGAGACAGCTTTTGCCGCTGAGAAGCCTGAAGTGGGTGCAGGCGATGAGGTAATCCCCGTAGACGGAGGCGTGTTCCCCGTCCTCCCAGTACAGGGGGAATTCCGGGTCCATTTGCAGGAGAGACTGCCAGACCCGCCCAACGGGGCTGAGCAGGGCCCCGGTCTCCCGGCAGAGCCTTTCGTGGAATTCGTTCATGACCGCCTGGTGCTCCGGGTACTTCTTTTCCGCCCAGGTGAGGGCGAAAACCGGCGTCACCCCGCCCGCCTTGGCCAGCTCCGCCAGCCGTTTCCCGGCGGCGAAGTCCTCCTCCGTCCCCGCGAAGGGATGGGCCTTCTGCTGGAGGATGCAGTAGTCGAAGCCGCCGTAAAGCAGGTTGAACCGGCTTTCAAACAGCTCCTTCACGTGGTAGTCAAAGCCCATGCCCGGATGACAGAGCATCACGGGGCTGATCTTAACCCCCGTGCCCGCCTCCCAGAGCCGGGCAAAGGTCAGGGGCATATCGTTGAAAAACGTGTGGCTGTTGCCGATAAACAGCACCTTCATGGAAATCCTTCCTTTCATCGGAGCAGGGCTTCCCGCTCCTTATAGTCCGGCAGCACCGAGGCAATGAGGGCATAGAACGCGCTGCCGTGGTTTTTGTGCCGGATGTGGGACAGCTCGTGGACCACCACATAGTCGATGGCCTCCTGGGGGTAGCGCATGAGCCGCCAGGAGAAGCACAGGCGGTTTTTCCCGCTGCAGCTGCCGAAGCGTTTCTGGGCCCCGGTGACGGTGATGCCCGTGGGAGTGAGTCCCATGACGGCGCTGTAATGCGCCACCCGCTCCGGGAGCAGCTCCTTTGCCCGGCGGATGAGCTCCAGCTTTTCCTCCTCCGTGGGCTCCGGCGGCAGGCGGGACGCCCGCTCCCTTGCCTTCGCCAAATGGGTTTCCACCCAGTCCCGGTGGCGTTCCACGAAATCCTCGATCATGGCCTGGGGCATGCGCTGCGGAGCCCGGACCAGCACCTCCAGCCCCGGCGTGATCTCCACGCTGACACTGCGGCGTTTGGAGCGGAACACGCGATAGGGAATCTTGTCCATTACTGAATTCACCTCCAGCCTATCTTACCCGGAGACAGGCGGCTCGTCAAGGGACCGCCGGAGGGGAGAAATCATGAACTGTGAACATTGCGGCGCAGAGCTGCAAAATGACCGCTGCCCGGCCTGCGGCGCGGAATACCGCCCGGTGTGCGTATGCTGTCAGGCGGTGGTCCCGCCGGGCAGCGAAGCCTGCCCGGTTTGCGGCGGAGAGGTCCTGCCGGGCTGGAACGTCTCCCGGGAGGAGATGGAGCGGCGGGGGATCCACGCCTTTCTGCCCTATACCCCGGAGCACAATTATGACATCTACCTGGGAGGCAACCGGGACGGGGGCGGCTACGTCTTTCACAACGACCCGGGCTTTACCGGCCCGGTGCCGGAGAAGCTGGTGCTGCCCGGGCTGGCGGAGGGCCGGCCCATCTACGGCATCTGGAACGAATTCTTCTGTGTGGGGGACGAGTTCACCCCGGCGAATTACGACTCCACCTTCCGGCGGATGCTGCCCCTGAAAACCATCGTCGTCTCCAACGGCATCCGGGAGGCCTTCACCTACGCCTTCTTCGGCTGCTGCGGGCTGGAGACCCTGGTGCTGCCCCGCACCATACAAAAGATGTTCTACGATTTTTACGATTTGTTCACCGATGGGGTCAGCCCCCTGCAAAACGGCTTTTACAAGAAAGACGTGACCATCCGCTATGGGGGCAGCCGGGAGGAGTGGGAGCGGGTGGCCGTCACCAGCCGCTTCCAGGATTACGTGAAAATGGGCCGCATCCGCATGGAATACCAGGAATAACCAAGACCCCCTGGCGGAGACCGCCAGAGGGCCTTGGTTCAGAAAAGAGAAAGAGTCGGGCTCGCGGGACCGAACCCTCTGCCGGCTCCCAACGGCAAAGGAGGCTTACCGCAGAGCTTTTATCACAGCGGAAGAAACAGCAGAACTGTGATCTCAACAGCAATGTAACATATCATTCACATAATTGCAACTAAAATCTCAGACTTTTTGGCAGATATTCCAGATAATTTTCTCAAAACGCAAGGGAAACCGTGATATATAACAAAGAATATAGCAAGTGAGGTAAAAGAGATGGAAGGATTGAAAGCAGTATTCCAGCCCATCCAGGTGGGACCCCTGAAATGCCGGAACCGCATCGAGGTCTCCCCGGCGGAGCCCATGCTCTGTTCCCGGGACGGTTTGGTCACCTCGGAATTCGTGGACTACACCGCCCAGTTTGCCCGCCTGGGTGCGGGGATCGTCACGGTAGGGGACAGCGCCGTGACCCAGGCCTACGCGGAGACGAACCACTACGCGGTGAATCTGGCGGACCCCTTCGTGGTCCACGGCCTGGTGCGGGTGACGGACGCCGTCCACCGCTGGGGGGCCATTGCCTCTATCGAGCTGAACCTGCGGGATGAACGGATGCCCGGGGAGTTCACCCACGAGGAGGTCCAGGGCATCATCCGCTCCTTTGCCGACGCGGCGGAACGCTGCCGGAAGGCGGACTTCGACATGGTGATGCTCCACTTCGGCCACGGCCATACCGCAGCCTCCTTCTATTCCCCCCACCTGAACAAGCGGACGGATGAATACGGCTGCCAGACCTTTGAAAACCGCATCCGCTTCGCCACGGAGATGATCGACGCGGTGCGGGAGCGCATTGGGGCGAACATGGCCATTGAGGTGCGCATGAGCGGGGACGAGCTGTATCCCGAGGGTGTGCATGTGGAGGACGCCATCCGCTTCGCCAAGGCCATTCAGGACAGGATCGATCTGGTGCACATCAGCGCCGGGAGCATGTACGATCCCCGCACCATGGGCTCCACCATCCAGAATACCTACATGCCCCGGCCCACCAACCTGTACCTGGCGAAGCAGTTCAAGGCGGCGGGGCTGAAGATCCCCGTGGTGAGCGTGGGCAGCCACGATATGCTCTCCGCGGAGAAGGCCATCAGCGAGGGAGACTGCGATATGGTGGCCATGATCCGGGCCTTCCTGGCGGACCCGGAGCAGCTCATCAAGGCCAAGGCGGGAAAGACAGACGAGATCCGCCCCTGCATCCGCTGCAACAACTGCACCGGGGGCGACCCCCACGGCTGTCCCAGGCCTCTGCGCTGCACCGTGAACGCCGTGCAGGGGAGGCAGCCCCTGTTTGACGAGATCCCCCCCGCTGCGCCCAGCAAAAAGGTGGTTATCGTGGGGGGCGGCTGCGCCGGAATGGAGGCCGCGAGACGCCTTACCCAGCGGGGACTCAGACCCGTGCTGTTTGAAAAGGGGGAGGCCCTGGGGGGCAGCCTGAAAACCGCCGGGGCAAATCCCCTGAAGGGGGACGTGCGCCGGTATGGGGACTGGTCCGTGCGCATGACCCTGCGGGACGAAAACATCGATCTTCGGCTGGGCACCGAGGCCACCCGGGAGCGGGTGCTGGCGGAGAAGCCGGACGCCCTGATCATCGCCGTGGGCAGCGAGCCCATCATCCCCAAGGTGCCCGGCGTGGACGGGGCTAACGTATGCCTGGCGCAGGACATCGATCTGGGCCTGGTGAAGCCCGGCAAGCGGGTGGTCATTGTGGGCGCCGGCCTCACGGGCACCGAGACCGCCATCTCCCTGAAACGGGAGGGACATGAGGTCACGGTGATGGATATGCTCACCATGGCGGAGATCCGCAGCCGGGAGAAGGCGGTGAATACCGCCCAGCGTTTGGCGAATACCGAGGGAGTGCAGTTCCTGGAGAAGCACCGGCTGGTATCCATCTCCCCCGAGGGCGTCACCGCCCTGGACGGGGAGGGCCGGGAGGCGTTCCTGCCCTGCGATACCGTGGCCCTCTCCCTGGGCGTCAGGCCCAGGAGCAAGGCCGTGGAGGAGCTGGAGGACATCTGCCAGGAGGTCTATGTGGTGGGAGACTGCAACAACCGCCAGGGGAACATCACCTCCGCCGTGCGTGAGGGCTTCTACGCCGCCATGAACATTTGAACAAGAGATGAATCGGTGCCCGCCTCTGACAAAAGCCTGTCAGGGGCGGGCGCTTTTGCAAAAAAACTTCCGGGCGGCGTTACCTTTGGGTATGCTCGTGCATTATAAGCTTTAGAGGGCAAAGAAGTAAAACTGAGGAGAGGCAGACATGCGGAATACCGGCGAACGCCCGCTGCGGGGGGAAGAGCAGGAATTCTTCCGGGAACTGTATCAGGACCATTATCGGTCCTTGTTCCGCTATGCCTGTCACCTGGGGATCGGCAGGGAAGCGGCGGAGGACTATGTGCAGGATGCCTTCGCCGCGGCGATCCGGCATATCGAGGATATCAAGACCAGCAGCAGCCCCGGCAGATACCTCAAACAGGCCTTGAAAAACGTGATCGGATACCGGCTCCGCAGCATGAGATATGCCCTCAAGCTGCAAAGGATGCTCCAGGACGGCGCAGACCGGGCGCAGGACGAGCCATACGCCGATGCTCTCCGGCCAGAAACGCTGTATGGCGGCAGCGTGAGCGACGCGGACCTGCGCCTGCTCATCCGGTTTTATCTGGAGGGCTGGTCCCAAAGGGAATTGGCCCAGGAGCTGGGGATCAGCGAGGACGCCTGCAAAATGCGCATCAAGCGGGCCAAGGAACGCCTGCGAACCGCATTGGAGGCGGACGGACCGCCGGGCCAAGGCGGCATACCGGAGGAAAGGAGGGAACAGGGATGAACCATTCCGGGAAAAACTACGAGGAAATGACGGTGGAAGAGCTGCGAAGGGAGTTCCGGGCAGCCTTCCTGGAAACGGATATCCTGGACGACGCCCTGGAGGATGAGCTGGAGACGATGCTGACCGTGCTGGACCGGAAGGACCCGGTGGAATACCCGTATACCCCGGAGGAGTCCTGGGCGCGATTTTTGGAGGACCGGGGAGAGGAGCTGGGCGAGCTGCTTGCCCCCGCGCCGAAGCAAAAGGCCCCCGGACGGGCCAAACGTCCCCGGGCCATGCTCCGCCGGGTCCTCATCGCGGCGGTGATCGTGGTCCTCCTCACCGGGGCGGCCCTGGCAGCGGATTCCCTGGGCCTCCTGGCCTGGATCCCGTTGTGGAACGCCCAAACCGGGCGGTATGAGCCCGTGGCATTGGAGGACGCTTCCGGACGGCCCATCCCGGCGGCCCTCAGGGAGCTGGGGATCGCTGAGCCGTTGTATCCCTCCTGGCTGCCGGAGGGCTTTGTCCTGGCGGAATCCCACATCAGCGAGGACCCCCTGATTTTCATCGAGCAGTACGTCCGGGGTGACCAGCGGCTGAGCATCACCGTCACCCCCATCCTGGGCTTCAAGAACACGGTGTACAGCCGGGATCAAGCGGTGATGTGGGAATACTCCTCCGGGGATACGGTGCATTATCTCTTCTCCAACGACGGGAGCTTATCCGCCGTCCGGTATACGGAGAACTACGCCGTCACCATCAGCGGGGACATCCCCCGCAAGGAACTCAAGGGGATCATGGATTCCCTGGGAGACACATCGGAAGGAGGAAAAGACGCATGAAACTCCGCACACATCTCCAAAGCCTGTACCGCAGTCCCCTGAAAACCGTCGTCACCCTGCTGCTGCTGGGGCTGGCCACCTTCCTGTTCCTGTACAACCTTTCGGAGTACAGCGTATCGGACCGGGAGTACCGGGAGGCCAGGGACCGGTATGAGGGGGTCCTCACCGTGGAGGAGAAGCCGGTGCATGACAACACCAGTATCTACGACTTTTTCCTCATGACGGACGAGACCGCCCGGACGAACAGCTATGGATTTGAATACTGGGACGGCCTGCCCACCAACTATGAAAACTACCACCAGCAGAGCCTGGGGGAAGACCTGATGGGAAAGCTGGCGGCCCTGCCCCATATCTCCCGGGTGGAGAAGCGGTATCTCACCGCCGGGGTATCCCCGGAATACTACCGCCTGGATACGGACCACCACTACTATAACTACGCGGGTCGTGCGGTGATCGCCGCCACGGTGGAGTATCACTTCGATTCCGCCCTCATGTGGCAGGGGAGCGGGGTGTTCAAAGACCAGCCCTATATGGAGAATCTGGAATACGCCACCCTGGTGGATGTGGAGCTTTTGGCGGGGGACCCTGCCTGGCTCTGGGACGTGGCCTTCCAGCGGGTCCGGGACCGGCACGCCCTGTATATGCAGGTGGTGAAGGCGGACTGGCGGGGGAAGATGCACGGGAACGTATGGAGCGACTATACCGGATACCGGTGGTCGGTGTTCACCTCGGAAAACCATCTGTTTTCCGGGGATACGGACATTCTCCAGCCGGGCAGAAGGATCGTCCTGGTGGTGCGGAACAATATCGAGCAGGCGGTCTCAGGCCTGGATAAGGACCGGTATCCCAGCGGACACTTCCATCAGTTCGACGTGGGGGACGACAGCCTCATGGGCTGGTGGCCCTATTTCACGGATATCACCGACCTTCCGGAAAACTGGC
>JAEEGL015168164.1_pt1 | contig 12067 bp, 10 predicted proteins | sample 9134231 | NCBI WGS metagenome assembly JAEEGL01 (sample SAMN16246548, study PRJNA631951) | gut metagenome | biome: gut microbiome; feature: rumen; material: fiber-attached | host: Bos | place: Iran: Karaj | collected 2018-10
CCGGTTAATGAGAGTATTATATCTGACAATCTCTTAATTATGGGATAGTACCACACTACATCCGTTCTTCTGTTTCGTAAAAATGGCGTATCGAAAAAGGTAGATACCTCGCATCCCCTGACGTTAATATCCGCTATCGATATGGAATAATGAATATCTATATTCCTTTTACTACAGTATAAAAAGATTGCCTCACGAATCTCCTGATCAACCTCGTACAAATAAATATCATGGCATCTTTTTAATACCTTATACATCTCATACCCATCACTATACTGTTCAAGACAGCCCATAATACGATATCTGTACGGGTATGCCTTCATTTTCTCAAGAAGTGTCCAGTACGTTTCATCACCGTAAATGATCGCAACCCTGTGCGGCTCATCAAACCTTGCATGAAGCCTGTTCATGAAAAAGGTAAGAACTGTGATGATAAACATCTGTACCACATAAGCAAGTACGAACAATCTGGTCTGCAGTCTGTGAAAATTATGAAACCAGAAGAACGCCGAAACATATAAAGCAATATTAGATATACCAAAGGATAATAACTGTGAAAATGCAAGCTCCATAAGATGATAGGCGCCTATCTTATGGGCCTTGTACATTTTAGAAAACGAAAGATAAACAATACAATATAAAAGCCCTACCGTAGCTAAAGTACGCACACCAAAATAGCCTTTGTCCCAACCGACACCGACATTCCAATACCAAAGCCATATTGCTGATGAAAACGCCAGAGCAATACTCAAAAACGTATATATATTCCTGATTATTCTTTTAACCAGATTCTTAGACATTAATGCACCGCTTTCTCAAACATAAACTTAAAGCTTAACAAGCCGGAAACTTTCGTCCCCGGCTTGCTCCCCCTCTAAAAACGCTTATTCTGCTGTGTCTTCCTCAGCCATTGCTTTCTCATATTCAGCAAGGATCAATGATTGGATTCTTGCTCTTGCTTCCTGATTGATCGGATGTGCTATATCCCGATAATCACCATCCGCAGCTTTGCGGCTCGGCATTGCGATGAATAACCCCTTTTCACCCTCAATAACCTTAATATCATGAACAACGAATTCGTTGTCTAATGTAATTGAAACAATAGCTTTCATCTTGCCTTCTTTGGCAACTTTTTTAAGTCTGATATCTGTAATATTCATTCTGCTACTCCCCTTTGCATTATGCAATCTTCACTTCATTATCAAAACCATCTTTGCTTAACCCCTTAGCAAACAACTTTGATAACCAACCCATTATCTCCAGAAAAGGTTCTACAGTCCGTAACGGAAATTCTTCTCTACAACGACCTTGATCTGACCGGGATCTGCTGTATGAATTGTATTCGCACGTAATGTATCCCTGCTCTCCACAATACAATTCTCAATAACCGAATTATCCCCAATATGCACGTCATTAAGAATTATAGAATTGCGGATCACACAATTATTACCAACATATACCTTCTTAAACAATACAGAATTCTCAACCGTACCATTGACAATACATCCGCTTGCGATAAGCGAATTATTAACAACGGCATCACCATTGTACTTAGCAGGAGGAAGATCATCCACCTTAGAATATACATCCGGATACTGACGGAAGAAATAATCTCTGATATCCTTCTTTAAGAAATCCATGTTAGTCTTGTAATATGAATCGATAGTTCCGATGTTTCTCCAATACGAATCCATCTTGTAAGCATATATCTTCTTAACGCTCTTATAACGGATAAGGATGTCCTTAACAAAATCTGTTCTGCCTTCCTTAGCACAAGCCTCAAGAAGCTCGATAAGCTGACGTCTTCTTATAACATATACTCCGATCGAAGCTGTCTGTGTCTGTGCAACTAACGGCTTCTCCTCGAAATCGATCACCTGCATATCGTCATTGGTCTTAACAACACCGAAACGGCTTACATCATCATCCTCAGGATTGATATCCGTTGTAACGATCGTGATATCCGCGCCCTTCTCAATATGCTGCTCTAACACCTTGCTGTAATCAAGCTTATATACGCCGTCACCACTTGCTATTACTACATACGGCTCATGGCTTTCCTTCAAAAAGCTGATATTCTGATAAAGCGCATCGGCTGTACCCTGATACCAATAGCTGTTTGTTGTTGTAATGGTAGGTGTAAATACATAAAGTCCACCCTGTTTTCTACCGAAATCCCACCATTTTGAAGAATTCAGATGTTCATTCAGCGAACGTGAATTATACTGTGTAAATACAGCAACCTTCTGTATATGGGAATTAGTCATATTACTCAGGGAGAAATCAATTGCCCTGTAGCTTCCGGTAACCGGCATTGCTGCAACTGCACGCTTTGCTGAAAGCTCTCCCATTCTACTGCTGTTACCGCCTGCTAAAATAATTCCTATTGCTCTCATGCTTCGTCACCTACCTTTATTAAACTAGATCCACTCTTAAGTAATCCGTCCGGATATTCCGACTTTTCAGTAGGTCCAAAGATTGCGGTATTCTTACCAATCTTAACCCCTTCCGGAATAATAGAATTCTCTCCGATAGTAACAAGTCCGAAAGAGTAAATGTTAGGCTTCTTCTCGTTAGGTGCTTCCTCACCGACACCAAGATCACAGTTAGCTCCGATCTCAACGTTCTCGGCTATGATCGCCTTATCAACGATAGAACCCTCACCGATAACGGTTCCATTCATAATGATCGAATCCTTTACAACTGCTCCCTTGCCGATGGTTACTCCGGAACCGATAACGCAATGGCTTACCTCGCCATATACCTCTGTTCCTTCACCCACTATACTTTCAGTAACCTTTCCTGCCTCATCAATATACTGCGGCGGAAGAATATCACTCTTTGTATAAATTCTCCAAAACTCCTCATAGAGATTGAACTCAGGAATAATATCCACAAGCTCCATATTAGCCTCCCAGTAAGAACCGAGAGTTCCTACATCCTTCCAATAGCCCTTGAAATCATAAGCGACAACCTTTGAACCATTCTCATGGCAGTGTGGAATTATATGCTTACCAAAGTCGCAGGAAGGTACATCCTTAAGCTCCTCAAGAGCATCTTTAAGAACGCTCCAGTTAAAGATGTATATACCCATTGACGCCTTATTGCTTCTAGGCTTTTCGGGCTTCTCTTCAAATTCCTGAATAACTCCCTCATCATCTGTGATAACTACACCGAAACGACTTGCCTCTTCCATCGGCACCTCGTATGTAGCTAATGTAATATCAGCTCCCATAGCTTTATGGTGATCCAACATCACCTCATAATCCATTTTATATATATGATCTCCCGAAAGGATAAGAACATACTCCGGATTATAATGCTTGATATACTCGATGTTCTGATAAATTGCGTTTGCTGTACCTGTATACCACTGGCTGTTCTCGCTCTTCTCGTATGGTGGAAGTACGGTTACACCACCGATATTGCGATCCAAATCCCAAGGAATACCGATTCCAATATGCTGATTGAGTCGAAGCGGTCTGTACTGTGTCAGCACTCCTACTGTGTCAATTCCTGAATTGATACAGTTAGAAAGCGGGAAATCGATTATCTTATACTTTCCGCCGAAAGCAACGGCAGGCTTGGCAAGCTTTGATGTCAATACGCCTAAACGACTGCCTTGTCCACCCGCTAATAGCATGGCTATCATTTCTTTCTTAATCATAATGTCACCCCTTTATGCATGAATATGTAGTATATTATATCATTAAAGGTGTTAAATTAAAACAATTTTTATGCAAATTTACACATATTTTTAAATTTTTGGTACTTTTCTCATTTTAACTATGAATTTTGGGTAATTAACGCCTTATTTTTTGTGCAATTTTCATATAATCCGTACTGTATGTCCATCGAATGCCGTATCACACTTACAAAAAGACCGATCACATAGCTTCCATACAATAATAAAAGCCGGAAAAAACATCTCTTCCTTCCGGCTTTATTAATCCTTATAAACTTATCAATTCCTGTCCGACAAGACTGCTTAATTTCTCATACACCTCCGGCAATTCCTTTTTAAGTCTAACCGGCTTGAAATTAAAATCCACAAAACAATGCTCGCTTACCGCTTCATTGTGGAGCTCCTTAAAATCCTCTGAATATATTTTGTAACTCATGGAAAACTTAACGCCATGAAAGCCTGTAAGCTTTGGCACGATGCAAATCGTTTCTCCAAATCTTGCCGGAGTCCTGTAATTACAGCTTACGGAAAGCACCGGTATCATAATCCCGGCCTTTTCCAGCTTATCATAATCAAGCTCTAACTGCCTTAAAAAATCCATACGGCACTCCTCAAGAAACCTTATATAGTTGGAATGATGAACCACCTGCATCTTATCAGTCTCATAATAATTAATAGTTCTCTTAAATACTTTGTATTCCATCATATCCCCCAATATCAGAATTCAGTAATCTCAAATTCAGCTTTTTCCACCGTTACGGCAGCTTCTTCCTCTTTCTTCTCACGCTCCGCAACCGCTCTGCTTATGAGTCCGCTGTATCTCTTGTCAGTTGTGATAGCACTTGCCATCTTAGCCACCTTCTCGGAAGGCACACTCGCGATCTTTTCGGATTTAACAAAATGCGGTATCATCGGAACACCCTCAAAGGCATCTTCCTTCTGCTCAAGCTTTGTCTCCACACTGATTTGTTCATCACTATCAAACGAGAATTTTTCCTGGACATATTTTGGCTTTTGTTCCGGCGCTTTTTCATCAGCCTTGGCAGTTTTCTCTTCTTTCACCGGCTCTTCTTTCACTGACTCCGCTTTCACCGGCTCTTCCTTTGCCGACTCTTCCTTTGCCGACTCTTCTTTCACCGGTTCCTCTTTCTTCTGCCCATAAATACTGCCTTTTCCATCAGCAGCCTCTTCGAACTCCTCATCATAATCATCAACATATTCTATCTCATACTCTTCGCCTTCCTCAAGCTCATCCTCGGTAACATAAATGATCTCGTACTCCTCGTCATCATCCGATGCCGGCTCTCCTTTTGCGGTTTCTTTAATTGTTTCTGTATCTTTTGCTGCCTCAGCCACCTTAGCTGCTTCCACATTCTTTACGGTTTGCGACTCTCTTACAGCATCTTTATCATTTGCAGCCTCAGTCTCTTTTGCTGCTTCTTCATTCTTCACCGCCTCAGCCTTTTTTGCTTCTTCTTCATCCTTCACCGCCTCAGCCTTTTTAGCTGCCTCTGTATCATTTGCCGTTTCAGCCTTCAAACGGGACATTTCCTCTTTAAGCTTGTCCCTCTCCTCCTTCATCTTCGCAAGCGCTTCCTCAGCCTCCTTAGCGTTTGCCTTAGCCTCATCAGCCTCTAATTCCTTCTGCCTTGCATTATCTAACGCAAGCATAGCAGCAGCCTCAGCCTCCTCTGCTCTTATCTCCTGCTCAGTCTTTAAATCCAATGTAAGCTGTATACTTCCATCGTCATACATATAAGGATTCCGACGGCCATTTACTCTTGCATTATAAAGCTCATTAGAAAGCAGCTGACCTATCTCTAATATCTGCTGGCTCCTGTCCTTTGCATCCATATCAGACAAGCCATCCATAAGCTCTTTTCTGTTTGCCGCAAGTGTATCTATCTTTTCCTGCATTGCCTGAAGTACTATCTCATAATCATTCTTCATATTCTCATAGGTATCAGATATAAGCTTAGACACCTCGGTGAGCATTTCATCTGTATAAATGAGCGAGGCTCCGTATATCTCATTGGCATTGTCAAGCTCGTCAAGTTCCTCCTGTGAGAGCATGGAGAAATCAACCGGATCCACATTGGTAGTTCTCTTATTGACACGCATGCGGCTCGCAGAACGCTCCGCCTGATATATGATCTTCTCAGCCTCTTTCTTTGCTTCGTTGATAATCTTACCTCTGCGGTCGTTGACCTCATGATAGGTCTTGAGCTCCATATCTATCTGCCCCGCAAGCTCAGTTAACAGAGATTGTACCTCATCTTTATATATCATTACCTTACCGGAAGCTAACGGTACAGGTGATGCTCCATCCATTATAGTCTGCAGACGTTCAATTATCTCCTTCGTCCTGCTCTTATCAGCGATAGTCTCCATATCAATATTTCCTCCTACTGTGTACGAACTTTTCTGTATCTTAAACTTTATCCGTTCTGTTCATCTTATCCGGTCAAGTCAAACAACAGCCCTAACACATCTAAAAATGTTAAGTCATCAGTCTTATCATTGTATCAAAATTAAGGCCTTGTGGCAAACGTTTTCTCCTTAATATTCAAGGGTTACAACATCTTGTGTCCGTTCATATCGCACACCACTATTATTACCAAAAAATAAAATTTGACCGTGTTTAATTTCGTCCGTAATGCGCTGATATCACAGTTCGTCCTTAAGCACATCAACACTTCTTTCAAGGATGCCGTTCATATACGCTATAGCCGTTCCGTAATTGGTAAATGGAATTCCCTGTTCAGTCGCAAGCTTCATCCTGTAGCGCACTGTCCTTTCATTGAGCATACATCCACCGCATTGTATAACGAGCTTATATTTTCCAAGCTCCTCCGGATAGTCTCCTCCGGATGTAAATGTAAACTTTGGTTCAGCCTTTGAAAATATCCTTATAAGTTTTGGCAGCTTAACTGTTCCTATATCCTCACACTGCCTGTGATGCGTACAGCCCTCAGCGATCAGTATCTCATCACCATCATGAATATCCGAAAGCTTATATGCCCCTGCAACTGCGGTTTTAAGAAAGCCCTTCCATCTTGCCATCAGTATTGAGAAGGATGTCAGATAAATCTCCTTCGGAACTATCTTCGACACCTCTCCAAATGCCTGGCTGTCTGTAATGACCATATACGGCTTTGTTCCAAGCTTATCAAGTGCACCTTCAAGCTCCTTATCCTTTACGGTTACACATATCCCGCCTGCATCAAGTATATCCCTTATAACCTGCTGCTGGGGCAGTATCAGTCTTCCTTTTGGTGCAGAGGCATCGATAGGTACTACAAGCACAACTGTATCAAACGGCTTTATCAGATCTCCGACTATTTTTTTATCTATATCTTCTGCTTTGATCAGCACAGACATCCTGTTCTTAAGTTCCTCTATCCCCTCCCCCTGCTTGCTGCTCACATACAACATATTATCCACAGTTAATTTCTTTTCGGAACCCATACTTTTTTCTGTGTTAAACTCCTTATCGAAAGCCAGCTTTTTATCCGCAGTTAAATTCTCATCTAAATCCATCCTATCATCCGCATTCAGATCATCATCTTCAAAAACAGCATTCACAACCGTATTTTTCTTCCCTTTATCCATAAGATCGCACTTATTGCATACGATAAGGTACGGAATCTCCCTGATCTCAAACTGTCGTTTAAGCTCTTTTTCATATTCTCCGATAATCTGTCCTGCCTCAACGACAAGCACCGCCATATCGGTTTTATTAAGAACCTGCTTTGTCTTTTCCATTCTCAAATGCCCCAGTTCTCCCTCATCATCAATGCCGGGAGTATCTATGATCAGCACCGGTCCTAGCGGTAACAGCTCCATACTTTTATATACAGGATCTGTAGTTGTACCCTTAGTATCGGAAACGACTGAAAGCTTCTGTCCCGTAACAGCATTTACAAGGCTCGATTTCCCGACATTTCTGCGTCCAAAACAACCTATATGGATCCTGTTTGCCGATGGCGTAGCGTTAAGTCCCATTTATCCACCCTGTATAGAGAACCTGTCTTATAATTCACTATACTTTATCCTTTCATACTTATTGTCTTTAATGTTACTATTCACTTAAACTCCACATTTACAGGCCACGAACCATCTGCTAAAGCATATGTCTCAACTTAGCTGCTATTGTTCGTGACTGTGAATTATAACTCAATAAATAATAATTTAACATTTTTTTTCGATTTTTACTATGTCTTTTTGTTAATTCATGTTATACTATACTAGATGTTGTATACGAACAACTATTTACTAACGATAGGTGGGATGATATGGACGAATATAATAACAACGGAAACTATTATGCAGAAGGGGAACCGGGTTACGATCAACAGTATATGGACACCCCTCCGGGTACTGAAGGTTCTTTTGCGGCAGATGGTGCCACAGGCAGCGATTGGGGATATACTAATGATCCCGGTATGAGCCCTCAGGGAATTGATATCCCGGTTAGTAACAACTCATATGAGGAGGCTGCCGGTTACAACGAAGCTTCACCGAAAGCTCCACAAGCTAATGAAGCGATAGAAGGTGTTCCGCCTCTTGGCGAAGCCTATGTTAGTTTTCCACCTTCCTCTGCAGGACCAGCTGATATGGTACAAAGCTTCGCAGAGAGTACTGAGAATACACTTAATGCATTAGGCGGCGAACCAACACCTGCAGAAATTGAAGATATGAAACGCGAGAAGGCGGCAAGACGCAGAAAGAAGATGCTTCGTGAAAAGCGAATGCGCGAAAGAAGACGCCAGGCTATCATAAGATGTGCTCTCTTGATCGCCGCTGCGATACTTGTAATTGTTATCATCGTAAAAATCTTTACAGGAATCGGCGTCCTTATCAAAAACGCCAGCAAGAATCACAGAAAGGCTACCGAGGTTACGACCACAGAGGCTACAACCACCGAAGAACCTGTGGCACAGATTGACGAGGCGATAATCGCCAAAGAGCTTCCGGAGGCTAGAGAGGATGCGCTTAACATGCTTAAGGCACAGGCCGAAACCAATTCCGACATAAAGAACATTGTTGAAAATGAGGCCGTATATCCTGATATCGTGCTACAGCATCTTGCTATTAATTCCGAGCTGATAGACTTTACTCTGTTCTATCCCGCTCAGATCAGCATTCCTTTCAACGGAGATTTTACTATTGATGCAGATACCAGTCAGATACCTCTTTTCTTACAATATGATTCACAGTGGGCTTATGCGGATTATGGCCAAACTGTTTTAGGTTTAAATGGCGCAGCTCCTACCTGTCTTTCAATGGCTTATGTATATCTTACCGGTGACGGAAGCAAGAATCCTATAATCATTGGAGATTTCAGTATGGAACAGGGATATCTTGAAGAAGACGGACATACAGATACAAAGCTCATGACAGAGGGTGCCGAGGAATTAGGCTTAGAATCCGCAGAGCTTGATATGAACAAGGACAATCTTATTGCCGCATTAGATGAGGGTAATGTTATCATATGCGAAGTTAACTCCGGTGACTTTACCAAAGACAAGAGCTTTATCGTGATCAAAGAATTCAGAAACGGATTATTCTATGTCAACGATCCTTCAAGCAAAGCAAGAAGCGAGGTTGGCTGGGATTACAAGAGATTGAGCTCACAGATCACCACAATGTGGTCAATAAAGCGTGGAAGTGCAAGCATATCTACCGGTGATGATGCAGATAACACCGATACCTCAACAGGTAATACCGATGACGGCTCTGCCGATGTTAGTACTGATGGTAACACAGACGACGGTGCAGATAACGGTGGAAATGATAACGGCGGCGGAGAAGGTGCCGAATAATAGAATATTTTAGAGTTTATAATCTTATTGATCTATAAATCAGATAAAGGGGCATATCATATGATATGCCCCTTTAGAATATAATAAATACTTACTCATCAAGTCCGTGCTTGACCGCATATACCGCAAGCTGTGTGCGGTCCTTTAATGCAAGCTTATCAAGCAGTCTTGAGACCTGATTTCTCACCGTTCCTTCGGCAAGATACAGCTTTGCCGCAATCTCTTTATTATCATAACCTTCAGCAACAAGTCTTAACACATCTCTTTCTCTGTCGGTAAATGAAACCTCATCATCGTCATTATCATTCTTCTCTTTGGCAGAAGCCTTCATGATATCGCCACTATTTAACCGGCTCATCATCGAACGATAAACTCCATCACCGAATACATTGATTCCACCATATACACTCTTAACGGAAGCGATAACCTTGGCATCCTCCATCTCTTTTAAAAGATATCCGTCCGCTCCGCTCATCAAAGCCTTGTCGACTGTCTCTGCGTCATCAAAGGTTGTAAGCACTAACACCTTAACCTCAGGCAGCACCTTCTTGATCGCATTGATACCGTAGGCTCCATCATAATCAGGCATTCTCATATCCATCAAAACAACATCCGGCTTATACACCTTAGATTTCTCGAAGGCTTCTTTTCCATTCTCCGCAAGCGCCACCACATTAATCTCTTCATCCTGCTCAAGCACCGCCTTAAGACCTTGTCTTAATATCATTATATCATCCGCTATAAGTACCTTGATCACACTCATTCATATTATCCTTTCCAACAGCAGCTTAATCAACCCGATTTATATATTTCCCGTTTTTTGCCCAATTAGGTGTTCCACCGTAACCGCAACGGGATTTCGGAACAGCAAAGCATTTATCAACACTCTTACTTATCCATGACCAGTTAGGGTCATAATATCTGTCACCTATCACTGCCCAGCCGTGTCCGCCTGAAGATGCAGCATACACCTTCTTAGCTCCCGCGGCAGTGGCAAGATAAGCAAATCCGCACCCACCGGAATAACAGTCACCATAACCCTTTAAAATAGCATATGATGCATAATACCTGTCCCAGTTCTTAACACTCTTAAATCCGGTAAGGTTTCGCCACTGCATCTTATCACGGATATACATAAAGCAGGCTCTGTTCTTCTTTTTCTGATTCATTTTAAAATTAGTAATTGAGAACACAATTGTATTAGCTTCAGCCAATATTCGGGCTTTATCCTTATTATTGACGGCTCTTCCCTTCGAATCAAGTTTAATACCGTTAATTGTTTTACTGCAGACACGATATCCTTTCTTCTTCGGCGCTATATTATAATAATAATAGCGTCCTTTATATTTGATCCATCCCACATGCTGCATTCCCTTTTCATCAAAGTAATAATACTTTTTACCGATCTGCATGTTTTTCTTGGTTACTTTATCGCCATTCTCATCATAATAATAGACGCGCCCCTTCTTGCTCATGTACCATCCCGGTTTATGTTTTTTTGCCTGAACCTTTACGCCTGCAAAACAAATACAAAGGACAACCAAAACAAACATTAACTGCTTAAATGCTTTAAGTAATTTTCTAATGTACGCCGAATTCATAATACACCATCTTTCTTACGATATAATAATTGCAGCCAGATATTTCTAGAATAATTTTCATCCATTTCATTCTTTTTGTCAAGCAGGTCTTTAATAAATAAGCACACACACGAACTGATCGTGTGTGTGCTCTTAATAACTATTTTTATTACAAACAACTGATTAATTCAAGATATTATTTCTTGATAAGCTTACCAAACTCAAGCGCTTTGCCAACATCTCCCTCAACCTTAAGCTTTCCGAGTGTAAATGCTGCCACCGGATCAAGCTTTCCTGAAATAAGCTTGTTGAAGTTGTCCATTGATATGATCAAACGGCACTGTCTGTCATTGTACTCGTAAGGCTCAACATTGACCTTACCGTCTTTGACCTCAACATAAAATACTCCACCGTTATCTCCTGTAATATCCACCTGTACCGCAAGGAAATCCATTCCTGTAGCATCAACCTTAGCTGCCATACCTTTAAGCTTTTTTACAAGTTCATCAAATGTCATAATATTAATCCTCCTTACATATTGTATCACGTTGCCTGTCGGCTCCGTGGTGATATCTTAGTTCCGCATCAGGCGGTGCGCATCACCTTCTAATGCCTTCTTTTATGATATTATCAGATAATAATTTATTTCGCAATGAGAAATAATTAAAATATTCCTTTTTTCACAGCAACATTTATCCGGGTCAAAAAACCTTCACCCTTTTCCGATATGAAGCGAACCGTTCCGCCTGCCTTTTTAACCCTCTCCTTTATTCCCAAAAGACCATTATTATCCTTGATCTCATCACATCCGTCACCGTCATCACTAATTATAAGATCAACTGAATTCTCTTTAAACTTAATAACAATTTCCATCTTAGAAGCATTGGCATATTTGAGGGTATTGGTTATGGATTCTCTTGTGCAGTCATACAACACCTTGGAAAGATGTGAATACTTTTCGCTATCCTCACCTTTAA
>JAEEGL011246359.1_pt1 | contig 12066 bp, 9 predicted proteins | sample 9134231 | NCBI WGS metagenome assembly JAEEGL01 (sample SAMN16246548, study PRJNA631951) | gut metagenome | biome: gut microbiome; feature: rumen; material: fiber-attached | host: Bos | place: Iran: Karaj | collected 2018-10
AAAAAAAAAGAAATAATAATTATATTATTAAATAGTATACAGATTCTAATTATAAGATGGTGATAAAATGAAGAGGATTGTATTAATCATATTACTATTATTATTTATTGGAATATTTATTTACGCTTCAATTAATATTTTTTCTTGGATGACAGATAATAAAAAGACTAAGGATATAAGAAAAAAGATTGATGATAGTATTAATGTTAATGTAGATAAAGGAATATTTGAAGTTGATTTTAATGAATTGAGTAAAATTAATTCTGATGTTAATTCTTATTTAATAGTAAATAATACTAATATTAATTACCCTGTAGTTAAAACAAATAATAATGATTATTATTTGAATCATAGTTTTGACAGAACTAAGAGTGAAGCAGGATGGGTATTTATGGATTCTAATAATAGATTTGATGGTACTGATAAAAATATAGTTATTTATGGTCATAATAGATTAGATGGTACTATGTTTGGTACTTTAAAAAAAGTATTGGATAGTAATTGGTATAGTAAAGAAGAAAATTTAGATATAGAATTAATTAATAAAAATGAAACTATTAAATATAAGATTTTTTCTATATATAAGATAAAAGAAGAGGAATATTATATAAATACTTATTTTACTGATAATACTTTTAATAGTTTTATTAATAACATTAAAAATAGAAGTATACATAATTTTGATGTTAAGACAGATATTAAAGAGATTTTAACATTATCTACTTGTACTATAGTAGATGGTTATAGATTAGTAGTTCATGCGTATAAGGAGTAATATATGAATAATGGTTTTGATTCTAATAATATTAGAAATAATTTAGATGATGGAGAAAGTAGACTATATAATGATAATGGTACTAATGTAGTTGATAAAAGTACTGATTTTCAAAATAATATGATTAAGTATTATGAAAAAAAAGATGAAATAGAAAAAGAAAAGGAAAAGAAACAACAAGTACAACAAGAGTTAAATAATAATATTGATAATTTATTTACTTTGTTTTTTAATTTTGAAAAGATTAAAGATGATGAGGATTTTAAAAATAAATGTAAAAATGCTTCTACTATGACTATTTTTATGTTACTGGTATGTATTATTTCATTTTTAAATTTTAGAATTAGTAATGGATATGAAATTATAGTTAATTTTATTAGTTTAATATTATTTGGGTATAGTTATATTGCATTAAAAAATAGTAAGAAAATAGGTATTTATACTGCTTTAATAGGAAGTTTGTTTTGTATACTATCTTTTAATATTATTAAGATAATTGTTAGTGGTATTTATATCATTGGATTTATTAAATTTTTAAAGAAATAATGTTGTAAATATATAAATTGTTGGTATAATATATTATATGATAGTAAAGGAGAATATTCTATGAATGAAAGAGGTTTTACATTAATTGAGCTAGTTGTTGCTATAGCGGTTTTGGGTGTTGTTATGGTTATTGCTTTACCAGCAATTAATACTTTTTCTGGCGACAATCAAAAGAAAAAATATGTAGCTTATGAAAAAACACTAAAGAGTGCTGCAAAGCTATATACTGATGCTTATGATGAAGATTTATTTGGATATAAAAATACTGGTTGTCAAAAAATTAAGATAGATGAATTAGAAGCTAAAAAACTTATTGAAAAGATACCATTAAAAGGAATTAAGTGTGATAATCCTGAAAAAACATTTGTTTATGTATATAAAGATAAAAATGCTAATCATGCTTATTTTAGTTCAATAAAATGTATAGATGAGAATGATAAATCTGTTTATGAAAATGTAGAAAGAAACGTTGGTGAATGTAAGATAGAAGATGGTAAGGGACCTGAGATTAGACTTGTTAATAATATAACGTTTAATCCTCCTAAACCTTCTGATGTTAATAGAATAGATCTTCCTTTTAATAATAATAAAACTGGATATGGAACAAGAACATATACTCCTGATATTGATGTTATTATTACAGATTCAGGTGTAGGGATAAAACCTGGATATCAACATTTAAAATATCAATGGTTTAAAAATGGTTCAGCATTTGATGCTACAAATAATAAAGGAACTATATCTGGTTTAAATCCAAGTGATTATTATGTTGGGAGTATTAGAGCTAAAGTTCCTGTTCCTACTGCAGCAATGAATGCTAATACTAAGGATGCAAAATATACTCTTAAAGTAAATGGAACTTTGGTAGATATTAATAACAATGTAACTCGTGTTAATAATCTACAACCTCCATATAATGATGATCCAGGTGCTGATACAGCTTATGATTTTGAAAGTAATAATAAATGTCCAAATTTTGTATTTAAACAACAAAATGGAACCAAAGCTTCACCATCATCTTGGTATAATACTAATAGGAATAAAATTACTATGTATGTTCAACCGGTAACTGGTATCGATAAATTTAATGCTAAAGAATATAGATTATATTATCAATCAAAAGCTAAAAATAGTGATTCGTTTGGGACGGCTTATTCTAATTTTAATCCAAGTACTGTTTCTAGTAGTAGTACTTCTTCTAAAGCTGTAGGAACTAACTTTGATGGTAAGATGAGATGGAAAGCAGAGTATTATAAAAAGAATAGTACGGTTAATCATACGTGTAATCCAACAGATACTTTTCACTTTGATCATAACAATCCAAAGTTAACTGTAAATGTATCTGGTGAAACAGGAAAAGCTGTAGATGGTGGTACTGGATATAAAAATAGTATAACTTTTAATTCTTCTTGTACTGATGTTACAAGTTCTCCACATTTGGTATATAGTGGAAGTAATAAAGGAACTTCATTTTCTAAGAAATTTGATGATAGAGTAAGCAGTAAAACGTTTAGTATCAAATGTCTTGATCAAGCTTCTAATCAAGATACTTATTCTAAAACATTTAGAATTATTAAATATAGTGCAAATTGTAGTAAATGTGGAGTAAAAACATATAATACATGTCGTCATTCTTCTTTTGGATGTGAATTACATAAGAGAAGTTCTGTATGTACATGTAATACTTGGAAGTCTTGTAGAATAAAACCTTGTGGATGTCAAACTTATAAAACGAAAAAAGTTAAACATACTGGGCGAGTTGTTTATGTTCTTGCGGGAAATAAGAGTTGTACAAGATATAGTAATTGTGATAAGAGTTTTAGACATGAAGGGGGAACTTCAAGAACAACATGTACTTGTACTCGTGTATGGTATACAACTGAGAAAACTAATACATGTGAAACATGGAAAAGTTGTAGACATAGTGATTGCGGGTGTTCTTTATACAATAGATGTAATGCTGCACCATGTGAAAGATATTATGCAAAAGCAAAATCTCCTTGTTCATGTAAAGAAGGAAATAAATGTTGGTATTAAAATAGTCTATTAAAACCCTAATTCATTTATATATTGAATTAGGGTTTTATTATTTGATTAAATATAGAAGAATAAATAGAACCTTGATCTTTGTGAAATATTATTATTTCTTTTTTCTTTTAAATTCTCATGTTTTTTTTTTTTTTTATTTATGGTATAATCATACTAAAGGAGAGTGTGTGATGGAAAAAGAAGAAAAAGATATTGTTGAAGATGCTATTGAAAAAGATGATGGTGTTGTGATACAAGAAGGAGATACTTCAATTGGTGATTTAAAAGGAGCTGATGAAGAAAATAAAGATTCTTCTGAAGAAGTAATTAGTGGAGAAGCTACTGAAGAAAACGCAGGAGATAATCATAAAAAGAAGAAAAAGAGAAAGAAATTAATAATTATACTAATTGTTTTATTATTATTAGTTGTTGGAGGAGTTTGTTATTTCTTATTCGCTAAGAAGGATAATAAACCTGTTTCTGTTAAAAATGAAGTTAAAGAAGTAAAATCAGATTATCGTATGTCTGGAAATGGTTTAGAAAACTTTGATTTGTACTTTATGAAATTAGAAAATGGTGGTAAGAATCAAGTTTATAGTCCATTATCTATTAAATATGCTTTAGAAATGTTAGCTGAAGGTGCTGATGGTAATTCTAAAGCTCAATTGGATGGGGTTATAGGAGATTATAAAGCTAGAAAATATGTTAATAGTAGTAATATGAGTTTTGCTAATGCTATGTTTATTAGAGATAAATTTAAAGATAGTGTTAAAAAAGATTATACTGATTTATTAAAAGAAAAATATGATGCTGAAGTTATGTATGATAGTTTTACTACTCCTAATACAATTAACAACTGGGTAAGTAAAAAAACATTTAAAATGATTAATAATTTATTAAATGATGTTAGTCAAAATGATTTTGTATTAGTTAATGCATTAGCTATTGATATGAATTGGAATTATCAAATACATTGGGCTAGTGGTTCTAAAGTTCCATATAAGAAGTTTGAGGTTGCTTATATTCATGAAACTATAGATGATAATAGTAGTGGAAGTTATCATAATTTGACATATCCATACGAAGAAGAAAATGCATTTCCTAAAATTACTTTTAATGGTAAAACTAAAATTCCTACTTCAGAGGTAATGGCTGACTTTAATAGATATGATATTATTAAAGATCTTGGAGTGAAAAAAATTAAGGATACTGTTAGACCTGAATATGAAAATTATTTAAAAACTGATGAAGGAATTTCTGCTGTAAAAGAAGGCTTGGCTGAACCAAATGTAGAAAAGTATTTAGATACTTTTGTAGAGGAATTAAAAAGTAATTATAATACTGGTGATTCTTCAACTGATTTTTATGTTTATGAAGATGATAGTTTAAGATCATTTGCTAAAGACTTAAAAGAATATAATGGTATGCAATTACAATATGTAGGTATTATGCCTAAGAATGGTAATTTAACTGAATATGTTAAAGATTTAGATGCTGAAAAAATTAATAAAGTTATTGGCAATTTGAAATCAATGAAAGTTGAAAATTTTAAAGAAGGAGTTGCTACTAGAATTCATGGTAATATTCCATTCTTTAAATTTGAATATGAATTAAAACTACTTGAAGATTTACAAAAATTAGGTATTAAAGATATATTTGATATTGAAAAGTCTGATTTATCTAATATGACATCACAAAAAGAAGTAATTGATAAGGCAGCTCATAAAGCAAATATTGAATTTTCTAATGATGGAATTAAAGCTTCTGCTGCAACTGTATTTGGAGGTTTAGGTGCAACAGGTGGTGGATTTGATTATGCATTTAAGATTCCTGTAGAAGAAATAAATGTTACTTTTGATAAACCATTTATATATTTAATACGTGATAAAGCTACAGGAGAAGTATGGTTTGCTGGAACAGTTTATGAACCAAAAACTACAGTTAAATAAAAACTAGATTTAATCTAGTTTTTTTGTTGACTAATTTGTAATTTTATGTTTTAATGTAATTGTTAGTATATGAATTAAATTTTGGTATCATATATAATTAAATTTATAGAGATTTATCCCTTTATTTATTTTGTTTTATATGTTATCTTTACTTATCTTGTTCATGTACTAGGAGTTACATTGTAAAGGAAAATACTTATACGATGAGTGGCTAAATTAATTATGACTAAAATATTTAGCTCCCATTATTTACCGGGTTAGCGCAATATTATCAGTATTGCTGTGACCGACAAAAGAGAAGTCATCTTTTTAGGAATAGTTAAGTCATAGGAACTATTCTTTTTTTATGCTTTTTTTTCATAAAAAAAGAAATGAAACATTTAAAATAATTTCGCAACTAAATTAAACGTTTCACTTCAAATAAAGGTAACAAATTTCATAACTATACTAAATCGAAATTAAAATATTCATATACTCGTATCGCTACTAATATAATTCAATTAAAATTTTAATTTAATAAAACATTATAAAACCGAGTTTGTAATATTAATTTACGTAGTTCACATTATCAGTATGAGGTTAGTAAATTAATCTTATCTTTACTGAGTTTTCTTTCTCTTACACGGTTACAGTATTTTGACTACGATAAGTTATTAATTAAGATTGTTTTTCACAATCCCCATCTTTCAGTACATTTCGATGTGTATAAAGATTGGTAATATATATAATCAAATAGATTGAAAATAAGTATTATAATCATTATACGGTGTACTGCGATATCTATTGTATCAAAATACAATTATAATTTAATACATTTTTAAAATAATGTCAATAGGTAATTGATATAAAAAAATTTACACATTATAAAAAAAAGTGTAAAAAAATATTGATAAGGGTTATTTTTATGCTATAATTATATTAGACATAGTAGGGAAGGTGGCATTGAATTAATTTAATAGATTATATATTGATAATAGTGGGTGATTGAATGGGAAATGTTAATGTAGATGCAAAAAGTATATATAGAAGAAAATTATTCATTAGAATTATCAAAATTATATTTTTGTTACTGATCATTTTATCTTCAGTTATCTATTTATTTCTGTATATTGTCTATGATGGTGGAAGGTTTACTGTCAGTTTAGATAAGAACTTATCTAATCGTAAAAATATTTATTTATCAGAAGATGGAAAACTTGAAAATAAAACGACTAAGTTATCTGCTGATACAATTGATTATATGGATAACATATCTGTTGATTGGTTACCAGGTAATTTAAATGATAGTACTGGAAGTCATAATGGAGATAATTATATTGCTTATAGTTTTTATCTAATTAATGCAGGTAAAGAGAAAGTACATTATTGGTATGAATTAGATATCGATGATACTATCAAAAGAGTAGATGATGCTATAAGAGTAATGATTTATCAAAATGGAAAGCCAACGATTTATGCTAAACGTAATAGGGTAACAAATAAAGCAGAGCCTAATACAGTTGCGTTTAAATCTGATTCTGTTGCTGTGTTAAAGCAGGTTAAAAATTTTAAACCAAAACAAAAAGATAAATTCACCATAGTAATTTGGCTTGAAGGAGACGATCCTGAATGCAAAAACGATCTATTAGGTGGAGAAATTAAAATGCACATGGACATAACTGAAGAACATGTCAAGTAAGGGAGGAAATTATGGACAATACTCAAAATTATGAAAAAAAGAGAAAAAGAAAAATATTTTTATCAATTTTAATGATATTATTTGTAGGAATTATTTTAACTGCAAGTACATATGCATGGTTTACTGCAAACCAAACTGTTACAGTTAATACTATCGATGTTAATGTAGCTGCTCAAAACGGTTTACAAGTTTCTACTGATGGTACTAGTTGGAAAACAGTTATTACTAATGAAGACTTATTAGCTACTTTAAGGGATTCTACATTATATCCTGGAAATACTAATATGTTACCATTTAGAGGTTCTGGTACTACACCTGCTGCATCAATTGTACCAGTATCAACAACAGCAGATACTGCTGCTTCTGGAAAATTAAAATACTTTATTGGTGAAGTAGATTCAGATACTAGTGGTAATGAATTATTAACTGCTAGTGCAATGACTGAAACTAAGGGAACTGAAGGAGCTTTAGTAGCATTTGACTTATTCTTCCAAGTTACTCAAGAATCTCAAGTATATTTAACAAGAAATTCTGAAGTAAGAGTTTGGAGTGATGGAGACAATACTACTACTACAGCTGAAGAAACTGATAAAGGATTACAAAATAGTGTTCGTGTAGCATGGTTAAGAGAAGGAAATAGTCCAATTGGTACTGCTTTATCTACAATCCAAGCACAATCTTATGCTGGAACTACTTCAAGTGGAAAAGGTAATACTTCTGGACAAGTTATTGTTTGGGAACCAAATAGTAATACACATACTGCATCTGGTATCAACCATGCAGCAATATATACATCAACTACAGTAACTTCAACATCTCCAACTAATTTATCTTATAATGGTGTTAAGGCTGAAATTACTACAGGTGTTCCAATAAATAGTACTTCAACTACATATTTTGGAGCTGTAACTGGTCTATTCTCAACTACAAACTCTGGAGTTGGAAATGGTCAAACTTGGTTCAAATTACAAGCTGGAGTAACAAAAGTAAGATTCTATCTATGGATTGAAGGACAAGATGTAGATTGTGAAAATACTGCGTCTGGTCAGTCATTATCATATGATATGCAATTTAGTTTACTTGATGAAGTATAGTAATAAGGGTCGCAAGGCCCTTTAAATTTTAGGAGTTTAGATATGGATAACGAGATTTTGGATGGATTAAGACAATTAAGTGCAAAAGAAATCTTGGAGACATATTATGATATAGAAGAACATATTAAATATTTAAACGAATCTATTATTGAAACTACTGAAGAAGGTGGTGAAAATAATGGATAAGATTAATAGTTTAATAAGTATTGATAGAGATCATATTACTAATTTTGTGTTGGAAACTGAATCTGGTACTAATAAAGTAAGAGAAAAGTTTCATGAAAAAGCTGTTTCTGATAGAAATGAATATTGTATTAAACAAATTAAGTTGTTTACTAGATATAGAAATGCTGTATTAAGTATTATGAAAGATAAAGCTATGTCATTAATGCCTCAAGATAAGTCACAAGATTATGAAGTGAGTAAGAACTTAGTTTCTTCTCTTTATGATGCTGTTATTAAATCTAATAAATATCTTGATTATTCATTTAAAATGGGATTTTCTTCTATTATTGAGAAGATAGATGATGGAATATCTTTATCTGTACTTAATAATTGTTTAAAAGAATACATATCTAAATTTGATGCTATGAATATAAAATTATCATTAGATGATTTTAGTTATACAATGTTTACTAGAAAGTATATGGAAGAATATTTTAAATCTAGTAAAGATAATGATGAAGAATTATCTAATAATATGAGGAGAGTATTTGATTCTATTTATTGGGAATGTCCTAATTTAAGTTATCAATTGAGATTAAATTTAATTGATATACTAGATAAATATAAAAAGGAAATAGGTATTTATTTAGATTCAAATACTACTAAGTTATTACATTCTTTTGAATGTAATGATATTAATATAGTTAATAAATATATTGATGAGAGAATTAAATTAGGTATTACTAAAGCTTCTGATCCATATTATATATTGAATTCATTTTTGGATGGAACTAGAAATATTGATGATTATTTAGTTGGTAGTGAAGCTAGAGAAAAGAATTATCATACTTATTGTAATGGTAATTATAATGATTTATCTGATAGTGATAAGACTAAGTTTAATGATGCTTGTAAAGACTTATTTACTACTTTAGTACTTCTAAAAAAATATTATAGATATATGCCTATAATTAATGATTTATTAAAGAAGTATCCAGATAAAGATAAAAATATTACTGAAGCTAAAGCTAATGATAAAGAATTAGATGCTTCAAATAAAAATAGAATTAAAATTTATAATAATTATTTAAAAGCAAATGGAGTAGGTTTTTTAGCTAAATATAATCCTAATGAGATTAAAGCTAATAAAGTAAAAATAAATGAAGAAGTTAAAAAATATAGTGAATTATATAATAAAAAACTAGGTTATGATATTAGTGTTAATTTAGATAAATTTATTAATGAATCTTCTTCTATGTATGATTTATTTATGACTGCTGCTTCATCATTTGATTATTTAGTTAAACAATTAAAATTAATTTGTAGTAAAGAAGAAGATAATGAATTTGATTTAGATAAAGAAATAAATTTATTCTTTAGATTCTTATATAATCCATCTAATGAGTTTTTAAGAAAAATACCATGTTTTAGTGGTAATAAGATAGAAGATATTGTTTCAGAAAAGTACAAATTATTAGGATTAAATATTAATTCTACTGATATATCGAAAGCTCAATTAGATGATACTATGAGTACTATTACATATATTAATTTAATTCAAAATGTTAATAGTTCTACTTTATCTTTGGAAGATATGAATTTCATTTGTAAAGCTAATTCAATTGAACCTATAGAGATAAAGGAAGAAGAAGAAATTGAGACATTTTAAAACAACTATTTTGTTGTTTTTTTTATAAAAAAAATAACTCGTTTTGAGTTATTTTTGTTTTATACACAAGTGTATCCACCATCAATAGGTAGGATTACTCCAGTTACGTAAGATGCTTCATCTGAAGCTAAGAAAATAGCCCCAGCATTTAATTCACCTTCATGTCCATATCTTCCTATTGGAACAGTAGCTTTCATGTAAGCTGTGAAATCTTCTGTAACTAATGTATCGTGAGTTAATTCAGTATCAAAATATCCTGGACATATAGCATTTACTGTAATTCCATCTTTAGCTAATTCTGATGCAGCTGCTCTTGTGAAATTAACTACTCCTCCTTTTGATGTATGATATGCAATAGTTCCCATTGCCATATTTCCAACAAGTCCATACATTGAAGCAATATTAATTATTCTTCCATATTGATGTTTCTTCATGATGTTTCCAAATTCTCTTGTTACATAGAATACTGAATCCATATCTGTTTTAATAGTGAAATCCCATTCTTCATCAGTCATATCTAGGACTCCAGCATTCTTAGCAGAACCTGCACAGTTTACAAGTATATCAACCTTTCCATATTCTTCTTCAGCGGCTTTAGCAGCTTCTTTTACATTTTCTGGATCAGTTACATCTACCTTTAATGGTAAAACCTTTACACCTTCAGCGGCTAATTCTTTTTTTAATTCTTCTAATCTTTCAACTCTTCTAGCCATTAAAACTAAGTCTGCACCTTGTTTAGCAAAGGCTTTAGCCATTTGTTTACCTAATCCAGAAGATGCTCCTGTTATAGCTGCAACTTTACCTTTTAAATCAAACATATTATCCTCCTTTTACACTTTTAATTATATATTAGTGTAAATGTTTTGTACACCAATTATACATAATTTTACTATAATTTTACATATATTTTTTTAGTTATTTTTTTATTAATTATTCTTTGGTTTTAACCATAAATATGATATAATAAAATAAGAATAATTGGAGTGTTTGTATGAGTAGTGTGAAGGACAAAATTATTGAAATATTAAGCGTGATTAAAAAGAATATTAAGTATGTAGCTTATGGGTTTTTAGTATTACTTATTATTCTTTCTGTATATACATTTGTTGTGACTGACATTATGAAGAAAGATTATGTAAATATATGTGGTTTTTCATATTTTGTAGTTGCGACTGGTTCAATGAGTGGAACCATTGAAGTTAACGATATCATTTTCATTCGTTTAACTGATAATGTAAAGAATAATGATATTATTACTTTTAAAAATAAAAATGGAGATATTATTACTCATAGAATTATTCAAACTAGTGGTAATAGAATAATTACTAAGGGTGATGCGAATAATACTCAAGATGATGCGATTACTAGAAAAAGTGTCATTGGTAAAGTTGTCGCGATAGTATCACCTAAATCGATATTAGAATTTATTGCCGTACTTTTGATTATCGTTATTGGAGTTGCACTACTTAACTTTGATAAGATCTTTAAAAAATATATTGTTAAAGATGGAGATAATCAAAAGATTAAACATGATTTTGATAAAGATGTTTTACCACAAGACGTGTTCTCATCACCTAAGGATAGAAAGAATTTTGAACATAGTGGATTAACAGTTACTATTCCTTTGAAAGAAATTGAAGAAATTAAAAAAATTCAAGAAGTTGAAGTATTAGATAATGATGGTATAGAGATACTTGAAGAAGAAGAAATACTTGATATGGAAGCTAATTCATTTGTTACTGTTACAAATACTCAAACTGATAAAGAAATAGAATTAGTAGAACAAGTTAATAATTTATTAAGAGTTAAAAATAATTCTATTGATACTTCTAGAATTAATAAGAAATGGTTAGTTAAATATCAATATATCTATAAACTTTGTAATATCATTTATTTAGGTGATACTAAGAGTTTATTTGAAAATGTTGAACATCCTTCGTTTAAAGAGATATATGATTATGATTTAGAAAAAATAGGTTTATATGAAAATCTTAGAAATAAAATATATGAGATGCCTATATATGTATTCTTAAGAATATTATTCTTGGCAATTATATATAACGATGATGCTTTCTTTGATGGAGTATTTAAGATTATGAAGTATAAAGTTATGATTGATAAAGAAGATCATTTTAGAGTTATAAAGAAGGGTGATAATTACT
>JAEEGL011261439.1_pt1 | contig 12066 bp, 10 predicted proteins | sample 9134231 | NCBI WGS metagenome assembly JAEEGL01 (sample SAMN16246548, study PRJNA631951) | gut metagenome | biome: gut microbiome; feature: rumen; material: fiber-attached | host: Bos | place: Iran: Karaj | collected 2018-10
ACATATTTCCAAATTTTCCATAAATGCTGCAGTTGATGACAGTACTGACCGGGGACAACAGACTTGCTTTAGTGACAGAGCAGGAAAACGGAGAAAGCTGCCGTTTTATTGATTAAATTCAATAGAGCGGCGGCCTTTTTTTATGCATTTTTACGCACAAGTATTCCGAACGCCTGTTTCCCATTTTTATGGTATAGGTCATTTGATAGAATTGGGGCAACCGGTTGGTTAAATGAAAAAGTAAATGTTAGCTCGAAGCATATTTTTTTCTAAAAAAGCCAACACTGAGTTTTGCAGCGGGATAATGGAAGGAGGCCTGTATGACAGCAGCGGAAGCACGCACGATAGCAGAGAAATTTGAGGAGAAGTCAGTTCATTCCGAGGAAGAGGAGTTTATGTTTATCGAGGCTTTGCAGTTCCTGATCGATACTGAGCACGATCCCCGGTATATGATGTGGCTGGGCGGTCATTATTATGGGAAACGGGAGTTTGACCTGGCACTTAAGTATTACGAAATGGCAAAGGCGATGGATTACGACGACGCCTATGAATGTCTTGGCTATATCTGGTACTATGGACGTACCGGGGAAAAGGACTATAAAAAAGCCTATGAGTGTTTCTCCCGGATGATGGATAAAGGAAATGCGGTGGCGGCCTATAAGGTGGCTGATATGTACAAGAACGGCTACTATGTGGAAAAGGACTATGACAAGTACGTAGAGATCATAGAAGATCTTTATGAGAACAGAGTGACGTCCTTCAGAAGTCTGTTCGATCCGTTTCCGGAGATTTCCACAAGGCTTGCGGGGATTAGGAAGAAGCAGGGGAGGATAGAAGATGCGATAGATCTCTATGTGATAGCAAAGGACTTTCTTGCGCGGAGAATAAGCTGCAGCGATTTCTTTGGCAACCTGAACATAATGAAGTGGCTGATAGACGACCTGTATGAGCTGACGGATTTTGATTATGAGGAATTCGATCTTTTTGATCTGTATTACCTGCTGAAAAGCCCGCATGTGATAAAGTTTGACTATGAAGATACTATTTATATCATAGAGTCACAGGATGAGGACGGAATGTGTACAGTGCATTTTAATGATAAGTGGTATCGGGACCGGGATGAATTTTTTAAGAATGCGGTTATCGCTGACAGTAAGCTTACAGAACTGTACAATGAGCTATATGGATGGGAGGTACTGGAATGAGTGAGATGATATGGCTGGGAAATGCTGCTTATGATAGATATGTGGAACTTATCAGGGAACGGGACCGTCTGAAGAAGATCGCTTTTCAGATGAATCAGGAATACATCAGGACATTCGGGGAGCTTATCCTTTCTGTATTCAGAAAGAAAATTGAATGCATACGCAAGAAGAAGATGATAGCATTCTGTCAGGCGGCTATTAACAGAGGGGAGGCTGTCGACCAGTCTGCTCTGCAGGCTTTTCTTAAAAAGGAAATGGAAGAATACCGGAAGCAGCTTGAAGAAATGATACAGGAAAATGAAAATGCCCGGGAGAGAGGCAGGATAACACAGTCTGAACTGTTAAGGATCAGAAAAACTTATCACAGGATCGCAAAACGGATACATCCGGATATCTTCCCGAAGACAAACGAAGAGCCGGTGCTTAAGGAACTCTGGAACAGGGCTGTTGCCGCATATGAGTGCAATGATCTTGAGGGACTCACGGAGTGTGAGATGTTAGTGAATAAGGCATTGGATGAACTGGGGCTGGATATGGAGATAAGCGAGATCCCTGATATTGAGGAAAAGATCATTTCACTTAAGGCACAGATAAAGAAGATTTGTGAGACGGATCCTTATCAGTACAAGTATCTGTTGGAAGATCCGGAAGCGGTAGAGGCAAAGAAAGAAAGTCTTGCAGAGGAGCTTAAGTCATATGAGGATTATGACAGGCAGCTTGAGGATATGCTGGCAGAGATAATGGGGAACGGAGGCGTGATAGCATGGCAAATGAACTGACAAAGACTGAGAGCGGAATGGTGTCCTTAGTGGAAAGCCATGAGCTGGGAGATGTACTGAAACCTCTGATAAAGGAAATCCATCTTTTTGACACATATGTTGCAGGAACCACCCACTTAAAGGAGCCGGAGGTACTTGAGGGCGTAAAGGCAGGTGATATGCTGAACCTGAGGCGGGAAGATAATAAATTCGATGATAAAGCGATACTGGTACTTAACGATGCCGGACAAAAGCTTGGCTATGTGCCGGAAAAGGATAATGTGGTTTTTGCCCGTCTTATGGATGCGGGCAAGCTTCTTAAGGGAAAAGTAATAAGCGTGGAGCAGAAGGGCGGTTTCCACATGATAAGGATAGGAATCTTTTTGGTGGATTTCTGAAAGGTGCCGGGGAAACCCGGCGTCTTTTGTATTTTTTTTAATACATTTTTGTAGACTATGCATTACGCCTATGATAAAATATCACGGAGAAGGTTTTCATAAAAATAGGGTTTATAACTGAATAAAAGGGGGTAATGGGGATGGAAGCTAAAGTCAGTTCTTCAAGAACGGCCGCGAAAGCCGAAAGTATCGGTTTCTTTTCAAGGCTGAGTACCAAGATTGCTTTTTTTGCAGGCGGAATACTGTTTGTCGCAATACTGATACAGGTTATCAGCGGCGTTTTAAATGCATCAAAGTCGATGCAGAATACTTATTTAAACTACGCCCTTAACCTGGCGCAGGAAACTGCTGTGGCGGTGGATTTTGCCACTGAATTTGGAGAGGAGGCATATGGCGGATATGCCAAGAATCTTGCGGAAGAAGCTGCGGTTTCCATAGATTTTTCCCGGGAGTTCGGTGAAGAAGTCTACAAGAATTATGCCTTCGATCTGGCGGTCAATACGGCTCATGCCATTGACAAGGTGACGGTGGACGGAATACGTCCGGACAGGGCGACACTTAAATCTGTGCTTGGTGATGTGACCATATCGGGCGTTGAGGGATCATACGCATACATGGTAAGTCCTGACGGCACCATGCTCTGGCATCAGACTACTGAAAAGATCGGCCAGCCTGTAGAAAATGCGGCAGTAAAAGGCATAGTTGCAGATCTCCAGGCAGGAAAAAAAGTAGAGCCCGGTGCGATATTCTATGAATACAAGGAAGCAACAAAGCTTGCCGGCTATGCATTCACAAAAACCGGTGACATCGTGATCGTTACGGCTGATTATGATGCATTCATGAAGATCAATTACGATTCCCTTATAGGAAATATAAAGATAGATGTAGCAGAAGGCTCGTATGCATACATGGTATCTCCCGACGGAACTATGTTATGGCATCCCACTCCGGAAAAGATCGGCCAGCCTGTGGAAAATGCAGCAGTAAAGGGGATAGTTGCAGACCTTCAGGCCGGAAAGACTGTTGAGGACGGATATGTAATCTATGATTATAAGGGTTCCAAAAAGCTTGCGGGATATTCATTTACGGATACCGGAAATATAGTACTTGTTACTTCTGATTATGATGAGCTTGTAAAGATTGATTATGATTCTCTTATTGGCAAGATTGAGATGACAGGCGTTGAAGGATCCTATGCATACATGGTTGCACCTGATGGCACCATGCTTTGGCATAAGACCCCCGAGAAGATCGGCCAGCCTGTGGAAAATGATGCGGTAAAGGGGATAGTTGCAGACCTCCAGGCGGGAAAGGAAGTTCCTGACGGTTCATGCATTTACAAATACAAAGGTGTAAATAAAGTAGCCGGATATTCTTTCACAAAGGATGGCAATATAGTGATAGTTACTGCAGATAAGGCAGAGATGCTTAAGAGCGTGTCAAAGATGCGCAACAAGATGATAATATATGCAGTGCTCTGCCTGATAGTGGCTATAATTGCGATAATCCTTGTTTCGTCGATGTTAATGAAGGGAATAAATGCGCTTGTTCCTGTTATAAATAAGATAGCGGGGCTGGATTTCTCTGATGACAAAACTGCTAAGACTCTGGCTAAGCGGTCTGATGAAGTGGGAGTTATCTCAAGGACTGTGGAGCGGATGCACGAAAGCCTGAGGGGTGTTGTGGAGTCCATCGAAGGTGCAGGACAGAGTATTGATTCCAATGTTGATGATCTGGATCTTACAATCAGGAATGTGGGCAATATCTGCCAGGACAATTCCGCTACGACGGAAGAACTGGCCGCAGGTATGCAGGAGACTGCAGCTACCACTGCCGGGATCACGGGTAATATCGGAGATATACAGGATAGCGCCCAGAGCATTGAAAAGCTGGCTGCGGACGGCAGCAGCCTGTCGAGAGAAGTATCCCAGCGTGCAACAGAGCTTGCGGCAACAACAGAAAAAGCAAGCCGGAAGACAATAGAGATATATGAGTCCGTTAGGGAAAAATCAGAAAAGGCAATACAGGCATCCAAGTCTGTTGATAAGATAAATGCTCTTTCCGGAACTATAATGGAGATATCTTCGCAGACAAGCCTGTTAGCACTGAATGCGTCCATAGAGGCAGCTAGGGCAGGTGAAGCAGGAAGGGGATTCGCGGTTGTTGCTACAGAAGTAGGAAACCTGGCTACGCAGTCTTCATCGGCAGTAAGTGACATTGGCCACATTGTAACCGAGGTGGTTTCGGCAGTTAACCAGATGGCGGAGTGTCTTACAGAAACAACCAGTTTCTTGGAAAGCAATGTACTTTCGGATTACGAGGAGTTCGGCAAGGTGAGCGTGCAGTACCGTGAGGATGCAGAAAGCTTCGGCCGGAGCATGGATACCATACGAAGCAGCATTGACAGTCTGAACGAAGCAATTGACCGTATAGCTGCTGCTATAAACGGCATAGATAATACCGTCAATGAGTCCACCAGAGGTATCTCCGATATAGCGGGCAAGACATCCGATATGGTATCGGATACTACGGACAGCATGGCTAAGGTGGAACAGTGCAAGGCTGCAGTGGCAGAGCTTAAGGAAATCATATCTAGATTTGAAATGTAGTAAAACTGAACACAGACAGATGAGGTATTAGTGAATGACGAAACTCCCGATTTAAAAGCTTAAGATATTTTAATCGGGAGTTTTGACTTCAAGGGAGAAAGCAGGCTATGAACAGCAAAAAAATCCTGAAAAAACTGTATAAGAATATTTCGGAAAACAGGGAAGAAGATGACTTTGAGGTGATGCTTGTTCCGGCGGAAGAAAGCGGGCTTGAGACTATGGTACTGACAACTCTTCATCATGGCTTCGGTACGGAAGCCGGTCTGGCTGAGGGTGAATTTTATTTTTATGAAGACACTTTTGTTGCCAGGATGATTCTTGTGCCTGAGCTTAGCAACGATATACTTCCTGAACTTAGCATATTGATAGCTATTGTAAATGCACAGACACAGGCTGGGTGTTTTGAATATGATGCGTATGAAAATGCACTTGCATATTCGTTAAAGACACCGATAGTAAAGGGGCTTTCTGAAAAAGAGGCTATCGGTTTCTGTGACCGTTTGATGGCTGTGGCTCTGTCTGTATCGGAACAGAACAGCAGGGTGCTTATGGAATGTGCACTTTCGGGGAGAGGGATTTAGTATGGAATTTATCAGGATAAAACCGGATATAAAACTGCTTGAAGCTACTGCAGGAAAAGGGGTATGCGACGTGGTTTTCAGCGGGAAGTTTGAAATATGCATGATAGCAGGAACGATTAATGAAGAGGTAGTATGCTATGCAGTCTTTTCACATATTCCTGAGTCTGATGCGGAAGTATACCTGGAATATCTTTATACTGTTCCGGACCTTCGGGAGCAGGGGAAATGTACGGAGCTTCTTGAGCATGCAGGGGAATATCTCGCAGGGATGGGGATAAGGATCATAACATCCCGTATTGCGCTTGAACTGAAGTATGCACTTGAGTATAACAGCTTCATCATAAACAGGGGTTTTCTTCTGCTCAGTCATAGCGAAAGGATAATGTTTTACCGCCTGGACGACATGCTGGATGCCGAAACGATACAGACAGTTTTAGACAGCAAAAATGTGCTTCCGCCGGTAAGCCGTTTGAGTCAGGTAGATAAAAAGATCATGAATGTCTTTATCTCTGAAAAGAAGCATACCGGCTTTTATTTCTTTAGGGATGAATGTGATGAACGTTACAGCAGGTTCTATGTCGAAGACGGAAAGGTTCACGGTGCTGTAATAGCCTCAAGGCCTGAAAAAGATACACTTTATATTTCAGCAATATACATAGATGAGCCGGCTCGCAGAAACAATATGTTCCTGCCACTTTTATGCAGCTGCTTAGAGTCGGTTTTGAGTGAAAAAGATATCAACATAATCATATGTCTGGATGACGAGGCAACATACAAAGGTATGCTTAAGATTTTCAATCCGCCGGATAGTGAAAGTCTGGTGCTTGAGCATATGAAGTATATTGCAAAACGGTGAAAATGGCCTGAGTAAAGCAGTTACATAGGGCTTTGGGTGTATTGATCAAGAAAGGAAGAAGCCGATGGAATCTGGTAAATTTCTTCAAAAGCATACAGAAAAGAATGATGAGCTTATAAAGACAGAACAGAATACGATCAAGACGGGCCAGAGTTTTGAGATAAAAGAGCATGTCTATAAAGATTCACATATAAATATACTCAGTGATAATGATATAAAAACAGATACTATTAAGCTCTTTGACGAAAACAGGGAATGGGAGGATAACCCTGTAATACAGTCCGGTAACAAACGGCTTGATGATATAAGGGTGACATATCAGTTCCATACGCTGTCTCCTAAAGCTTCTCTGACGAGAAGATGCCTTCTGGAAACTAAAAAGAAGAATGAAATACAGGGGGGAGATCCTGAAAGGGATAGTCTTGACCTTATGGTAAGCACCTATATGGATGAGGAGGAAAGAAAAAAGACAGCAAAAGAAACAAAGTCAAAGCTAAAGCGATTTTGGGAATATAAAGATATTCTTGCAAAAGATCCATTGCTGTCAAGAACAGAAAAAGCGACGGCCCTTTATAATTATGCCAAAACATTTAAGTCTGATGTAGAAAAATACAGATCTATTTATCGAAATAACCTGACGAAAGGAAAACGTGAGAGGAATATAGATCATTACTTAGACAGATATAATACCCTGATAAGGCATTTTGAAGACGGATCAGAGAATCTGGACGAACTGGATTTCCTTGGTCCTGAAGAGGTGTTTGCCGGCGAGTCGATGCTGGGTACGGAAGAAGATATGAACCGTATCCTGGCAAATGCTAAGAAAAAGGCCATAAGGCTTGAGAAGCATAGCGGAAAGAAGGCTGCGCCGGAGGAAATAGAAATGCAGCCGGACTATGACCTGAAGAAATACGACTCCACCCTGTCAGGCAGGCAGTATGAAGGGCTTAGCCGTACTGATGACTGGCTTATGGGACTGGGAATTCATTCTCCTAAAAGGCTTCCTTTTATAAACAGAATATTGGCTCTTTCCGCAAGGGAAAGGCTCCTTGTATACAGGCTCGTGGAAAAAGGGCATCTGGCTAAAGCTGATATTGTGGATATAGCCATGTCACAGACGGATTATGTACCGGATGTGTCAAAAATAAGCTTCAAGATGTACAGAGTTCCTTTCAGACTGTGGGAAAAAGCAGGAAAGGACGGAATGATGCGCCATCATTGGGATATGCTTGAGGCAGCCTTAAGCATAGTGTCACGTCCTGAAGTGAGCCATGCCATAAGCGGATTTGCTGAATCATCGCAAAAGGAAACAAAGTCCGGAAAAAAGAGTAAGAGCAATGACCTGAGAGGTGAAATCGATGAAATCAAGGATGATAAGATGAAGGGCCTGCTCATCAATGTCTACGATACAGCTATGGAACGCGACAAGCTGGTGGAAGATGCCATAAGTGCACTTGAAGAAGCTGTCAAAGCCAGGGAAAAAAGTGACAATGCGTGGATCAGAAAATCGAAAAAGGAAAAAGCGGCAGATCGTGCTATGAGGGCGGCTGCAGAAAAGGTAAATACGCTGTTTGAGTATGACAGGGGACTTAATGAGAAGCAGAAGCAGCTCCGGTTTGAAACGGGATATACCGGAGAAAGTGCGGGGGATGTTGTCAAAGAGGTCGCGGGTGACAGCCTGTACGGTGCGAGTCAGGCACTTGGAGTGGTATCCAAGATAAGCATGATCCCGAACCTGGACGGACTAAAAACAGATATCGTTACCGCGTGGCTTACTGCACAGGCACAGGGGCAGGTGGCATCGTATGCCGGAATGCGGATGGACAACCTGCTTACCGATGTGAATAAGGTAGCAGGAGGTGCGGCTGCAGTAAAGGGTGCGATAGGGCTTCTTACCAGCCTGAAGGGATTCAGCAATATCAGGAAGGCTATGAAGAACGGAAACTTAAGCGGATTTGACAGAGCCTATATGGCTGGCCAGTATTTTTATGGTCTTTCGGCTTCGGCAGCGAGCATAGGGATTGGTGTTACCAATATGGCTTATGCTTCCACGGCTGCCCAGGCGTTTTTGAACAAGAAACCGGAACTGATGGCGGGAGTGAAGTCTAATCTGACCATTGCAGGTGCGGTAGTGTCTGCCGGCGGCCTTCTTGTAAATACAGCAGACTATGCACTTCAAGGTAAACACTTATATCATAAGCATAAGGCAACTCAGCAAATAAAGGATCTTAAAACAAGGGGGGCTATCCGTGGAGATGATGAAACCTACATGGACGGCATAACCAAGCTTGATACAAGGAATAAAACAAAACAGTTTGTAAATACCACTTTTTCAGCAGTGACAAATGCAGGAAACCTGGCATCTCTATTTGCGGGTCCGGCCGCAGCACTTGTCTGGAGCGGATTGGCTGTAGGGGTGTCGTTAGCGAATAAGCTGACGGATTATCTCTTGAATGAACGGTCTAAGGCAAAGACCGCTGAGGAATTCCTTAACTTGAGCGACCTTACGGATATTCTGGATGGGGTTGACTTAAAGGTAAAAGAGAAGCTGAAAAACGACAAGAAAAAGCTGAAGGAGTTTAAGAAGACTCTTATGAACCACATGGCGGCAGAGCTTGGCTTTACTACATTCAGGACTTTTTTCAAACACATCACCGGGAAGTATGGAGAATTCCTGTTTAGAAAGCTTTTCTATAACGATAATGACGAGCTGATCACGGAGAGCATGTCTGAAACTTCACCGGTTTCACAGGCCTGTGCACAGCTGGTAAAAGGCATGGGGCTCAGAGTAAGGTATCCGAAGAGCGATTCAGCAGCTGATGTAAAGAAAATAAGGCCTGCCGCACAGGCAATAGCGGCAAAACTTGGCGGATGAGGCGATTTGTGTGTATATACAGGCGGTTTGTAATTAATGACTGGGGGAAAGTATCAGTATGGTTGAAGATGTATTAAACAGTTTAAAAGAAAGACTTGATAAGAATAAAATACCTGCAAAGATCGTAGAAGAGGACAGACCGGTGCTTACCGTGCTTCTGACAAAGCCTGTTACAGATTCTGATATATACGGGGATATCTTTTTTGCAACTTATGGAGGAGATCCCTTTGATAATGGGCTGGCGGTAATCCAATGGGAGGCTGCTGATATAACGGATTACAGTTCGGGAGAGCATGCGGAGCTGTGTGCAGCTCTGTCGCTTCTGAATGCCGTGCTTCCTACCGGAGGATATGCGGTTTTTACTGAGGATGCAGCGGATGATGCGGAAAGTGACTATCCGTCGAAAATAACCCTTATTTACCGTATTGTAATTCCTGTCGGAGATATAGCTGATAAAAAATGGATCACAGATGAACTGTATGATGCCATAGAGACAAGTGCGGCGGTGCTTAAGACGACTGCAGGTCCTCTGTGCGGTTACGCTAAGGGTGAAGTGTCCGGGGAGGAATTCAGGGAACTGTTATCATGATCTGCCTGAGAGTGCGGAGCGTATGACCAGGGGATGGCGAACGCCATGCAATTATGGTATAATAGTCTCCGACTATGGATAAATCTGATTTACAACAGGATAATAAGATGCTGTCAGTGGTTATCCCATCCTATAATGAGGAGGGGATGATCATTAAGACAGCAGAAACTTTAAAAGCTCTGATGGATGATGCGGGCATCATTTATGAGCTTATTTTTGTTAATGACGGCTCATCTGACCTGACGCAGGATCGTATTGAGGAAGCTGCCGGGAAGAATCCTTCAGTAAGATATGTCTGCTTTTCCAGGAACTTTGGCAAAGAAGCTGCTATATTTGCGGGGCTTGGCGCTGCCAGGGGAGGCTGTGCTGCTGTAATGGACTGTGACCTTCAGCATCCGCCGGAAGTCCTGATAGAGATGTATCGTCTCTGGGAGTCCGGATATGAAATTGTAGAAGGTGTAAAGAAAAGTCGTGGACGTGAGTCGATATTTCATAAGTTTAGTGCCGGAACATTCTATGGGATAATGAGCAGGGCTACTAAGATCGATATGTACAGAGCTTCTGACTTTAAGCTTCTGGACAGACGGGCAGTGGACGCTCTGCTTATGTTTCCGGAATACCATGTATTCTTCCGGGCACTTTCATCATGGATAGGATATAAAAAGACTTCTGTTGAATTTGATGTAAGGGACAGGGAAGTCGGAAGCAGCAAGTGGAGTACATCTGCGCTCTTTAAATATGCGGTTAATAATATTGTGGAATATTCTGCTGTTCCCCTGCACTTAATAACAGGGATAGGAATTGTGTCACTTATATTTGCCTTTGCTCTGGGAATACAGACTCTTGTACGGTATTTCTGCGGGACTGCGGCAGAAGGCTTTACTACGGTAATTCTCTTGCAGCTTTTCAGTGCAAGCGTGATCATGATAGGCATAGGGATTGTAGGACTTTACCTGGCCAAGATATATGATGAGGTGAAACGCAGACCCAGATATATCATCGCAAAGATGAAGTGAGATGACTGTTTAGGACTGCCGGAAGCACTTGCTGATGCGGGCGTACCCAGACAGGTCCTGACGGTTACGAAATGAGGTTTTATGAAAGCTCTTATAACAGGTGCATCCGGTTTTGTGGGTCCTTATCTTGCAAAAGCGGTGCGTGAAAATCTTAAATATGAAGTTGTAGGTACCATACAGAATCACAATACGGACAGTTTTTCAGAGGGTGAAGTGAGGGAGCTTGACATAATGGATCCGGCAGCTGTTCTTGCCCTGCTTCAGGATGAACACCCTCAGTGCATCTTCCATCTGGCGGCCCAGAGCTCGGTATCCAGGTCGTGGAAGGATCCTGCCGGAACCGTGAGCGTCAATGTAAAGGGAACGCTTAATCTCCTGGATGCATTAAGACAGCTGGAATACAGCCCGAAAGTTATCCTCGCCGGTTCGGGTGAGGAATACGGATATGTTCGCCCGGAGGAGGTGCCTGTAAAGGAAGAACAGTTCCTTCGCCCGGGAAATATCTATGCGGCAACCAAGGCCGGACAGAATATGATGGCAACGGTTTACGCACAGGCATATAACCTGCAGCTGATCATGACCAGAAGCTTTAACCATATGGGACCGGGACAGTCACCGGTCTTTGTCGTTGCTGATTTCTGCCGACAGGCAGTCAGAGTGGAAAAAGGTTTGCAATCTCCGGAAATACATGTGGGAAACCTGTCCGCTATGAGGGATTTTACGGATGTGCGTGATGTGGTAAATGCCTATACGGCGCTGGCGCAGTTTGGCCTGCCCGGTGAGACATATAACGTAGGCACGGGAAAAGCGGTAAAGATCGCTGATATACTGGATCTGATAATAAAGATAAGCGGGGCTGATATAAAGTCGGTTGTTGATAAAGAGAAGCTCAGACCTGTTGATGTTCCGATCATAGAACCTGATGTGTCAAAGATTTACAAGGCCACGGGGTGGAGACCGCAGATAAAGCTTGAACAGACCATAGCCGATACGCTGGATTATTTCCGTGAGAATGAGGAGTTGCTTAAGTGAGCATGACAGATACAGACAAGAATAAATCTCTCATAATAGGTGGCACAAGCCTTTTCGGAAGGTACCTTATCCCAAGGCTTATAAGACGCGGAGAAGATGTTACTGCAACATATCTGAAGAAGACGGATATTGAGAATGATGATCTGG
>JAEEGL013245073.1_pt1 | contig 12066 bp, 9 predicted proteins | sample 9134231 | NCBI WGS metagenome assembly JAEEGL01 (sample SAMN16246548, study PRJNA631951) | gut metagenome | biome: gut microbiome; feature: rumen; material: fiber-attached | host: Bos | place: Iran: Karaj | collected 2018-10
CGCCGATTTCATTTAATTCCTTGATGATATCAGAAACCTTCATCTGCTTTCCATTAACAGAAGTAGGAACACCCTTTTCGAATGTCATTGTAACGTACTCTTCCTTGTCTGGAGCCTTTGAGGGTGGGGTAGTAAGCATAAGTAAGTGCTCGTAGTTTGGCTCCTGTGAAGGATCCTCGAGCTCGAGACCTTCATGGCTGATGTGCCATAAGTTACGGTCACGGCTGTATGACTGGTCTGTAGAGAATGGAAGATTGATGCCATGAGCCTTGCAGTAATCTATCTCATCCTGACGAGACTGAAGTGTCCACTTGTCGTTACGCCATGGAGCGATAACCTTGATGTCTGGAGCAAGAGCCTTGATACCAAGCTCGAATCTAATCTGATCGTTACCCTTACCTGTAGCACCGTGGCAGATAGCAACAGCACCTTCCTTACGAGCAATCTCAACAAGTCTCTTAGCGATACCTGGACGAGCCATAGCAGTACCAAGTAAGTACTTGTTCTCGTAGATAGCGCCAGCCTGAACGCAAGGTACAATGTAATTGTCGCAGAAATCATCAACGATATCTTCAATATATAATTTAGTAGCTCCTGAAGCCTTTGCTCTCTCTGAAAGACCGTCTAACTCATCGCCCTGTCCACAATCGATACAGCAGCAAATAACCTCGTAGCCGTAGTTTTCCTTGAGCCATGGAATAATAGCAGTGGTATCAAGACCACCTGAATAAGCAAGTACAACCTTTTCCTGTGCCATAATATAAATCCTCCTAAATATATGTCCATTCAGTTACCATTCGTAAATTCACTCTGAATGATTTTCAAATCTGAAGATACTGTACTACAATAAAGTGACAAATTCAAGTGTAAAATTATGCATATCACGGGTATATTTATCATATTTGTTAAAAATAACCTTGAAATACGTTGTATACGGATGTATATTTATGCAAAAATAATTTATAAATTTTCGTCAAAATACTTTACTTCATGAAAGTGATGTACTACAATCATTTCAGACTATTTTTATTACGGAAGGAATGACACTATGATTAAGGTAGGAATAATTGGAGCAACAGGATATGCTGGAGCAGAGATTGTCAGATTGCTTTACGCTCATCCAGAGGCTGAGATAGTTTGGTATGGCTCTCGCTCATATGTTGATGAGAAGTTTGCTTCTATATATAGAAACATGTTCACTTTGGTAGAGGATAAATGTTTGGATGACAATTTGCCAGAGCTTTCAAAGCAGGTTGATGTTATCTTTACTGCGACTCCTCAGGGATATTTGGCTGGTGTCCTTACTGAAGAGATTTTAAGTAATTGCAAGGTTATCGATTTATCTGCAGATTATCGTATCAAGGATGTTGCTACATATGAGAAGTGGTACGGCATTGAGCACAAGAGTCCTCAGTTTATTGAGGAGGCTGTTTATGGTCTTTGTGAGATTAACAGGGACAAGGAGCCTGGCGCAAGACTTATTGCAAACCCAGGTTGCTACACAACCTGTTCTATACTTACAGCTTATCCACTTGTTAAGGCTGGTTTGATTGATCCTGCTACATTGATAGTAGATGCTAAGTCAGGTACATCTGGTGCAGGTCGTGGAGCTAAGCTTCCTAATTTATTCTGCGAAGTAAATGAAAATATTAAGGCTTATGGTGTTGCTTCTCACCGTCACACTCCTGAGATTGAGGAGCAGTTGGGATATGCTTGTGGTCAGGAGATAGTTATCAACTTCACACCACATCTAGTTCCTATGAACCGCGGTATTCTTGTTACTGAGTATGCAAGCCTTGTTAAGAAGGATGGCAAGCTTCCAACTAAGGAAGAGATTATGAAAGCATATCACGATGCTTATGATGACGAGTTCTTCGTTCGTGTATTAGAGTATGGCCAGTGCCCAGAGACCAAGTGGGTTGAGGGCAGCAACTTTGTTGATGTAAGCTTTGTTGTTGACGAGCGTACAGGCCGTGTAATTATGATGGGAGCCCTTGATAACCTTGTTAAAGGTGCCGCAGGTCAGGCAGTTCAAAACATGAACATTATCTTTGGGTTAGATGAAAAAATGGGATTAGATCTCGCTCCAATGTTTCCATAACAAAAGGAGAGTAGCATAGTAATGAATTACTCAATTAGAACAATGACAGAAAATGATTACGAAGAGGTTTTTTCTCTTTGGAAATCCATCCATGGTTTTGCCATGCGTTCCTTGGATGATTCCAAGGAGGGTATTCTCAAGTTTATCAAGCGCAACCCTAACACTTCAGTAGTTGCTACGGTTGATGACAAGATTGTGGGCTCAATTCTTGCAGGCCACGACGGCAGACACGGAAGCTTTTATCACGTGTGCGTACATGAGAATTATCGTAATCACGGTATTGGTAAGGCTATGGTTACAGCTGCTATGATTCGCCTTAAGGAGGAGGGCATCAACAAGATTCAGTTGGTTGCCTTTGCAGGAAACGAGATTGGAAATCATTTCTGGCACGCCGAGGGCTGGAGAGAGCGAGAAGATTTTAATACATATGATTTTGTCTTAAATGATGAAAACATAATCAAATTTAACAGCTAGTTACAAGGAGAAAATTATGAAGGTTATTGAAGGTGGAATTACAGCAGCGCAGGGATTTACAGCTGCAAGTACTGCTGCTGGAATTAAATATCAGGGCCGTGAGGATATGGCTTTAGTTTATTCAAAGGAGCCATGTGTCAGCGCCGGAACTTTCACAAGCAATGTTGTTAAGGCTGCGTGTGTTCAATGGGATATGAAGATTATTAAATCTGACATTCCTGTTCATGCAGTTGTTGTAAATACAGGTATTGCCAATGCATGTACAGGTCAGGAGGGCTTTGATGCCTGCGAGGCTACTGCAAAGGCAGTTGAAAAGACTTTGGGCGTTAATTATGAGTCGGTAGTTGTTGGTTCAACAGGTGTTATAGGTATGCAGCTTCCAGTTGATAAGCTTGTTGCTGGTGTTGAGGCTATGTCAACTAAGCTTGATGATAGCGTTTTGGCTGGTACCAAGGCATCCAAGGCTATTATGACTACAGATACAGTTAACAAGGAGCTTGCCGTTGAGCTTGAGATTGGTGGCAAGAAGGTTACTGTGGGTGGCATGACCAAGGGTTCTGGTATGATTCATCCTAATATGTGTACAATGCTTGCTTATATCGGTACAGATGTAGATATTGATAAAACAGTTTTGCAGGAGATTGTAAGTGACGTTGTAGGCGACAGCTTCAATATGATTACAGTAGATGGAGATACATCCACTAACGATACATTTATTTGCTTGGCAAATGGTCTTGCAAAGAATCCTAAGATTACTGGCAAGGGCGCTGATTACGATGCCTTTAAAGAGGCTCTTTCATATGTTTGTACTGAGCTTGCAAAGCGTATGGCAGCTGATGGCGAGGGAGCAAGCAAGCTCTTTGAGGCAAAGGTTGTTGGAGCAAAATCCAAGGAAGATGCCAAGACTCTTTCAAGAGCCATTGTAGGCTCTAACCTTTCTAAGGCAGCAATATTTGGTTGCGATGCAAACTTTGGTAGATTCTTATGTGCAATGGGTTACTCAGGAGCTGATTTTGATCAAAAGGATGTTGAACTTTATTTTAGAAGTGCCAAGGGTGAGTTGAAGGTTTTTGATAAGGGAACTCCAATTGTATTTGATGAGGACAAGGCAGTTGAAATCATGAAGGAAGATGCAGTTACAGTCTTTGTAAATATGAACGAGGGTCAGGCTGAAGCAACAGCTTGGGGCTGCGATTTGACTTATGATTATGTAAAGATAAATGCAGATTACAGAAGCTAGCTTAGCTAATGGCTTTTAGATATTAAGGAGGCAAAAATGGAAGACGAAATGATGCGAGAAGTAATGGACAAAGCTCAGGTTTTAATTGAGGCTTTACCATATATTCAGCGATTCAATCGCAAGATTATGATTGTTAAATACGGCGGAAGCGCAATGGTTGACGAGGAGCTTAAAAAGCAGGTTATTCAGGATGTTACCTTGCTTAAGCTTGTTGGTTTCAAGCCTATTATCGTTCACGGTGGCGGCAAGGAAATCAGTAAGTGGGTTGAGAAGACTGGAATGGAGCCAGAGTTTATCAATGGTCTTCGCAAGACTGATGAGCCTACAATGGAAATCGCTGAAATGGTTCTCAACAAGGTTAATAAGTCTTTGGTTCAAAACGTTCAGGCCCTTGGTGTAAATGCAGTTGGTATTTCAGGCAAGGACGGTGGTCTCTTAAAGGTTGAGAAGAAGCTTTCTGACGGTCAGGATATCGGTTTTGTTGGAGAGATTACAGAGGTTAATCCAAAGATTCTTCAGGATTTGCTTGAAAAGGATTTCCTTCCAATCGTATGCCCAATTGGTATGGACGACAATTTTGTTACATACAACATCAATGCTGATGATGCAGCCTGCGCTATTGCAAAGGCATTAAATGCAGAAAAGCTTGCATTCTTAACAGACATTGAGGGAGTATACAAGGATAAGGACGACCCTGATACACTTATTTCTCAGATTACTGTTGATGAAGCAAGAGAGCTTATCGGAGAGGGATATATCGGTGGAGGTATGCTTCCAAAGCTTACTAACTGCATCGATGCCATTGAAGAGGGCGTTAATAGAGTCCATATTTTGGACGGTAGAATAGCTCACTGCTTACTCCTTGAATTCTTCACTAACAAGGGTATCGGAACAGCTATTATTGGAAACTAAAATAAGAGGTGCTGACAATGAACAAAAAGGAATATATCGAAGCAGCCGACAAGAACTTGCTTCATGTATACAATAGATTTCCAGTTATTTTTGATTATGGTAAGGGAGTTTACCTTTACGATGAATTAGATGAGAAATACCTTGATTTTGCTTCAGGTATTGGTGTTATGGCTTTCGGCTATGGCAACGAGGATTTTGAAAATGCTGTAACTACTCAGCTCAAGAGAATCACTCATACATCTAATCTTTATTATCATATACCTATGATTGATGCTGCATCAAAGCTTGTTAAGGCATCTGGTATGGACAAGGTGTTCTTTACCAACTCAGGTGCAGAGGCAATTGAGGGTGCGCTTAAGACAGCTAAGAAATATGCATATACAAAGAAGGGGGCAGGTGACTACGAGGTTATTGCCATGGACAATTCCTTCCATGGTCGTACTGTAGGTTCTCTTTCTGTTACTGGCACAGAGCATTATCGTGAGCCATTTTATCCACTTATGGCTGGCGTTAAGTTTGCTACATTCAACGATTTTGGAAGTATTTTAGCAAATCTTACAGATAAGACTTGTGCAATTATCATGGAGACTGTTCAGGGAGAGGGCGGTCTATATCCAGCGGAGCCTGAATTTATTAAAAAGGTTAGAGAGCTTTGTGATGAAAAGGATATACTTTTAATCTTGGATGAAGTTCAGTGCGGAATGGGACGTACAGGTTCTATGTATGCATTCCAGCAATATGGAGTTCGCCCTGATATTTTAACTACTGCAAAGGCTCTTGGAAACGGTGTGCCTATTGGCGCATTTGCTGTAACAGATAAGGTGGCAGAAAGCTCACTTGTACCAGGTGATCACGGTACAACTTATGGTGGCAATCCACTTTGTACAGCAGCAGTTTCTCAGGTGTTTGATATGTTTGAGGATTATAAGCTTCTTGACCATGTCAATGCAATTACACCATATTTTGAGCAGGTTCTTGACCGTCTTGTTGATAAGTACGATTTTATAACAGCTAGACGAGGCCTTGGGCTTATGCAAGGATTGGTTCTTACAATACCAGTTAAGGATGTTGTTACAAAGGCATTACTTGATGAGCATTTGGTAGTTTTATCAGCTGGCAAGGATGTACTTAGACTTTTGCCTCCTCTTGTTATTAAAGAGCAGGATATTGACGTGTTTAAAGAGAAAATTGAGAGAGTTTTTGATAGTTTTGTTATAGAATAATTTTCGTAAAACTCTTGTAATAATTTCAAATATTCGCTACAATGTACGGGATGATACTAGAATCTCCACAGTACCAATTTGGAGATTTCATGAAGCAATTTTTATGTCTTGTACTTTGTAGCCTTTTTGTATTTACGGGCTGTACGAAGACTTCATATTTCGAATCTACTGACCAAGTGGAAGAGCAAACTGAGACTAAGGATGAATTAGTTCAGCAGGAGGATTTGGAGAGCAAAAGCGAAATTTTTGTTCAGGTTGCTGGAGCGGTACAGCATCCAGATGTTTATAAGCTTCCACAGGGATCTAGGGTCTTTGCGGCAATTGAGGCTGCTGGAGGTTTGCTAGAATCGGCGGACGATAGTGATTTAAATCAGGCATCTCTTCTTGAGGATGGCCAAAAGATTTATATTTACACTGTCGAAGAAAATAAAGGGAGACTTGATTCAGAAGCCGAGGCGGAAGCCAACGACGGACTAATCAACATTAATACTGCATCAATAGAGGAATTTAAAACCTTGCCTGGCATCGGAGAGAGTAAAGCCAGTCAAATAGTTTCATATAGAGATTCAAAGGGAAGTTTTTCATCCATTGAGGATATCAAAAATGTATCCGGAATTGGTGACGGTATTTTCAATCAAATTAAATCACTTATAAAAATTTAAATTTATTATAAGAACCAAAATTATAAGAAAAGATTGAGGATGAGTATGGCAAAAAAAGTGTTAGTTGTGGACGACGAAAAGCTTATTGTTAAGGGAATAAGATTTTCACTTGAGCAGGATGGCATGGAAGTCGATTGTGCTTATGATGGGCAGGAGGCACTTGATTTGGCGACAGCGAATCAGTACGACATGATTCTTTTGGATGTTATGTTGCCAAAGCTTGATGGTTTTGAGGTATGTCAGAGCATTCGCGAGTTTTCTACTGTTCCAATCGTTATGCTTACAGCAAAGGGTGACGATATGGACAAGATTCTCGGACTTGAATATGGTGCTGATGACTATATAACCAAGCCATTTAATATTCTGGAGGTAAAGGCTCGTATCAAAGCTATCATGAGAAGAGCAGCCTTAGGTCAGCCGGTTGGTGGTGACCACAAGAGCGAGGATTCTGTTATTGAGGATGGCGACTTGGTACTTGATAAAAACAATCGCAGACTTACAATCAAAGGAGTTGAGTTCAACCTTACTTCAAAAGAGTTTGACATGCTTCTTTTACTTGTTACCAATCCTAAGAAGGTATTTTCTAGAGAAGATTTGTTGCACACAATTTGGGGTGCTTCATATCCTGGAGATGAGAGAACTGTTGACGTACATGTTCGACGCCTTAGAGAGAAGATTGAGCCAAATCCAAAGGAGCCTATTTACGTTCGCACTAAATGGGGAGTAGGCTATTACTATCAATAAATCAGGAGTTTGCGCATGTCGTTTTTTCGTAGTCTTAGATTTAAAATAGCAGCGATTATTATAGCAATAGGCATCATTCCATTTTTGGTTTGTGTGCCTATTTCTTTGCGTGTTTATAGAGTTGTTTCAATAAATAATGACAGCGTCAATCTAATGAGCCAAGCTCAAAAATATGCAAATCAAATTGTAACTAGTGGCTATTATCTTAAAGATGTGGACAATCCAGTCCTTGATAAACAGATTCAGGCTGTTGGAGATAGCTACGAAGGTCGTATTCTAATCATTGATGCATCCACTTTAGAAATAATTAGAGATTCATACAACGTAGACATTGGAAAGACAATTGTTTGGGAGAATGTCATCAAAACCATTAAGGGCGAACCTGAACCTTATTTTGATGAAGCAAATCAGTATTTGATTGTCCCTGCTCCTCTTACCAATTCTGACGGTGATACAGTTGGCGTATTTATCATTACCAAGAATATGCACTATATTTCTCAGAACATCGAGCAGTTTCTTTCATATATGTTGATTTCAAGTATAATTGTTTTCTCGTTGGCATTTATTCTTGCAGTATATGCTTCGGTTCATTTTACAAGGCCAATGCGCAAGATGAACAACAATTTGGATTCAATCATTCGTGAGCACACAAGGGAGCTTCCAGAGGAGCTTTCTTATATAGAGCTTGAGAACATTTCTGAAAAGTTTAATGAGATATTTAGTAAGATGCAGCTGATAGACGAGTCTAGACAGGAATTCGTTTCCAACGTGTCACACGAGCTAAAGACACCACTTACCTCTATGAAGGTACTAGCAGATTCCTTGAATGGTACAGAGGATGTTCCAATAGAAATGTACAAGGAATTCATGGTGGACATTGGTGAGGAAATCGATAGAGAGACCAAAATTATCAACGACTTGCTCAATTTGGTTCGAATGGACAAGAGTGACTCGCAACTCAATGTATCAGCGGTCAATATCAATGAGTTGATTGAGCATATTTTAAAGAGATTAAAACCAATTGCCGACAAGGCCAACATCGAGGTTGTTTTTGAATCATTTAGACCTGTTGTTGCTGAGGTTGACGAGGTTAAGTTTACGCTTGTTATTACAAATCTTGTGGAAAATGCCATCAAGTATAACAATGAAAATGGTTGGGTACATATTTCATTGAACTCAGATCATCAATTCTTCTACATCAAGGTAGAGGATAATGGTCTTGGTATACCAGAGGATTCTGTAGATCATATTTTTGAAAGATTTTATAGGGCTGATAAATCTCACTCTAGAGAGATTGGTGGTACAGGCTTAGGATTGGCTATCACAAAGAGTGCTATTGCTATGCACAATGGTGAAATCAAAGTCCGCTCTAAGCTTGGCGAGGGTTCAACATTTGATGTAAGAATACCACTTAGCTACATAGAAAAGGAGGCTCACTAATGGTTGTTAAGAAGGCAATTTCATTAATTCTTATTTGCACCATGGCCTGCTCTTTTCTAAGTTGTGGTAAGACTAAAAGCCAGAGTAACGCTAAGGTTTATTATCGAAACACTGACAAAACTGGCATAGTAGCTGTGGATTGCACATTTGAAAAGCCTAACGTAAAAGGCAAGATAGAGGAAGCTTTAGAGCTGCTTCAGAAGGATACGGATTCTACTGAATACATAGCCACCATTCCTACAAACGTACAAATCGATGATTACAAGGTTGAAGGTGGCAATGTTTCCCTGTTTTTCTCGGGAGACTATGATTCCTTAGATTCCTATACTGAAATTTTGGTTCGTTCGGCAATAGTTAAGACATTAACTCAGATAAAGGGTGTTAATTCGGTTTCATTTTTCCTAGATGGAGCACCTATAGTGGATTCTTCAGGCGAGACTTTAGGTGCTATGACGGCTGACTCTTTTATCTTTGATTTTGGTGAGGAGACAGAGTCATTAATACCTAAGGAGTTGACCTTGTATTTTGTAAGCTCCGATGGAGTTTCTTTAGTGGCAGAGCATCGCAAGGTTTATTACTCACGTACACTTAAGCTTGCCAATGTTGTTATCAACGAGCTTAAAAAGGGGCCTACAGACTCTAAGGATTTGTCGTCGCCACTTCCAGAGGGAACAGAATTATTAAATATTAGTCCATTGGAAAATGGTGTATGCAACGTTTACTTCAATGAGACAATTGAGTCATGTCCTAGTGGTTTTGAAAATGTATTGATTTATTCTATAGTCAATTCACTAATCGATAATGACACAAGCATTAAACAGGTTCAGATTTTTGTAAATTCTGAGACACCAACATTTTTAAATGTTGATGCTGATTTGTCGGCACCTCTCGATAGAAATGAGGATATAATCGATGATTCATACAACAATTTGGATGAGCATGGTTTATATCAAATCGAAGATGATTCGGATTTCGAATACGAGGAAGATTAATTAAATATTTAAGGAGGACTTATGCTTCAAGGAAGAAAGCTATTTAAGATTTCCTTGATGTGTGTGATTTTAATTGCCTTAAGTGCTTATGGCCCCTGGGATTTCCTGGGGGTCTATAATAAAGCTGAGGCGGCCCAAAGTTTTCTTGAAACAGGGCAAAAGGTTACAGCTTTTGGTACAGTCATTCAAAAGGAAATCAAGAGTGATTATTATCTTTATTCTGTAGATGATGCTACCGTATATACGAATACCGGTAAGCTTCATAAAACATCTTTTATTTTTAAAACAGATTCAAATTCTATCCCAATTAATAGCAAATTAAATATTTCAGGTTTGGTTAAGCATTTTTCGAAAGCAAGAAATGATGGGGCTTTTGATATGGAAAAATATTATTTTTCTAAAGGTTTATTTTTTGAGTTGGAAAATGCGGAGATTAAAGCATGTAAGAAGAGTGACATTGGTGTTTGCGAATTCTTGCAAGCTGTCAGGACTGAAATTATAGCAATATATGAACAGTATTTAACGGGTGAAGAAGCTGGCTTTTTATCTAGTGTAGTTATGGGTGAACGAGGTGGACTAGAAAATGAGCTAAAGGAGTTGTTTCAAAGAGTAGGAGTAGCTCATGTTCTGGCAGTATCTGGACTTCATGTATCAGTTATTTGCATGTTTGTATATAGATTTTTTAGAAGAAGGCGGCTAGGGTATGTTACTAGTGGAATCCTTTCAGGGGCGCTTGCCATAATTTACGGCATTATAACTGGTGGTAGCGTATCTTCTATTAGAGCAATAGGGATGTTTATATTGTTTCTTGTGGCTCAAATGTTGGGAGAATGCTATGACATGTTAACGGCCATGGCTATAATGGCCTTAGCATTATTGGTGCCTAATCCTTTGTATATTACTAATTCAAGCTTTATCTTTTCCTTTGGAGCGGTGCTAGTGATTTGGTTTATTGCACTGCCAATGGCTGATCGCTATAAAAGGATTTATGGCAATGAAAATAAGTTTTTGGAAAAAGCAATTTCTGGATTAGTATTTTCAGCAGGGATATTTGTAGGTATGGTTCCGGTTACAACTATGTTTTTCAACCAGATTCCTATTTATTCTATTTTGCTTAACATGATTATACTTCCGCTGATGCCACTGCTTCTTGGACTAGGGTTGATTGCTGGAATAGTAGGGCTAATCTTTCCTGTATTAGCGGAATATTTATTATTAGCATGCCATTATATTATTTATTTTTATGAGTGGCTTTCTAGCTTGGTTAGTAAATTGCCAGGGGATGCAACTATCGTTGGACACAGGAGTGTTTTTGCAATAGTAGTTTATTATTTAGTTTTGCTTGTGGTGTTGTATTTCTTAAAGAATTTGTCTAGTGCTTTTGAGGGCAAGGAATGTGGCGGCAAGTCAATAAGGCGTAAGGGAATTTTACTTGGTATTTCAGTAATTTTATGTGTTGCTATTTTTATAATGCCAAGGAAAGGGGAGTTTGAGATTGATTTTCTTGATGTAGGTCAAGGAGATGGAATATATATTAACTCTGGAGATGGTGTGAGGTTTTTTATTGATGGTGGAAGCAGCTCTAACCAAGACGTTGGTGTGTATACAATACTTCCATTTTTGAAATATAAGGGTGCTAACGCCATTGATTATTGGTTTATTTCGCACACGGATAATGATCATATTTCTGGTATGGTGGAGCTTTTGGAGGATGGATATAACATTAAAAATATCGTATTTACGAAGTATATTCCAGAGGATGATAATCTTGCTAAGATTAAAGAGCTAGCCAAAGAGCAGGGGACCAATATTTTATACATGAATTTAAATGATAGAATTGGAAGTAAACACTTAAGGTTTAGATGCGTTTATCCAATGAAAGGGGCAGGTGATAGTCAAGATTGTGAGGTAGATGTAAATGATTATTGTCTTGCCTTGGTTATGGAGTACGACTCAAATCTTGATAAAAAAGTAGATTACAAAGCCTTTTTTGGAGGTGATTTATCTATGGAGCAAGAAGCAGCTATAGTGGAATCAAAGTTAGTTGGCAAAGTTGATCTGTTGAAGGTGAATCATCATGGCAGTAGGTTTAGCTCAGATGGCGGATTTTTAGCTGCCTTATCACCTGAAAATGCAGTGATTAGTTGTGCCAAGAAAAATATGTATGGGCATCCAAGCCCTGAGGCAGTGACAAGAATTGAAGATGCCAATATAAAGATTTTCTACACTATGGATTGTGGTCGAATCCAAGTAACTCCCGACCATATCGAAGGATTCA
>JAEEGL013724997.1_pt1 | contig 12066 bp, 5 predicted proteins | sample 9134231 | NCBI WGS metagenome assembly JAEEGL01 (sample SAMN16246548, study PRJNA631951) | gut metagenome | biome: gut microbiome; feature: rumen; material: fiber-attached | host: Bos | place: Iran: Karaj | collected 2018-10
AATTTCTTAAAAATTATTTTTTAATAAATTTCCAAAAAATTATTTATTTAACTTATCCATTTTTTTAGCTTTATGAATATTTTGAATTTTTTTCTTAGCATTCATATAAGCTTCTTCATCAGGATCAAATTGTTTTTCTTTTTCTTTTTCTTCTTCAACATTAACACCATATCTTGCTTTAGCTAACATTAATTCATGTTGATCAATTGCAATACCATATTTTTCCAAAAACCAATTTTCGAAATTTTCAACATATTTAACTTTCATCATTTCAATATTATCTTTTATTTCTCTCATTTCTTCTTTTAATTTATTAAAATTATTTACAACTTCTTTATATTCATCTCTTCTTGCTTTTAAATCATCTAAAAATTGACATTCTTCTTCATCAATTACATTAGTCATTTCATCTGCTAAATTTAATTTATTTTGTTTTTTTTCATTTAATTTTACTTTAATTTCATCAATTTGTGATTTTAATTCTTGAGATTTTTTTAATAATTCTCTAGCTTCATTTTTTTTATTTTTTAAATTTTCAATATTTGTTTTAATATTTGTTTCAGTTTCTTTTGAAAAATCAGATTCATATTTATATAATTTAAATGCAGTATTTTTATCTGGTATCATACCTTCTGGAATTTCTGGTTTTTCTATTTTCTTTTCTTCTTCTTCTTTTTTTTCTTCTTCTTCTCCTTCTTCTCCTTCTTTTTTCTCTTCTTCACCTTCTTTCTTTTCTTCTTTCTTTTCTTCTTTTTTTTCTTCTTTCTTTTCTTCTTTCTTTTCTTCTTTTTTATCTTCTTTTTTATCTTCTTCTTTCTTTTCTTCAATTATAGGTTCACTTTGAACTTTTCCAGTATTTAATAATTTAACTTTTTGATAAATTGTTCTAATTTGATAAAAAAGTTCCTTTGCTTGTCTTACAGAATCAAAATCTAAATCCTCAGTTTCTCCAGTTAAAAATTTCTTAGCAAATTCTTCTTGAACTTTTTGTTCTTCTGGAGTATAAGGATCATATTTAATTCTACCTCTATTAGCAAGTGTATTATGCATAGCTAATTCTTGTTTTAATTCTTTAATTTCTCTAGTATATTTTCTTAACTGAGCAGAAGTATCCATATGAATATTAACTGCAATAACATTAACAACTTTTTTCATTCTACTAGCAAAATGTAAAGTTGATAAAGTATCTTGTAAATATCTCATCTCAGGCCATATAGTAGCTAACATTACAGTCTTACAATTACCACCAATTGAATCTTTTAATATATGAGTTAATTTACTTTGACGATATGGTACATGATCTTTATTTGATGTTCTTTCAGTTAATGCAACAACAACTTGTTCTAAAAATGTTAATGATTTATTTATATATGTTGCTTCTTTTAATGTTACTCCTAATGAACCTGTTTTATTTACTCTTTCTGATCCTGCTAAATCAACAAAATTTAATTTTGATACTATAACTTTTTCTGTTGATTCAATTCTACTTTTCATTTCTAATGTTATCATAAATAAACAATGAGAACGTGATGATGCTTCATTTAATTGATGTTGACTTATTGTTCTATTTGATTCACCTTCAAATAATAAATTTAAAGCTTCTTCTTCATTTGTTACTTTATGTTTAGTAAGTCCTTTAACAGTTAAATTACCTTTAGAATCTTCTTGAAAAGTAATATCAGGTCTTTGTTTCATAACATTACCATCATCAGGTAATAAATCAAACATAATTTCATTATAAATTTCTAAATATGAAATACTAACAACAAATTCGAATTCTGGTTTAGTTTCCATTTCTTTAAATAAACGACTAATTGCTCTTGGAATAATTCCTCTATAATTAAAATTACTTTGAGAACCACTTATTGTAAAAGTTTTACCACTTCCAGTTTGACCATATGCAAATACTGTTCCATTATATCCCATTACACTTGATTTTATTATATCTGTTACACAATATTCAAATACTTCTTCTTGTGGAACATTATGGAGAAGTTTGTCAAATTGGAAACTCCAATTTTCTTTTTGATTGTTTATTAATCCTTCTTTTTCATTTTTTGCCATATATATTGATATTGTGTTGTCGTTTAGATTCATTTTTATGTTGTTTGATGCAAAGTTTTGTGTTGGTCTTGTTCTTAATACAATTTTTATTGTGTTTTCTAATTCTGCAGTTGCCATTAAATTTATATTATTTTTTATATTATGTATTTTAAATTTATTTTATTTTTATTTTAATAAAAATAAATTATGAGAAAATAAAAAATGAATTAACATTTTGTAAATTTTATTTTTAGATAAAATAAAATTAAAAAAATAATTACAGAAAATGTATTGAGAATATTGATTCAATATATATTACAAAATTGAGTCCAAGTTTTTATGTAGTATTTTATAATTTAGAATTAATATTTTAATAAAAATAAAATTATTGAAAATATAGATAAATCAAAAAGAGAAAAAGATAAATCAAAATATATTTATATTTAATAAAAATTATTTTATAAAAAATGAGAATTTAAATATTAATAACAATGTATGCAATAATGGAGAAATAATAAATAAAAAATTGTTTATATATAATTTTAATTATTTTTAAATATAAAATATAATTTATAATTAAGTAAAAAATAAGAATAATTCATTTAAATTTTATAATAATTATTTTTTAAATAAATTTTTTCTTTATAAAATAAATGGAAAGTAATTTAATAAATGATAATGATAATATAAAATTTGAATATAAAAAAGAAAATAATATAAAGGGAGAAATTAATGAAAATATAGATACAAATATTTATAATAAGGAAAAAAATAACAGAGAAGAAGAATTTGAAATATCAAAAGATATATCATATAAAAATAATATAAATAATAAAATATTAAATCCTGTTAATCAAAAATCAAGAGATAAAAAGAAAGGGCAATCAATAAATCTAATGCAAAAATTAATAGAAACAAAAAGAAATACTCAAAAAAATGAAGATTCAACAAGAGAAAAATCAAATTTTAAAGAAGATGAAAGTTCTGAAATTTCAGAAAAAGAAAATACAAATAGAAATGAAAGTATTGATAATGAAAATTCAATTAAAAATAATATTAATAATAAGAACTTATTAGCTGAAAAATTAAAAATAATTTTTCAAAAAAGAAATAAATCAGAAAATAAAAATAAATTTGATGATTTAAAATATAGTAGTGATTCAAATTCAGATTTGAATGATAATAATTTAAATAATGAAGAAATAAAAACAGAAACAAAAAATAATATTTTAAGTGATAACGATGATGATAATAACTTTAATAATAAAAATAATGTAAAAAGAACAACAGATTTAAATAAGAATGAAGATGAATTAATATCAATTTCATCAAGTGAGGATGAAATTGAAATTAAAAAGATGGAAGAAGAAGACCAAAAAAAAAAAGAAATTGAAATAAGAGCACAAAAATTAATTCAAATGATGATAAAACAAAAACCAAAAAAAGAAAAAGAAGAAGAAGAAGAAGAAAAAGAAGAAGAAGAAAATTTAAATAATGATAATAATGAAAATATAAATGAAGAAAATAATATTCATAATTCAAAATTAAATGAAACTCCAAATAAAATTATTCATAAAGAAAAAGATGAATATGATGATGATTCTGAAAAAGATAATTCAATTAAAAAGACAAAATATAATAAAAATTTATATAATGATTCTAATATTAGTAAAAATAAATTTTCAAATGAAGAAGAATCAGAAAAATCAGATTCAAATAATGAAGAAGATGAAATAATTAATAAAAAAAAAATTTCAAAAAAAACTGCTCAAATAAATGGTTTAAGAAATATTTTAGAAATGTTAAAAGAAAAACAATTAGAAAAAGAAAGAGAAGAAGAAAAAATAAGAGTTGAAGAAGCAAGAATAAGAAAAGAAGAAAGGGAAAATAGAATTAGAGAAAGAGAAGAAAGAAGAAAAAAGAGAATAGAAGAGGAGAAAGAAAAAGAATTATTAAAGAAAAAAGAAGAAGAAGAAAAAGAATTATTAAGAAAAAAAGAAGAAGAAATAAAAAAAAGAGAAAAAGAAGCTTTAGAAGAATTAGAAAAAATTAGAAAAGAGAAAGAAAGAAAAAAAAAAGAAGAAGAAGAAAAAGAATTAAAAGAACAAGAAGAAATTCAATTAAGAGAAAATAAAAGACTTGAAGAAGAAATGAAAAGAAAAGAAAATCAAAGAAAAAAATTTGCTGAAATACAATCACAATATGAAAAATTAAAACAAAAAGAAGCAAAAATAAAAACAGAAGAAAAAAATAAAACATCACAAAAATTATCAACATCAAAAATAAGTTCTTCAAATATGAATAATAATAATTCAAATTATTCATTATTTTATAATAATAAAAATATGAATAATAATAATAATAGTAATATAAATTATCCATTTACTCCAAAAAATATAGAAAAAAATAATAATAAATCTTTTAATACAATTGAAAGTGAATTTAAAAGACAAATTTCATTTTCTGAATATCAAACACAAGAAAAAGAATTAGTACTTTTTGAAGAAATTCCAAAAATTCAAGATAGATCTTTTGATTCAGGAATAACTTATCAAAAACCAATACAAACTTATTTTACAAATCAAGATATTGGTACTAGAAGTACTAAAACTTTAATATATTCAAGAAAAGGAATAAAACAAAATTTGAATAAAAATAATCCAAATATAAATAAAATAAAGAATAATAGAAATAATAATAAAATTACAAATTTAAATTCTCCAATTTTAAATAATTCTTTTCAAGGATATTATCATAAAAAAAATCAAAATATTTATTCTCGAAGTCCAGAAAGATATTCAAAACCAATAAAAAATATTATTAATAATAGATATATGATGAATGATTTTGAGAAATTAAATAATTCAAGTTTTAATAAAAATGTAAATAGTGTTTCTTATTCAAATAATAAAAATTATAATAATTTAAATAATTTAAATAATTCCAATAATCAATCTTCATTATCAATTAATTTAGAAGATTTAATGATACTTGAAGAAAAATTAAATGATATAATAAATGCAGTGATTGCAAATAAAAATTTGAGTAATGAATGTTTTGAATGGTGGAATTATTATTATAATTGTTCATTATTTGGGAAAATTGAAAAAGTATTTAAAGGAAATGACACAAATATAATTAAATCAAGTATAAATTATGAATTATTATCAATAATGATATGTTATGATTTATCATTTGATAAAAATTTACTTAAAAAAGTTTTCATTATGATAAAAGCAATTTTAAATCTCAATCACAAAAATTTAATAATAATATGTGAATATATTTTAAGTAAAATTTCAAATGATAGTTTATTAAATTCATGGGTATATAAATTAAGAGATTTAGTAAATTCAGCAACTTCAATTTCAGATGAATCAGAATATGTATCATTTAATATAGAACCATTATCCTTAATAGAAAAAATAAAATACAATACAAATTGTATATCAAATGACATAAAAATGATATTAAAAAATTATCCATATACTCAATTAGCAGAAAATTTAGTATTATTATATAAAAACATTTTAGACAGTTCATACGAATCTCTGAATCAATTTTTTAGAGAAAAAATATTAAGAGTAGAAAATCCAAATGCATCAGTTTTAGCATCAGTAGTATTAAAAGAAAATTCAAATTTTTACACAGTAGCTCCTCCTTATTTAAAAACAAAAAATTTAAAAAAATATACATTAGTATTAGATTTAGATGAAACAATAATAAACTTTAAAATAAATTCATCAAATGAATCAGAAGGAGTTTTAAGAGTTCGTCCAGGAATATATGAATTTTTAGAAACAGTAGGAAAATATTATGAAATAGTAGTCTTTACTGTAGCAACTCAAGAATATGCAGATTTAATTATTGATGCAATTGAAGAAAATAAAATTGATTTCGATTATAGACTATATAGACAACATGCTGTTATTATTGATAATGATTTTGTTAAAGATTTATCTCGTTTAGGAAGACCAATTGATAAAATTATTATTGTTGATAATATGCTTCAAAATTTTAGATTACAAAAAGAAAATGGAATTAATATTAGAACTTTTTGGGGAGAAGATCCTTATGATACTGCACTTTTTGATTTAATGCCTATTCTTGTTAATATTGCTAAAGAAGGTGGGGATGTTAGATTTGGACTTAAGAAATATAGAGATGAAATTGTAAGGAAAGTTACTTCAAATATTTCAAAACATTAAAATTAGTTTTTTTTAAATTTTTTTTTTTTTTCTTGTTTTTTTTATATTTTTTTTAAATTGCTTTTAATTTATTTTATTTAGAAGATTTATAAGTTTTATTAAATTTTTTTATATCCTGTAATTGTTATTTATTTTTTTTTTATAATTTTTATTTTTTTATTTTTAATTTTTAAAAACAATTATTGAAAATAAATAAAAAATATATATGGAATTGTTTAAAGATTTTTTAGTAAAAATATTTTTTTAAATTTATAGGAAAAATTAACTTGTTGTTCACAAAATAGTTCAAAGTCAGTTAGTGATATTATTGTAGATAATAATTTAGAAAATGGAAATGATTCAAATCGAAAATTAAAAAATAATCAACAGGAAAATGAAAATGATAAAGAAAGTTCGAATAAAACAAAATCAGAGAATAATAAATCAAAGAAAAAAAGTGGTTTTATAAGAGCACCTACAGTTTTAAATTAAATGTTTTTTGGGAGAAATAAATAAATATAAATCAACAAATTTATAATTTTTAAAGTCTAATTTAGAAATTTTAAAAGTATATAGATTAAAAATTATATTAATATAAATTTTAAAAACTTATTTTAAAAGATTAAATAATTTTAATTAATATAATATTGTTATTGTTTTTATTTAATTTTTTATTACTTTTTTAAAATTTAATTAATAAATAAAAAATGAATTCTTCTGAAAAAAATATAAAGAAAGAAAATAATATTCATTATATTAAAGATGCTGATTTGAAAGAAAATGAAAAAAAAGATGAATATAAGATAACATCTAAAATAGGAGTTAATAAATTTTCTGAAAAAGAAAAAGAAGAAATAGTAAAAGGTTTATTAAAAGAAATAGGAGTAATTTTAATTCTTATATATAATAAAAATATAAAAACAACACTTCAAGTAGAAAATGAGAAAGATAAAAAAGAAAAAGAAGATATAGAAAAGAGATTAGAAAAATTTAAAAAGCAAATATCATATTGTTCAAACATTTTAGGAACATATTCTAATAATTATATAATAGAATCATTATTAATTAATATAATGAAGCATATAAAAACATATAAAGCAAAAATATTAGAAATACAAAAAGTAAAAGATTTAATTACAATGACAACATATATTAAAAAAAGTACAAGAATTCCTTCTCCAAATAAAAAAATAATAAAAAAAAATAGAAAAAATATTAGAAGTAATTCTACTTTAAATCATAGTAGTAATAATTTAAAAATTGCTTTAACTACACTTTTTTGTCAAATAAGAGATATAAAAAGAAGTTTAAATAATAGTGTTTCTGATATTGAAGATATATTTAAAATTCCATTAAGTAAAATTAATAATTTTGATGTTAAAGATATTCAAAAGAGTTTATTTTATAGCATTATTCAAAATGATCCTTTAATTAAAGAATGTATTGAAAAATTTAAATTTCATAGTGATTATCATGTTGCAATCAAAGAAATAGAATTTGGAACTGAAAATATTTTAGGAAAAATAATTAAAAAAAGATTTATTTTTAATGATGAAAAAAGTAGTAATATAGAATTAGAAATTAAAGATCAAATTGTAAATATTAAAACTGTCTTGAATAATGATAATATTCCAAATGAAAATAAAATTGATGATACAGATGAATATTTTGAAGATGATGAGGTAAATCAATTTAAAGAGAATATTGAAAACTTTAGTCAAGAATCAAACAATTCAAAATTAAAATGTTTTGTTTCTAAAAAATGGCTTAATAACCTTATTAATGGACTGAAAGATTGTAAAACAATTAAATAAATTGCATTAAAAAAAAAATTTCTTTGATTGTTTTGGATGTAATATTTTAAAATTAAGTTTATTCATTTTTTTCAAAACATTTTTTATATAGAAATAAAAAATTTTTCAATTCATTTTTTATTAAAACTAATTTTTTTAATTTAAAATTAATTTTTATATTTTTATTTTTAAATTATAATGGAAAAATTAAAATCTTTTACACCATAATTATTTTTTATTTGAATATATTTTTAATTTATAAATATTTAAAAAAAATTAATATAGAATAATTATGCGGATATTTATTCTTTACATAATAAATAATATGTCGCAGTAGCATAATTTATTTCATTTTTTCTCAAACAATTTGTTAAATATTTTTTATCATATCCAATATACATTTCAATATCTTTTAATATATCATTTCTAATATCTAATTTATGAGAATATTCTAAAGCAGAATCATTACTTAATGATCTTCCCTTTGGAGAATTAATTTTATGAATATTTTTCTTATCATTTATATTATTACTATTATACATATTTTCATCATTTAATTCAACATTAGGTGAAACAGGTTTAGATAAAGAAATATTATTTGAACTCGTATTATTTGAATCATTAGATTCTTTTTGTGTTTTAATTATACCATTATCAAAATCTTTATTATTATTTAATTCATATTTAATATTTGCTCTTTGTGCTTTTCCTCTATATCTACATATATCATTTTCAATTAATATTTCTTTATTTATTATATTTTCATTTTCTCCTGCATAAGAATTATAAGGTGCTAATATTAAACTTTTTGTGTATCCAACTTTTTTTTTATCATCTATTTTAGTATCTAAATTTTTTTCAGTAAAATTTTCAATTAAATTTTCTTTCGTACTATTTAAATAATCTACATCAAATTTAGATAATAAAACTTTCTCAGCAGTTGTAAATAAATTAGCATTTTGTCTATGATTTAAATTAATATTAGAAAGCCATGGATGATTTAAAACTTGATTAATAGTTAATCTTTTCTTAGGATCAACTTGTAACATTCCATCAATTAAATCATTAATTTGAGTAGAAACACCTTCTAATTTATTATATCTTCCACTTAAAATAATTTTTTGTAAATCTTTAATATTATTAGCTTTAAAAGGTTGAATTCCTCCAACCATATAATATAAAGTAACACCAGCTGACCAAACATCACATTCATATCCTTCATAACCTTTATCTTTAAATATTTCAGGTGCAATATATGCTGGAGTACCACAATGTTCATGCATAATATCCCCTGGATTAATATTTTTACTAACTCCAAAATCACATATTTTAACAGTGTTTGTTAAATCAATTAAAATATTATCTAATTTAATATCTCTGTGTACTATATTATTTGAGTGAATGTATTTTAATCCTTCTATTAATTGTTTAAATATTATTTTTGCTGCATTTTCTGATATTTTTGATCTTTTTCTTATAAATCCTAATAAATCACCACATATGTATTCCATTACTATTAATATGTGATTTTCTGTTTCAAATGAATCTAAAATTCTAATTTTTTTTATTATATAATATTATTTTACTGTGATACAAATGGATGTCGAAGTCTACTTAATATATCTATTTCATGTTTTATTTTTTGTAATGTATGTCTTGATTTTATATTTTTTTTATTAAATGATTTTATTGCAACTAAACGACCTGAACATATATGTAATGCTATGTTTACTTTTCCAAATGCACCTTTTCCTATTAATCTACCATATTTATAAAAATTAATTTTTGTTGGAGGATAAATTCCTTTTGTATAATGATCTAATAATATAATTAAATAAAATATATTTTACATCTTTTTATGTAATTTGATATATTTTCCATTTCTTTTCTATAATATGATGATTCTTTCATTGTTGATTGAATTGATTGAATTGTTTCATTATTTGGAATATTTAATTGATTTTTATCATTTTCTAATTCATTTTTATTTTCTTCTATTATACTATTATTATTTATATTTTCAATATGATTTGAATTACTTGAATTTAAATTTATTTTTTTTTCTTTTTTTATATTATCAAAATTAATTTTTTTATGATTTTGAAAAAAATTAGAATGATTATTATTATCAGTAGTATTCTTTTTTTGATTATTTATATTTTGTTGAGAACTTTCAGGAGAATTAATAAAAGAAATAGGAATTTCTTTTATTATTGAACTATTATTTATTTGTTTTGATGTATTACCAATATTAGAATATTCTTCAATTCTACTTGAAGATTTAGAATTTTGTTTACTTTGAACTGTTGTTAAAGATTTTGCAGTTTTTAATTTTAATTGTAATTTCATTTGAAGATAATCTTTTTCAATTTCTTCTTTTTTTTTACTTGATTTATTACTTAATGATGATATATTTTTTGTTGAATTATTATTTTTTAATCCTGATGTAATATATTCTAAATATTTTATATTATTCATTTTAAAAAAGTTTTTATTTGTTTTATTTATTTGTGAAGGTTTTAATAATTTACTAGTATTAGATGAAACAAATTTTGATGAAATATCTGAAATATTCTTTATATGAAAAGGATGATTTTGTTCTATATTATTTATATTTGAATTAATTGATGGATTTTTTGGTTTTAATAAAGATGATATTGATGGCTTTGAAATATTTATATTTCCTTTTTGATTTGTTATAACAAAATTAGTTATTTCAAAATTTTTTATTATATTTTTTTTTGGATTTGAATTTTTTCTTTCTGCAGAATTTTTTCTTGAATTATCTTTTGAAGGATATGATGTTTTACTTAATTTCTTAAAATCAAATTTTGGATCAACTGCAACAAAAGTACCACTTGATTTATTTAATTTATATTTTTCTATTAATTGTGGATTTTGTTTTTTTGATAAACAATTATATAAATAACCTTTTAAAGTTATATTATTATTATTTGTATTATTAATATTTTTTCCCTTTGAATTATTATTATTTTTTAAATTAGAATTATTATAAAAATTTCCATGACTTATTGAATTAATAAATGAATATTTTTTAATTTGTGAAAAATCACTTGAAATATTTCCTTTTTCATCCTTTAATTTTGAATTTTCAAAATTAGGACTTAATGGTTTTGAAATATGTGTTTCATCATCTAATGAACTATTACTTCTTTTCATTAATTTACTGTTACTTATATTATTATATATACTTTTTGTATTATTTTTTAATGAATTTTCTAATTGACTATTACTTTTAAAAAAATTTGAATGAGAAAATTTTGATAAACTATTTTGAGTTGAATGTTGTTTTGAATAAATTTTTTGAATTTTTTTCATAAATAATGCATCAAAATTATTTAGATTATTTTCTTTTATAAAATCATTTATTTTATTTGATTGTAATATTTGATTATTATTATTAAACATATAATTATTTTCAAATATATTATCTTTCTTTTCATTAAAAATTTCATCAGAATTATTTATTGATTTAAATACATGATTTGGTGAATTTTTTGTTGTTTTATATTTTTGGATTGGTTTTTCCTTATTAATTCCTTTTCTAAAAGTATTAGCAAAATTTTTTGGATCATTTTTATTATTATAAATATTATTATTTGTTTTATGAGAAGTTATTTTACTTTGTTTTGAAAGGTATTTTGTCATATAGTTTGTAAATGGATTTTTTTGTTTTGAAGAAGATCCATAATTCATATTAACTTTAATTTTTTTAATTAACATATTGAATTTAAATTAATTATATCTATGAATTATTTTCTTCAAATTTAAATTTTTAAATTATTAATTATTGATAAATATTTAATTTATATAATAAAAGAATTATGAATTTATCAAAAATATCTTTTTTAAAATATTAATACATATTTCTTTTTTAATATTATATTACTTCTTGAAATTTTAAAATTCTTTATTTTTATTTAAAATTGTTTCTAAAATATTAATAACATAATGAATTAACTATATTATGATTAATTATTCAGATTTGTTTACAAAAATTAAAATTTTATTATTCATTTTAC
>JAEEGL014560689.1_pt1 | contig 12066 bp, 10 predicted proteins | sample 9134231 | NCBI WGS metagenome assembly JAEEGL01 (sample SAMN16246548, study PRJNA631951) | gut metagenome | biome: gut microbiome; feature: rumen; material: fiber-attached | host: Bos | place: Iran: Karaj | collected 2018-10
CGGCTTCCCCTCGTTTCCGCTTTGCCACTTGGCAAACGGCACCAGCTCGCCGCCGCTCTGGTGCGTCACCTGCTGCACGTCGAACGGCAATGCGATGGTTTCCCATCCTCTCGACTCGCCGATGCCCGTTGTCATCATGTAGTTGTGCGTATAGCTGATGCGCTGTGCCGTGAACTCCTGCGGGCAGTAGAAGTCGTTACCATTAGTGGCATCAGTCAACGTGATGGCCTTCGCTGTACCGTTCACCACCACGTTCTTCACCGTGCTTGGCGCATAGTCGGCCGACTTCACGTAGAGCAGGAAGTTCGGATTGCTGACGTTGGGCGTGAACCGCGTTTCCGCATTCCATATCACGGCAGCCAATCTCGCATTGTCAGCTATCGCGGCATTGTCAATACCCGTCACCTTCCAAGTCTTCTCCTGGTAGCTGACGTTGGCAGGAACTTCCAGCGCCTTCCCATAGTTGCCACTACCAACCGTCACCGTCCTGTCGTCGTAGGACGCTACAGAATAATTGACCCCATTGCTGCTGAAGGCCATCAGTTGTTCCATAAACTCCACCTCCACCGTCGTATCGCTGTTGATGTTGCTTACCGTATATTGGTATGCAGAAACGTCAGATGCAACTATCGTTCCATTCACCTTAACGCTCATTATCCTATATCCGTTATCTGGAGCGAAAGTAATTATGGCTGATGTGCCTTCAATTACTGTAAACGTAGTATTATTGTTGCTTATCGTCGTTCCGTTATATGAAGCAGAACCATTACCAGCAGCCCTAATAGTCAGTGAATAAGTTATGGGAGGTATAGCCTCGAACTCGACTTCAACACTTATATCACTATTGATATTGCTGATAGTGTATTGATTACCCAAAACACTCGATGTTACATTAGCGCCATTAACATTTACGTTTTTAATCTTATATCCAGCATCTGGAGTAAAGGTTATTGTGGCAGAGTTTCCTTCATACACATAAAATGTGGTCGACTTACTACGTATCGTTGTGCCGTTATAAACAGCAACACCATTACCCGTTGCTTTTATTGTCAACGAATAGGTAGTAGGAGAAATCGCTTCAAATTCTACTTCCAATGTAGTATTGGCTCTGATATTATCGATTGTGTACTGATTGTCCGAAACACTCGATGTCACATTAACTCCATTAACTTTTACAATCTTTATTCTATACCCAGCATCAGGAGTAAATACTATTTTAGCGGAAGATCCTTCAACAAAATTAAACGTTCTTGTATTGCTTCTGACCGTTGTACCAATATATGAAGCAGAACCATTACCCGTAGCCTTTATTGTCAACGAATAGGTCGTTGGAAGAGCTGTTTCAAATTCTACCTCCAATATAGTATTGGATCTGATGTTATTGATTGTATACCGATTATTCGAAACGCGTGAAGTGACATCAGTACTATTGACCTTTACACTCTTTATCTTGTATCCTGCATCTGGAGTAAAGGTAATCACGGCAGATGAGCCTTCATTAACAGTAAACGTACTCGTCTTACCACGAATAGTGGAGCCATCATAAGCAGCTGTACCGCTACCTGTTGACGTAATAGATAAAGTATACGTTGTTGGAGGTATTGCCTCAAATTCTACTTCTACACTTATGTCCTTGCTGATATTGCTAACCGTATAACGATTATTCGAAACGCTGGATGTAACGTTAGAGCCATTAACCTTCACACTCTTTATCCTGTATCCGGCATCTGGAGTAAAAGTAATAGTGGCTGATGAACCTTCGTTAATCGTAAACGTACTCGACTTGCTACGTATCGTTGTTCCGTCATAAACAGCAGCCCCATTTCCTGTTGCCTTAATGGTCAACGTGTAGGTAGTCGGAGGAACCTCTTTTCCTTCTTTTGACACAGGACGAATAGGTATAAGGCTGTAATCTGTATTCAAACTTCCCCATGCTACATTTGAAGCTGTTGCCATGATGATAAACGTCATGCTATTATAGTCGGTGTCCTTTGTTGAAGTCCAGTAATAACACCATTCCCCTGCATGCATGACTTTCCCCACTTCAACTCCAGCAGCAGGAATGAAGATAGTATTACCATTCTTACCTTTGACAGTAAAGCCATTCACGCCATTTTTTGTACTCCAAGTCCATGTACAATTGGATTCCAGTTCTCTAACGTCAGCCAATGTGGGTGTTATCCAATTAGCGCCCCATGAGGAAGAAACTCTATCTGTTGCACTCCAATAAACATAACTTCCATAATCTTCTGGTTGGCTGGCTCCATAATTCATTGTCGCCCATAGTTTGCCTGACGGAAGCCCTAAATCCACATATTCGTGTCCGTCTATCTGAGGTTTAGGTTCAGAAGCTTCTACAAATGTTGCAATGACAGATATATCGCTGCTAATACTGTTAACGGTATATTGTTGACTCGAAACACTCGAAGTCACATCCTTACTATTCACAACCAAACTGGCAAGCTTATTCCCATCATTTGGATATAGATATAGAGTCACGGCCCCTCCCTTTACTACGCTTCTTGAATATTCAGATGTCACCGTTCCTTTATATTCTGTATGGTCTGCACCTGGACTTGGGTCCGTTGTGTAGAAATAGCCAACTTTTCCCAGTTGATTAGTCCTAATAGTCAGCGTATAATTAGAAGTGGGAATCGCTTCAAAGGTTACGTTAACTTTGGTATAGCCACTAATGCTGCTAATGATTAGTTGATTATTTGTCACACTTGACGTCACATCAGTATCGTTAACATCTACGCTCTTTATCCTATAACCATTATCAGGAACGAATGTTATCGTTGCGTTCACCCCTTCATTAACTGTAAACAAGCCCGTTTCATTCCTTACAGTTGTTCCATCGTATGAAGCATAGCCATTGCCAGTAGCAGATACAGCCAGTGTATAAGTTGTTGGTGGAATAGCCTCGAACTCCATTTCGATAATTGTATTGCTGCTTATGTTACTAACCGTATATTGGTTATTCGATATACTCGAAGTTACATCTATTCCATTTACCTTAACAAATTTAATTTTATACCCATCATCTGGCACAAATGAGATAGTCGCTGATGAGCCCTCGTCCAATATAAACATGTTGGTATCATCTCGCATGATTGAATTATTATACGAAACAATACCATTGCCCGTAACTTTTATAGTCAAATTGTATGTTACACATGTTTCATCTATTGCAACTATCTTTCCGAAGTTTTTCCATGGTTCCGCTGCCTTATATGCATTTACAGAGGAAGTAGGGACATGTAAAGTAGCGTAGTTAATGTAAGAACCATTGAAAATTGTAGTAGCATTATTATCATAATACTCTTTTATCTCAGGAGGAATTTGTGCATGGCAATAAACATTTGTCAATTTTGAACAATTTTCAAAAGCGCGAGAACCTATGAATCTCATTCCACTTCCAATTATTACAGACGATAAGTCACCACAGCCATAGAAAGAGGCATAACCGATTGTAGTCACACTATTATTCATGGTGATAGTTTTCAGTTTACTACAGTAAGAAAACGCACTATTCCCAATAGATTTCACATTCTTGCCAAAAGTAACAGATAATAAACCTTCACAACCAGTGAATGCATCGTCTTTAATAGAAGTGACATCATCTGGAATTACTAAATTTATTATTTCTTCACCATTTAAGAATAGATGCCCTCCTGAATATGCAAGAGGATTAGAATATTGATAATTTGCAAAATTGATATTACACCAAGCTGCAATATCTGAAATATTAACTTCTTTTAATTCTATACAGCCTCTAAAAGCGTTTCCATCGATTGAAATAACGCTTGGGGGGATAGTAATTGATGTCATTTTTGAACAATATTGGAATGCGTGGTATCCAATAGTTTTTACACTATTAGGTATGACTATCGCTCTTAAGTTTTTACAACCCTCAAAAAAATTTTCACCGATAGAAGTCACGCTGTTGGATATGGTTATCGAAGATAGACTTGTGCAGTTCATAAAAGCACTTCCTCCGATAGAAGTCACGCTATTGGGTATGGTTATCGAAATTAGGCTTGTGCAGCCAGAAAAAGAGCTTCCTCCGATTGATTTCACGCTATTTGGTATGGTAATTGATTCTAAACCTTTACAACCAGCGAAGGCACAAATTCCTAATGATGTCACACTATTGGGTATGGTAAGTGTCTTAACACTGCTGCAATAAGCAAAAGCATAATCACCTATGGATGTTATGCTATTTGGAATTGATACAGAGGTTAATTCTGTGCATTCTGTGAAACTACTATTTCCGATAGAAATCACCATGTACTGTATACCATTGTAAACTATGTTCTCAGGAATAACCACACTACCCACATATTTATTGGGGTTGCTTGTCACTTCGACAAATTGTTCCTTCACAAAATTGAAACAAACTCCATCAACCTCAAAATCATAGGCATCAGAGCCAAGGCTATGAGTAAGCACACACAGCAGAACAAAAAGCCTAAATCTCAAATATTTCATAGTTTCAGTATCTTTTTCGTTTCTATTATCAGTTTTATTTCTATCCCTTGTGACCATCCCCATCGCACTCATCCATAGTGACACAGTTTTTAGTTTCCTCCTCCCAGTTCATCTAAGCCATGGGAAACGATTATGAAGTTTTGCCCACGCTTCTTCTGAACTATACCATTTCACCTTACCAGCTTCCAAATCCTTCTCGAATTGATCTATCCTGGCAATGGCCTCCTCTTCTGAGAACGGGCCAAGGCTGGGTAGTCTGTCCCAATCAACCGAATGTTCTTCTTTCATAGTTGTGACTATGTATTACTGTTTTTAGAGTTCTCTTTGGGGCTTTTACCTACCATTTTCTCAATATCATCAAGAAGCTGCCTCGCAGGTTCAAGCCGCTGCTGCAGCTCGTCCATCTCAACATCATAAGCGCAGTTGTAATCGCTTTCTTCACGCATCGTCTGGAGTTGATTGTAAAGCTGACCGTACTCCTTTGGCAGAATTCCAGTCTTTATGTAATGCTGGCTAAACAAGGCGTGCGACGCTCTGTGAGTGTTCACCTGAATACCATCGTTGATAAGCAGCGCACAAACGGCATGAAATACTGCATAGTACATGCGGTTGGCTGCACCATTCAGGCGATTTGCACTTATGAGGATACCTATTTCATCATAAGTTTCACGTGCCTTTTTCAGTTCTAAGGTCACCAGTATTTGACGCTCTTCATTGCTAAGGCTCATACCAAAACTATTTTATCACGTTCAACATTCTTATGGTAGGGCAGGAAAGTCCATTCGTCCCATTGTTTCTTGGTATAGATGTGCGGACTTATTTCCTCACCGATATCCCATCCCAGTTCCCTAAATGGGTATCCGTAATCGTAATCCTGAGACGAGAGTTTAGGCTTGTCGAGCAATATCAGCAAGTCCCAGTCGCTGTCAACACGGTTGTCGCCACGAGCACGAGATCCATAGAGCAGCAGAGAACTATTTGCAGGCAATGTCTTTACTGCAATCTCCTTGATGCTATTTATGACTGTGGGGTTATTCATACTAATCGAACATATTTGCCGCAAAGATAGCGATTTATTGTGAGATTACCAAATCTTAATGCAGATTTCTTTGAATTAGCCTCCTCGCATACGACAATTACATAGCAAATTTTGCAAAAAACGGTGACACGGGTGACACAACCTTTGAAACTAGATGAATAACAGATGGTTAGTGTTCGTGTCACCCATTGGAAACGGTGACACACGCTGACACAACGTTGACACATCTCGAGATGTGGCTGAGAACTTGCAGTTACATTACCCTAAACTCAGTTGGAACAGTAATATCGCTTGTGCTTAACTTATGGTAATCCTTGAAATTCTCGAGAGAATTTGAGGGTTTACCCTACCCTAAGCCATAGTTTCCTTACGGTAAACCCCTAAATTCTCTCGAGAATTTTTCGCACTGCTGCTAACTGTCATCTACTGAGCGACTTGCAGTAATTGAGTTTACCCTACCCAAGCATCACGCCGTGTCACCCTTGTGTCACCCTGTGTCACCCTTAAAAACGTTGCACAGCCTTTGTTTATCGGGGTTGTGTCAGCGTGTCACCCTTTGTTGAAAAAAATCCCTGTATGATGTACTGTGTCACTAAGTCAAAGAGCGAAGATCTCTCCTGGCCTCCCCTGTTTAGGGGAGGGATTGAGAGAGGGAGGATTGGGGATTATAGGTCGAAGTCGCTGATGGAGAAGACATCTTCCTGCTTCAGGCGCTGAGACTTTGACTTATCTAAGAACTCGGGCTGCCAGGTGCGGACATGAATCTGGGGCTGGTACTCGTTGCGGAAGTCCCAGAGCATGAAGACGTAGCCGTCGTCGCTGTAGCGGTCGGTGGTCCACTTCTGACGGACGGTGACACCGTAGATGCCCTTGATGGAGGGGTGCTTCACGATGATGACGTCGTCGAACTTCACCCTTACGTTTCTTGACGACCTGAACACCTTTTCCAGGTTCTTCAGGTATTGGGTCTTGGTCTGCTTGGCATACTCCAACTTGTAGCCTGAGGGGTGAATCTCGGTCTTGCGTGTGGTAATGACGCGGCCCGTGATAATCAGGGCATCGTCGGAGAACACCTGGCGGATGAACTTCAGGTCCTTCTGGTTGTAAGCCGTACGGAAGTGCTCAACATAGTCGAGTATCTTCATGCGCTGCTGCAGCTCCGACACTTCGTAGCGGCGGTTCTGCAGCACGTCGCGTATCTGCTTGCTGTAGATGTCGGGATTGGCGGCATAGTGGAAACTGGCAATGGCACCATTCTTGTCGAAGTTGATGACGGCTTCCTGGTAGCCCAGCTCCTCCTTGCCCTTGGCGGCGTTCACGATGAGGGGAATGTTGCGAACCTGATAGCCGTCGATGGTGCGCAGCACGTCCTCCACCACATCTTCCTCACATCGGAAGTGCTCGTTGGCCCAGAGCTTGGCAATGTCAGTTACTGCCTCGGGCAGCATGTACTGCGACAGGAGGCTGATGTCGGCGGCATTCTCTTCCTGGCTGCGGTTGATTTCGTTGAGCAGCCGGGTGACGGCACGCTCCATCTTGTCCTTCATGGACTTGTCGCTGATACCATCGCGGATGGTAAACTTGACTACACTATAGGCCGAAGCGTTGATGCTCAGAGCCAGGAAAACGGTGATGATTGAGATAATCTTTTTCATATTGCTGTTTTGTTTTTATTGTTCTTTGATTTGAAACCAGATGCCGGCATATCCCTTGCCCTGATAGTTGGTCAGGCTATCGACGCGACCAGTCTTGAAGTTTTTCCTGATGGACTGTCCCTTGCCCAAGATGGCTTTGATGTTGCCTGCCCGGTCGTAGACTATCCAGTAGCAGGCTTCAGGCTGCTTGCAAGTCTCGCGCTTGCCATAGTTGCTGACGGCACCCTGACGGATGAGGGTTTTCATCGTGTCGCGCAACTCGAAGAAGTTCTTGGCCTTAAGGATTTGCTTCAGCACGTCGTCGCGCTTCAGGGGCTTTCTGAATTTCGAGATGTTCACAACTTTCACTATGGAGTCGGTAACCATTATGGAATCGGTATCCTCTATCGGCTTGGCCGTGATGGTGCCCTGCACAGTGTCCTTTGTGTTCAGCAACTGCCTAAGGTCTGCCTTTCGGACATAAGCGAAGCCGCGAATCATGTCGGCCCGACGGTTAGTCAGTACGCTGATGTAGGGTGACAGGCGGCTGTCGTCAATCTCAGTACTATCTATCTGATCCGTTTGCTGGTACATCCACTCCCGGACTTTCAACGCCAGTTCCTTTCTGGCCAATGAGTCGGCACTCTTCAGGGTTGGCATGGTGGCTTCTCCATACAGGTAGGTGGTGTCTCGCTTGATGTGGTTGATGGAGTCGACCACCCCGTCGGCCCATGCTTGGCTTGCAAAAAGGCCCAATATGATGGTGATGATAAATCGTATCTTTCTCATGTTACTCGAATGTTATTTCTTTTTTGTTTGATGTGCTGAACTTGGCGAACAGTGCCTTCACATTGTGGGTCGGAATGTAGGGGTAGAGGTAGGCCTCGATGCGCCCTTCCTGCTGTCCGACTATTGATGAAGGAACCTTCACCGTCAGCACGTGATTGTAGTTTTCCAGCTCGTTGACAGCTATCACCACTCCTGAGAGTGTACCATCGGCATCGACATCCTCCACGCCGAAATAGAGTTGGCAATGGTTGTTGCGGCAAAAGGATATCCACTGTTTCAAGGGTACTTCGAAGTTCGTCATCTTGAAGCCATACGACAACTGGGTAACCTTCAGCTGATAATCACCGTTGGTTGCTGTGGTGAGCATGATGTTGGCAACGCTTTGTTCCAGTCGCGACTTGTCAGCAACGAGCTTTCCGTTTTGGAAATAAAGGCGCGACGACATAGACGGCAGGATGTAGTGGTTGCCAGCAGCACTTGAAGCGCTCACGGTATCAGCAATGATAGCCGTGCGTCGGATGTCGCCCACGATGTTGTCCTCGGCCTCCATCTTGTTCTCACCACTTATCAGCTCGTACTCAGCAGGGAACGACACCTCCAGCAGGTCTTTGCCGTTGCGGCTCCATCTGGCCCGATAGCTGTTATGGTCGAGTGCGCAGCTGAAATCGTCGGTCGGCAACAGGGTCTTGACGGTCTGCAACGACCCTGTGAGGAAGCAGAACTGGGCGTCCTCGACCATGCTTGCCTTGGTCTTTGCCTGAGGGGGATAGCTCAGCTGCAGGAAATAGCGTTCCAAGAACTCGAAGACGGGCGGATTGTCGATGCTGCGCACCTCTTCCTTGAACAGCTGCAGCCCGATGTGGCAGACCACGCCGCCCTTCACTCCGACGACTACCCGCTGGCGGTTAGCAGTCAAATAGTGGTACCCGTCCTCGGTGAGCGAATCCTCGTCGATGGCCAGTACTGCGGCAAGCCGCTTCAGGTCGGCAGTACGGTACGTGACTTGTGCATAGGCCGTCAGAGCCACAATCATACTGATAATGGTAAATAATATGCGTTGTCTCGACATATTCTGTGGTTATTTGATAACGTCTAACAGGTTTCTTGCCAAACTGCTTCCGTTGGCGGCGTCGCGCTCCAAGCTGCCATAGACTTTGTGTAAGGCAGCCTCAGCGTCGGTCGAGCCGTTCCGGGCAGCTAACTTCAGGTAGTTGACGCCAATGACGATATCGATACTGTCTTTTCTGGCTATCTTGCGCTTGCCCAGTTCATATTGGGCCTCGGCATTGTCACGGGCTTCCTGTGCCAGCTCGTAGTCACTCATTGCCTTAAGGCTCTTGGGCTGCGGCTGCTCGGCAGGAGCTTTCGGCTCTTTCTTTTCCTTCTTCTGCTTGGGTTCGGGCTGTGACTTGGCCGACTTCGCCTTAGGAACTTCAACAGATTGATTAGGCTTGCTCACTTGCTTATCGGCAGATGGCCATAGCATCCAGACCGTCAAGCCAAGCATTAGGAAAAACACGGCGGCAACGAAGGGCCATTTGGGCATCGGCTGTTTCGGCTTCGGCTGCTTCGTCACAGGCTTTTGGGGAGCCTTTGGCTGTGTTGGCTGCTGGGGTGCTTCCGGCTCTTTGCCTTTGAAACCGAACGTCAGCACGGTATTGCCAACCTGGACTACATCGCCAACGGCAAGGACAATCGCATCGCCTGCAGTCAGCGGATGGCCGTTTACCTGCACTTGCTGTCCGTCTGTCTGTGCCTTCACAATACACTTGCTGCTGCCATCAGCCAGTCGCACAGCCTCCACCTCCAAGTGGCTGTCCCCCTGCAACGGTATCTGGTTGATACCTTCGTGTAAGGTCAGAGGTGTCGTCCCACGATAGAGGGTTCCAAAGGGCTTCTGCGGTTGCACCGGCTTGTCCTGGGCGGTCTTGAAGGTGACGGCCAACTGCTTCTTACAGTTAGGGCACGTAATCCGCTTGACCGCCTCGTTCTTGGTGTTGCTCACCTCCAGGACGATGCCGCACGACGGGCATTTGATGAGTAGCTTTTCCATTGACTCAGTATATTAAGCAGGCATGAAGTCGATGTCGGCAGCACCTTCGTCGGTCGTAGAGGTAAAATCGTTGTTGTCGTTGGTGAAGTTGACAGGCTCGCCTGTATGAAGGTCGATCACCTCACCTTCGTCGAGCTGACGGTTTTGGTTAGCGTCGGACAGGGCATAGTCGGGTTCGCCGTCGCGGTCGACATCGATAATTGCGACGCGCTGGCCGTTCATATCCAGTTCCTGCACGTCAATGACTTGACCATTTTCTAACTGTACCGGACCATAACCGAGTACTCGAACGCCATCATCGTCGCTGTTGTCGGGAGTTGAATCAACGTTTACGGTTCCGACGAACACCCTGTTGTCGTTCAGCGACACATGAGGTGTATCAATGACGGTCACATCCGGATCGTCTGTCTCAGTACCAGCCAACTGGTCATCCTTCATCTGGCTTGCGGGAATCTCAATATTCACCCGCTCGGCAAACTGCTGCTTCTCGGCGTGGCTCATGGCGTTCCATTCGTCAGCCGTATAGGTATTGTAGATATTACCATGCCAGCGGAACACACCACCAGGACCCAGTTCGGCACGGGCAGCATCGAAGGCCTGACGGAAACTGAGGCTTCCGTCGGAAGTCAGCTGCTGTAAATCCTTAACAGGTTCCTCGGCTGGTGCTGCATCATCACTTGCAAAGGCATTGGCAGCATACATTGCACCTGTTCCCATTAAAATGCCAGTCATACCACTGATAGTTACCGGCTTCCAAGATTCTTTCATTGTCATAGTCGTAAATGTTTTAAAGGGTTTAACTTACGAGTGCAAATGTCGGTATAAATTTTGAATTAGCAATGGATTTTCCGTTATACTCCACAAAATGGTGGGTTTAATGTATGAACTGTTTGCGGCAGTATGGACAGCGGTCGTTTTGGGTCAGAATCTCGTAGGGCTGATTACCCAAGAAGTGGCCGCAATGGGGACATGTATAGTCGCGCTGAAACTTACGACTCAGCTCCTGCCGCTTCTGGGGGATGCTTGATGAGTCCCTGTAGGCCTTGATGAAGAAGAGCAGGGAAACGATGATGGCTAAGGCGTAGAGAAAGACGAACCACATACTACGACCGCCGGTGGTAATGCTCAGTACGATGGCAGCCATCGTGATGAGACCTGTCGCGGAACGGAGGGTGTTGAACTTACGTTCGGCTATCTGCAGGGCAATGCTCTGGCTCTCGTAATTATCCCAGACCTGCTTGAGATGCCGGATGTCAGCAGGAGCCACAGCGAGTATGTCCTTCCAATCTAACTGGTAGCGGTCTACGCCCAATTCTATCTTGTCGGCTGTCGCAATGGTCTTCGACTCCACCATCTGGCCATTGACATAAGTATAGTTGTTGATGTCGAGATTACGAATCTGGATATGGTCGCCAGTATAGGTTATCAGGCAATGCTGTTGACCAACGGTAGCCGGCACACTACCCGATGCTCCGGACAAAGTGTCTTCGCTGTTGACCGTCAGTTTAAGCCGTGAGGTGGCGGTGTCTCTTCCTACAATTATTTCCATATACACACCTTACTATTATATCTTAGTGACCAACATCAGTTCCTTCATTTTGCGAAGTGCCTCCTTGGAGATGCTTACCTGGAAGGCGAAATGGTCGTAGTCGGAGAGTATCAACTGCTGTTTCAGCACGTTGATGGAATAGACATACTGCATGTTGATGATGAAACGCTTGCCGATACGCATGAAGATTTTGGCAGCATCACCAATCTGTGCGGCTACGGCTTTCTCCATCTCTCCAAGGTTCATACAAACTGAGGCACGGAGTTTGTTGACCATAATGATGTCGGTATAGTTGCCGTCGGCCTCAAAATAGACAATCTTTGAAACGTCTATGCGTTGCAGTTCGTCACGCGAGTTGAAGAATATGTAGGTCTTTTCCATAGTCATCGAATAAAGAATTACATGATGCTCTCGCCCTCTATGTATTGCGACATGAAGAGGTGTTCGCCGTCGTAGACGACGTAGGAGAATTGGGAAATCCAGTCGCCGAGGATAATCATGCGGGCCTTGC
>JAEEGL014594799.1_pt1 | contig 12066 bp, 11 predicted proteins | sample 9134231 | NCBI WGS metagenome assembly JAEEGL01 (sample SAMN16246548, study PRJNA631951) | gut metagenome | biome: gut microbiome; feature: rumen; material: fiber-attached | host: Bos | place: Iran: Karaj | collected 2018-10
GACTAAGAATAAGTTCGCTTACAGTACCCAGTACTGTGAATTTATCCGTCAGCTTCTGAAGGTTATCCGCCATCGAATCAAAGCTGAAGTTTTTAACAGCATCACCGAAATTTCTTAAATTATCCTCCTGCTCATCGAAATCAAGTTCATCCTTGAATTTCTCAAGGCTCTCCTGGCTAACCGCAATATTCTTCTCAAAATCACGATTATCAAATTGCATTTGGACGATTCTTGTATCTGTACTTGGCATGTTCGGAGACGCCTCCTTTCAGTTTTTATTTGATGACTCGATCCCATGTTTCGCGAGCCATTTGATCAAAAAGTGGCTGCATAACAGGGTCTACAAAATTAATACCTTGAACATAACTTCCATTTTGAGTTCCATGACCATAAATCAAAAGAATAGCAATATTAACACCTTCATTTTCATTGCTATTCGTCCAATACAATGTTACTTTGCCATTTTCCGCATCTATACCATAGTCCCAACTGTCTGCTGTTTTTCCGCTTTGAGCTGGTGTATTTGCTGATAAAGCATTAACTCCGCGTTTGCCATATTCTGCTAGAATATTAAGATAATCGCGCTTAAGCACTCGATTCATAAATTTTTCAGTATTGCTAAAATCGCCCTTATGCTTTATTTTGATCACTTTTACATCAGCCTCGGCTTCCAAGTTTTGCTCTTCTGGCGGCATTTAAATTTCGATTTCTTTTAGCAAGCGCACTCTTACTCATCTTTTTATCAGGCTTATTCTTTTCGGCACAAATGCGAATCAGAGTAAGCAGACGATTAAGGTGCCATGTCTGATACTCAGAAGGAATTTGTAATGCAATCATTTGCCAGTAAATAATCTCAGATGTGATTACGCTATTATTTTTTCCAGGAGTATCGGACGTTGTCTTGCTAAACCATGTGGCAGTCATTGGGTCATTAATGTATGCTTTTATGTCTTCGATGTTTTTAATCGATAACCGAGAATAAACTGACGGTTCTACATTTTGGGTTATGGTCATGCATTTTATGTAGTCAAGAGTCTCTTCTGTGGTCATTTCTTCTTTTCCAAGAAATGGCTTTTTCCATTTGCTTTCCCATTTAGAAATGGAGATAAGGGAATGCTCCAGACGAAGCTCTTTTTCAGGGTATTCAATAAACCTATTATTTGTTTCGTCATAAGACTCACTTTTGGGAATGATTATTCGGAGCATCCCCCATTCATCTCCTTACTTAATTTCCGGTTTGGGGAGAGCTGTAAGAGAACTCTTAATTGCTTCCTCAGGATTATCCATAGCTTTTCGAGCATCGCTCTGCATATCTTTCGGAATGATTCCAACAAGGAATTCGCTAAGTTCTCTTTCATTTTTTACAAGATTCATAAACAGAACGTCCCAAGCTTCGCTAACCTTAAAGAAGGCGCTAAGCCTACGACCGTGAATATCTTCTTTAACAAAGCGGCCATCGTCCGTCTTTTCACCATAAGCCGCAAGCAAAAGAATACTAAGAAGCCGAACTGTGAGATTTTTATCTTTTTCAGTGAGAAGCTTATCAAGTAGATTATTAAGTCCACCAGGAATGCTCTCATCCAGTTCGGTAAATTCCATTTTAGTCAGATTGAAATAAAAGTCTTTTGTGACGTCATTTCCATTGAAATCCGGAAATGTAATTGTTTTCTTAACCATGTTTTTTGCTCCTTTTCATGTCAAAAAATATAAACAATGTAAAGATACCGGACTGACAAATCGAAAATTAAAATCGAAATATCAGTCCGGTATCTGAGGTTTAATAAATTAGGTAGTCAGAAGTGCAATCAGAGCATCCGGATCCGGCATTTCAGCATCGGTTGAACTAGTGCCATACAGCTTATTCTCGATTTTCGTCAGGTTTGCAGAGCTGATCTTGGTAGAATCAATAACGATCATAGAAGTGCCCTTATCATGTCCGGTAACCGCAATCGGGTTAGTATCGAACTCCCAGCTAAACGTGATAGCATCGGGGCTGTCGTTGATCGTTTCATAGCTCTTCTCCGAAGGAGAACAAGTGCAGTTATAAACCAGATGCAGTTTATAACCCAGATTCTGATTTTCGTCATTACCCTGTTCAGTACGATAGCACAGACGGAAAGTCTCACGGGGCTGCTGATTAATGGTGATGCCCTCAGCCAGAGTAGCACTGCCATCGCAGCTCTCGAATTCTTCCGGATAAGTATACGCTTCGATGGTGCCGCCAAAGTTTTCAGCAGCACGCATGGATGCATACTTGATGTTATCGGCCCACAGGTCAGTCTTGTCAGCGCCTTCCGGGCTTTCAGTAACGGTGGTCAGACCGTTCCAGGCCACACCAATCCACTTGTTACTGGTGGTGTTCTTCTTATACAGAACACCCTTGCTGACGCCGTTTTCATACTTACGGGTACCACTCTGGTCCCAAGTGAGGGGATATGTAGTCGTCGGCATAACAAATTCCTCCATTATCAGTCAAAAATTGTAAACGTAAAATGATGTAAATTATCCACGGAATAATAACGACCAAATTTGGTCTTCCGCAAAGCTATGAGCTTTTCCACAACAACATCATTTGGATCGCGTGTAATATATGTTAAATCATAAGCGTGATCCCAATGATACGGCAGATTGTTAGCCCAAATTTGAGGCAGATCTGTGATTTTATAGATCATGCATGGATAAACCAGTTGAATATTTTGAGGCGGCTGAAAGTAAACGTGCGGCTCCTGCTGAGAAGAGAACTGGCTTTTAAGCAGCTGATGCAATTCAAGTCGGTTGCTGGCCATTCCACACATCTCCAATCGTTAGGAGAAGACGGGGACGCTGAACTTCCACATTTGTGACTTTCCAACACGTCCCCATCCATCTCACATATTTCATGGCATGGAAATGATTGTATGCATAGGCATCAGCAACGATGCTGATTTGATTATTAATCTGAAGATTATCATTTATACTTGGACCATTCTCGAATCTTCGAGTATTCCGAAGTACATCACCATAATAATCCCGTTCAATAATCTCATCTTTCCAAATACCTTCTTCATCTCCGGTTCCTTCATGGCTCTCAGCATATCCAACTTTGCCATAGAACTTTGCCATTTTGAATTACCTCATATTATCATTCGTTAGGTTCACCATTATCCGGTTCAACGGAATTATTTTCGGAAGCCGCTTCCAGAATCAGACCAGACAGCCGATAAATCTTTACGAAGTCACTATGTCCATCAAGAGTAGACACAATCTTCAGGCGCTGCTTACTGGGATCGGTAATCTTAAGAACCGCATTCATGTCAGAATCAAGTTCTACAGGATCGCGTACAACATCTCCGCCAATCAGCTGGATCGTAGTCGTTGCGCCTTCAGTGGCTTCAAACTTTACAGCAAGGTAATATCCGTGCTGAAGATCCGGATCTCCACTAAATCCGGTATAATCTTCTACATAATGGAGAGTACCGCTGATACGACTGTCGGATACGGTTACATCATCCTGCAGATCTTCTGCATGTTTCCCGAGAAGTTCGCTCTCACTGTCTTCGGGACTAACCGTGAGAGCAATTAAGGGTTTACCTCTTCCTCGACAACGATCGCGCTGTAGGGTTTAACAAGAGCACCAGAGCAACGAGTTTCAATCAGATACTTCATCTGGTTGTAATCGATATCGAAGTCGTCGAACATGTTCACAGAACCGCCCTTATCAGCACCAACGGTGTAATCGGACAGGTCAAGAATGATTACAACGGGCTTATAAGTATGATTGCCAGCAACACGAACAGTAGAATCATCGCCCATCTGAGGAACAAACGCAATTTCACGAACGCCCAGAGCGCTGGCAATAGAAGCATCGGTTTCATAAATCCGACGGCCAGTCGTATCCTTAAGCAGTTTCATGCTGCTGAAAGCACGACGAGTCATAAATGCAACGCAATCGCCGGAACCCTGATAATTTTCCCAGCCATATGTAACAGCATCGATAACAGCATCAGCCTGGGCCTGACCCTGTGCAGGAGTAACAGTTTCGCGAATAACAAACAGACTATCATCCTTAAACACCGGACGGATGCACTGTTCGTCAATCTTATCCTCGCTAATGGAATCACGTCCATCGCCGATCAGGAAGGCACGAGCCAGTTCCTCATCCAGCATCATCCGCATTTCACCCTTCAGCCAGGCAACGACATCAAAACTGGTAATTTCAATAGCATTATCACGATCCAGCTTCTGCTTCTTATAAACAGTCGTGGCATCAGTCTGACGACGAAGCAGGCTGAACACTTCTTCCTTTTTCCGATGCTTGGTGATATAACCCTTCGCACGAGCATCGTCTTCGGTAATATCAGCGAACGTGGTCTTAAATTTGCTGAACGGGATATGGTGAACACCCTGCATTACCTTAGTAACCCACTTCATGTCCCGCTTGATGAACTGCGGAGCACCATTGCCGGTGGCTTCTTTATATTCCGGCATAATGTAATCAATCTGGTCAATTCCATACTCTTCGCTATGGGCCAGAACAGATGCCTTCAGGGTGCCAAGACGCTTCGCGTCGCTAATGATCGTGTCCATCTGGGCATGGGTCAGAACATTCTCTTCCGGCCGGGACACATTTTCGGTATCAAAAAGATTCTTAGACATAGTCATTTCCTCTCCTTCGTAATCAATAGAATGGGATACTTCTTCTTTTTTATCTTCTTCCTTGTCTTCCTTATCGCCAGACTCTTTGTTATTTTCGGCTTCTTCCAGTGCCTGACCAACCAGATACTGAACAACCTTCATCTGTTTTTCACTAAGCGTATCCAGAACATCCTGAACAGTTTCCTGTTTTTCATCAGCATGTTCAATGGCATCTTCTTCATCATCGAACCCATCATGTTCGGCTTCGCCATCAGCCTCTTCGCCGCCGATCGCCCGGCCGATCAAATACTGAACGACTTTCATCTGTTTGTCAGTCAGAGTATCAAGAACATCCTGAACGGTTTCGTCTTTTTCCTCTTTCTTGGATTCTTCCTTGGGCTCTTCTTTGGGTTCTTCTTTCTTTTCCTCGGGTTCTGCATGGTTGAGGCTTTCTTCTTCTTTTTCTTCTTCTCCCATGCTAAGATCCTCATCGCCGGTCCAGATTACAGCTTCATCGGTGCTTTCTTCGCCATGAGCAAGCATCGGGAATTCGATAACCGCACCAGGATTGGCTCCGGCAAGCACAACGCTGACCTCACGAATAATTCCGTGAATCACGTCGCCTCCGCGCTGTTTCAGCTGATTTGCATAAATGCTAAGACTGCGAACATCGCCATGGGATACCAGCTCTTTCACATGCTGACCGAGATCAGAATTATTAAATGAGCAGTATGCATAAACACCTTCGTCACGATTTTCAAGCATTGCATGACCAATTACCCGAGTGGGATCATCATGATTATGCTGCCAGACCAGCGGAACAGTGCGTCCGTCGTCATCCTTGAAGGCGTTCCTGCGAATGGTTCTTCCATCGGCACAAAGCAGATCATTCTTGGTCGCCCATCCGCCGAAGTCAAACTTTTCTTTCTTCATAACCTTCGTTTCCTTTCTTAAGAATTCAGAATATCCGATACCTTCATATCTGCGACGGTGGTTCCTGTACCGCTGCCGCTATCCTCGTATTCGGCTTCCCAGTCGGCCGGTGCGTCCGGATCAGCCATAGATGGATCCTGCGGATTAATGTTCGGATTCATCAGCTGATCGGCACGTTCATCATTAACGGGCCGCAAACCGAGCTTCTCACGGACTTCATTCTTGGTCGCAATTTCCGCGGCAACAAGCGTACTACCATTAGCTGTAATTGAATCCAATGTAGCAAGCTTAAATGTGTCGATAAAGTACAGCATCTTCTGATGCTGACTTCGTGCTGTTTTAGTCAAGAATTTGCGATTGAATTCTTCCGTGATCGCGGATACGATTGGATCAATGGTGCGGCTAATATAGTTCAGCATAAGTCGTTCGTCGGCAGTTCCCTCAAAGACTTCTTTTGACATCCCTAACTGGCTGTATAGCGTACTCGTCAAGTATTCAATTTGGTCCATGAGTTTGTTTTCGACGGTTCGATTCAGCTGAGTAATTTTCTCCGTACCATCGGTATAGGCAATGCCGTATTTGTTACTTGTGAGCTGCGTCTCAATATCTTTCCGACGCTTCTCCGCTTCCTGCCTTCTCATCTCAGTCTTAATCGGATACGGCAACTGAATGATTAAGTCGAGTTTGCCACTAAGATTTTGATCATCAGCGGCATCCAGCAGATTTAATTTATAAACAAGCCGTTTCAGTGTTGAATTCGGCTCATTCATAACTGAATAAAGTGGGTTTTCAATAATCGCAACCTGGGCTTTCGGTAAAATAATATTCTGACGTTTTCCGGTTCTTTCGTTATAAACGTCAAGCTTCACATGCTGCGGATACCAATCTAAAATTTTAGCAACGCGCATGTTTTTAATGTCATAACTACCAGTGTCTCTCGGATTAAATGTTGTTTCAATCGGAACAACAGCAACAGATCCATCATCAAGAAGACTTGTCACAATATCCTGCTTAAAAGCTCTAGAAGTTTGATCAATATTGGCTTCAGTGTTTAAACAATAATTTAGACCAGATTTAACGGGTTCGAGATACCGATCGTTTTCATCGAGCTTTGAATGCTGAATCTTTACGCTGGCTACATCAGTTGCAATTTTAGTAATGATTCCTGCGAGAATTGTACGATCGCTTCCTGTACGGATACGTACCCGTTCCGGATTTGAGTAATACGATACGCCAAGATCCTCTTTCCAAATGTCCTGTTGAGTTTTTCCGGTAAATGCGTTCCAGGCGTGTTTCAGTCGTTGTCCGATTTTCATACCGTCCTGATTCATATCAGCCAAACGCATCACCTTCTTTCTCATTTGTTTTATGTTCAGGCGGCCCTAAAACGGGCATAAAAAAAGGAGATCTCATCATCTTCGATCACCTTCTTTAACCTTTGTTGTTTCTCATATACTCATCCATGCTGATTTGATGAGGGGCCTTCGGATCGAGCAATCGTGAAATGGCGTCTTTTCCTTCTTTAATTGTGGAAGTCGCTTTTGAACTTACTTTCTCAAGAAAAGGATCAATCTTATCCTTAAATTTGGTTCGTGCAAATGCTGCAATAATGCCGACAATCGGAACTACCAAAATCCTTTTCAACGAGTCAGTAAAAATCTGCTTAGCGTCTTTTTTCCACTGAGGAGTTGTTAACTCTTTGTACTGCTTCTCGCGCTGAAGCCGACTGTTCCGACGATTGAGTTCTTCGTCACTCAACGTTTCGGCTTCTTTTGCTTTCCACTTATGACTGTCTGAGGAAATAACCGGTTCACCATTTTTATTGAGTCCAGTTTTTCTGCCATCTTTAGACTTATCCCTATCCTTATCTGAGTCCTTATAGTACCGTTCTTTCCCAGCTTCGGTTAAAGTTCCATCTTCATTCTGAAAACGACGGACTCCCCATTTTTGGCCTTTAATGCCAGAATGTTCAACATTTGAAGATGATTCACTAAGGCGTACGCCCCAGCTTGCTGTATTATCGCCCATAAAGCGTGCACCTCGATTATTATGAATTAAAACTACGCCTTCGTGACCATACATAGACCACATATTTGCATCAACCCAGTTGTTCATATATTCTTCAGCCTGAGCATCCATATGTGTTCCATTATGCTCGCGTTTCCAGATCTTTTGCAGAGCTTTAATCTTTTCCTGTTTTGTCATCTTCTTTGCAGATTTGCTAGAAGAAGAAAAAGACCGTTCATTCTCTATTTCTTTAATCGCTTTTTCCTTATTCTTACTTTTTACAGTGTCTTTCCAGCCATCCTTCAACTCACTGCTTACTTTTGCAATTCCTTCTGGACGAACCTTCAGATTATCTGTTCGAATAAATTCGCCATTGCTTTGAAATAAACATTCTGCAAGCTCTTCGGGAGAACTACGAACATTTCTCTGGGCATCAATAATTTCTAGTTTTCCATTATAGATCTCCCATGACATCGCATGTCCACCGCCAAATACTCCGTATGCGCCAACAACGCCTCGAGCACCTTCCGGATACTTTTTAGCCGCTTTATCGTATACGTCATACCAATCTCGACCTCTGACAACGTCAACGTGCGCTCCTTCATATAAATCATTCATAAGAACATCGTCATAGTTGCCTTCGATACTTGGTTTTGCAGTAACATCATAACCACGTCTACGTAGATCATAAGTAAACGAACAAAGAGCACAATTATTGGTTGTTCCCGGAACAGAAGCGCCTGCATAATAAGGATTTACAGCGGCCATATCTTCGTTAATGCTGTGATCACCAGTAATAGATTTAGGCATAGTTTCTTTGCTGTAATCCTTATGTTCGGCAATATCACCAATAACAGCATCGTTTAGCTCTTTACTCTTTCGAGTCTTTTTATTCTGCTTTACACGTTTAATTAAACGAGTAATTGGGCCATTAATAGCCGAATCAATCGACCAAATAATTGATGCGCCAATCATTAGCTCTGGAATAAGACCTTGTTCGTTATTCTTATTTTTATCGCTTACTACTTGGTTGTGCGTTTTTTGATCAAGAGGATAAGGCGGACCATTTCGTACGCCCCATCTCTGACCAGAAATTCCATGATGTGAAAGCTCATTACTTTGTTTTCTATGAATTGCCCAGCCAACGCCGGGCTCTACAAAAAAATCGGAATGTCCAACCGTTTTATTGTCCGATTTTATGACAGTAGCATGCTGCCACATATCACGAAATTCTTTATCTTTAAACAAAAGCATTGTAGAAATCGAGCCGGTGATTGCACCAGTTTCCGAATTTACCAAATGGAAATCAGCAATGGCCCGATCAACAGGAACACCTTTTTTCAACAAATTGAATATGTATTTTCCGTCTTTTTCCACATATGCATAAGGGTATAAATCTGGGTATTCTTTCTTTGCGATTTCAATGCATTCTTGCAAAGAATAACTCATTCAAGCTACCTCCTTGAACCAGGCGACTATTTCATAAAGACTCCGTCCTCTACCTTCGAATTTTTGATAATAATCTAATCATCATTTTAGAGCCTGCTTGCACAAAATTACGGCCCTTAATAATTGCAGAATTTCCAAATCGACCCGCTTTAGAAGTAGCTTTAGCCAGAAAACTCGCAGCTCTTCTTGCATTTTGTACAATGAAAAATGCTCCATTGCGAAGTCTATGGGCATGAGTGCGAGCTTTAGGATAGCCAACATTTTTCAACCATTTGAAACCTTTTCCGATAGTTTTGGGCGCATCCCATGCAACAACTTTCGCTGTCTTCCCTATAAACTTAGCACCATTTTTCATTACATTTTTAGGCTTTAATGCTTCTGATGCTATTTCCGCACCTTTAGCAATGGGCTTAGACACGAGGCCAACAGGTTTGCCTAATATTTGTCCCAATAATTTGGTTCCCGCGATTTGAATAGGCCCTTTATTTGCATTTTTCGAAAGATAATCCATAGTTACATTTTTAGCCTGATCTTTAATAAAATCTGAAGCCATTTCAGAATATTCTTTGAGACCAAACTGATCAGCAACTTTATCGACCGTTCTTCGAATAATATCAGGTTTTGGATTACGTATTTTTTCTTCTTCTTGTCGCCTTTTTTGCTCATTATAGCGTGCTTTATAGAAGAAATTATCTCCAACCATTTGGCCATTTCGATATGCGAGTGCTCGATTTCGATTTCTTTCATACTCTTGAGCCATTCGACGACGTTTTATTTTTGTAATCGCCTGGCTCTGCCGATTCTTAAACCGAGTATGATCATATCGATGGTCATAGCCAACTTTTTGATACTCTTTGGTAATAACGCCCCATTTCTGACCAGGGACGCCATAGTGCTGCAAATACTTGTTGTCCTGATCAGATTCGTAAAGCATACAATTACCACCCATTATAAGCCATTTGTATTACATGAATGTATTACGTGAAAATTTATCCTTTAGCTTTGTCACATCTTCAAATTCTTTTTTCATTTTATTATTTCTAACAAGAATGGAAATAATCGGAATTGATGCAGCTGCCGCGATAACACCAGCGATAATTCCAGCACGTTTTGCATCACGTTTCTTTGTTTCTTCATGATAGTATTCGATATCTTTCATCGATTGTTCACCATATTTTTCAATTAGCTTTTGAGTAGCAATTTCTCTAGCTTTTTCTTTAATGTCTTCACGATCATGCTTCGTTATTTTGCGTAATGCTTGAAACTGTTCTTGTGCCTGTCTAATCTGATCTTTTGTAAATTTATCTCGAGGAGTTCTCCATGTCGGATTTCCACCATCATCCAATTTGTATTCATCCTGAAGATCTTTAAGCTGACGATTTACCCGATTAACCAAGGGATTCTTTTTCTCGAGTTTTGCTGCTTCTTCTTTTCTAATCCGTTTATGCTCTTCTGCATATTCTTTGCCAACAAGATAACGATCTTTTCCAGCCTCTGTCAGTGTACCATCTTCATTCTGAAAACGACGGACTCCCCATTTCTGACCGATGATACCATGATGTGATAAGTAATTATCAGATTCGTATTTCATTTTCTTTTACCTCACTCAAACATATCTGTATTAAGTTTATATGCTACATATGCATCAATCATCGCTGCGACTGAGTCGATCTTTTGGTCATACCGCTTCTTAGAAAGTTTACGGTTACCATTTGTGTCTTCAATAGTGATAGCATTCTCCATGGCAAAAGCCATCAAATCCTGATCAAATATCAGCATTCGTTGTTCACTGATTTTCTTTAATTCGCCTAGAGGAACACTCTCTGTTTTAGCACCCTGAATAACTTTCTCAACGCCAAATTCGCCATTTTCGCGGATCCAGCGTTCTACGAAACCTTTTGCATTATATGGGTCGAAACCAAAACAGCGTACATCATACTGTGATTCCATAATATATCGATCAAGATCATCATAAACATCCATCATATCGAGAACCGTTCCTTCCATGATGATAAGACTTCCTTCATTAATAAAACTGTCGTACTTCATACGCATAGCAGCAGGAAGCTTATTTAACGTTAATGATGTGATATAACACCTGGTTTTAATTCCAAAAGATCCATTGCCTAATGGGAACATGAATGTAAATGCTGTAAAGTCATCACCCTGAGAAAGGTCTGCGCCAAGTGCACAAGGCATCTGCCAGAAATCTCGTCTGCGATGAGGAATCGTTTCTTCATATGTAAAGAAATAAGTAAATCCTTCGCAAGGAATATTAAATCGTTTTGCAAGAATATCGTTGCGATTTGCTGGGGCTTTCTCTGCTCTTTCAACATCCAACTGATATGTTTCGTAAGAAACTGTCTTGCCTATATTTGGATTTGCTTTAATCCACATGTCAGGATTATTTACTTCTTTAATATCATCAAGCTTGTAATACCAGATACTTACATGTGGATTGTAATAATCTCCTCGAAGAATGCTTTCAAGCTCGAGCTTAATCGTATCACCGGGACCATTTCGAACAGTACCTTCAGAACTAGTAGCCACAATAAGATAATCATCATTCTTACTTGCGCCCTGTTCAATTGATCCAATAACATCTTCACGGATAACGCCGGAAAGCCATTCGTCAACTGTTGCGATCTTACAACGAAGACCTTCCAATTTATCAATACTCATCGGACGAACTTCGAGCAAGGAATTAGTAAGGAAATTTTCGATACCCTTCTTAGTTGCCGCCAATTTCTGGCGATTGGCTTTACTGCCAGTTGTATTCTGAAGCGAACCCTCAGTCATAAATTTCATGAGAGGTCCGCGAGATCTGGAAATAGCAGTCCGAATCGGGCTCATCAGTTCTTCAGCCTGTTTCATAGTTGGAGCGGTTGTAATCTGATGTGTGGTCGCGGTATCAACCATAAGATAGTAAGCTTGAATAGCGCTACCGTACATTGATTTAGCTGCACCACGAGGAATAATCAGATACTGTTTATTAACGAGTCGTTTCTTAATTCGACGCGTCTCATAATGAACACCGCTGCCAACTTCATTCGGCACAGGAAC
>JAEEGL014966005.1_pt1 | contig 12066 bp, 7 predicted proteins | sample 9134231 | NCBI WGS metagenome assembly JAEEGL01 (sample SAMN16246548, study PRJNA631951) | gut metagenome | biome: gut microbiome; feature: rumen; material: fiber-attached | host: Bos | place: Iran: Karaj | collected 2018-10
ATCGTCCTGGGACATATCCCAAGCAAATCCGTTAAATTAGAAAGCTTGATTCCGCGCTCGACCAGTTTTTCTCCAAGTCCTTTTTAGGACAACATAGCTTGTCCTCTCGTTTTCTTTACTTATTGTGCTAAAAAAATGTTAAAAAATAAGGATTTTTCATTAGATTTTATAAAAAAGTAAAGACGCCGCGCCGGTTCCGCTCGAACGCCCCGGTGAAATAGGAAACACATTACTTTTAACGTCTCTCGAACGCGTCTAGCGTCGTTAATAGGTGGTTCTGAAAGCAGCGTAGCGTTCGTGTAAGAATACGTTTTCACTATAATATTCGAGGTATCCGTTTGAATAATTGTTAGTCTAGCGTTCCAAAACAGATTTTGAAAAATTACCCTAGCGTTTAATAAAACGACGTCGTTTTCCGACGAGATTTCTCGCGCGTCGCGCGCGCTAATTCTGAACTTGAATTTGCGTCCGTAATTCTGTACAATAGCGTCGGGTCGTTGTTTCGCGAGTCGGCGAACGCGGCCTTTTCAGACGAACAAACTCCTTTTTTAGGAAGGAAGGACATAAATGACCAAAAAATGGATTGCGTTTTCATTGGCGTCGATCGCGAGCGTCGCGTTGGCGTTTTCGTCGGCGTTTGCGGTTGCGGACGAACCGGAAGCGATTCCGGAAGTTCCCTCTGTCGAACCGACTCCCGAAGAACCCGACGAACCTCAATTGGAAGTCGACGAAGGAGAAGACGGCGGCTTGAACGCTCAGTTGGAAAAAGCGGTTGAAGAAGAACTTGGCGAGTCCGTCAAGGAAAACACCGCCGAAGAACTCCTCAACCTCGCGACGGAACTCAAGCTCTCCGCGCAGAACCTGCTCGACCTGACCAAAGTCGTGTCGCTGTGCAACAAAGCCGAGAAACTCGGGCTCGACCCCGAGAACCTCGAATTTGCCAAACAGCTGCGCGTTTCCGCGCGGCTTGATCGCGGTCTTGCGCTCGCGCAAATTTTTATGACCCCCGACCTTAAAGTCGATCAGCTCCCCAACGACTGGCGGCAGCTGCGCAACAACGTTATCGGCGACTTAAAAGCGGGTCTTGCCGAGAATCCCGACATGCCGATCGCGAACCTTGCGCTCGGGCGGCTCTATATGCTCGCGGATCGTTTTGACGACGCGAAAAAGACGCTCGAACTTGCGGTTAACGGCGAAGACGCGGAGAACGAGGTGAAAGTCCTCGCGTTGATCTTCCGCGCCTCGCTGGAAAGCAACGCGAAGACGGCGATTCCGTTTATCGAACAGGCGCTCGCAATCGATCCGGACGGAAACGCGCGGCTCCATTCCCAATATTCGCAATACCTGCAACAGAGCGGCCGAAAAGACGACGCGCTCAAAGAAGTCGATCGCGCGATTGAAATCAGCGAACAGGACGCGTCGAACGAAAACGCTTCCGAAACCGCAAGTTACAAGAAGGAAAAAGCGCTTCTTCTCGCGGAAATCGATCGCGTCGACGAAGCGCGCGCGCTCTTTGAAGAGGCGATCAAAGGCTCCGAATCGAATCTTGAAGTCCAGGTGGAAAAAGGCCAGTTCCTCGCGTCGATCAACGACTACGACGCGGCGCTCGCGCTCTATACGTCCCTGATCGAGAAGTACGACGGGCCGGGCCTGTATTTCCTGCGCGGCGTTATCTACGCGCAACAAAAGGATTATGAAAAGGCGACCGCCGACGTCAATCAGGCGTTGCGCCGCGACGCCAACCTCCTGCCCGCGATTCGTTTGAAGGGAATCCTTTGCGTCGAACAGGAGAAATACGAAGACGCCGTGCGCGTTTTCGAACAGCTCAAAGCGAAATCGAAAGACGAAGAAGGCAAGTTGGAAGCGACGACTCAAATTGCGTACGCTATCTCCAAGCAGGGCAAGTACAAGCGCGCGTCGGCGATTTTGAAGGCGGAGCTGGAAAAGAAGCCGGACAACGCCGAACTTCTGCGTTCGCTCGCCGACATGGAGCTTCTTTTCGGCCATTGGGACGAGGCAAGCAAGTTGTACGAAAAGCTCCTTGAAATCGAACCGAAAGACTCCGGCGTCCTGAACAACTATTCGTGGCTCCTTTCGACCTGCCCGGACGACCAATATCGCAACGCGGAAAAAGCGCTTGAATACGGCAAACTCGCCGCCGAAGAAACGCTTTACGCGGCGCCGCATATTCTGAGCACGCTCGCGGCCGCCTACGCTGAAAGCGGCGATTTCGAAAGCGCGCGCGCATGGTCGCAAAAAGCGGTCGATCTTGGCGAAAAGCAAAAACACGACAGTCTCGATTCCTTAAAGAAAGAGCTGGAGTCGTACAAAGAAAACAAGCCGTGGCGAGAAACGTCGGAAGTTCTTGAAGAAGTCGACGACGAGCCCGCTCCGGAGCCCGCGCCCGAGGAAGCCGCGCAAGACGCGCCTCAGGCGTGATTACCGAACGTTTTTAGATCCAAGTCGTTTCGTTTAGGCGACTTGGACATTTTCATCCCCCTGTCTGTCAAAGGTATTCATTATGCAACGCATCGTGTCGACGCGCCGCGCGTTTTTACTCGCCGCGGTCGCCGTTTCTTTTTTGTTCGCCCCGATTTCGGTTCGCGCTCAGGGAGAGCCCGAGTTCCAGCAAATTTCCGACGTCGTCTATAAGAAGGTCGGCGATCGCGAGATCAAGTTGAATCTGTTTCTGCCGCTGAAAGACGGTAAAACCGTCAAGGGCGAGCCGCTTCTTATCTGGCTCGACAGCGGGTGCTGGTACTCCGGCGATCCGGGCGACGGCGGACTCTGGAAGGCGATGGGCGCGTTGAATCGCGGTTTCGCGGTCGCGAGCGTTTCGCACCGTCCGATCAACGAAGAGGCTTTTCCGGTTCCGATGGAAGACGTTCGCGCCGCCGTGCGCTTCCTGCGCAAACACGCCGACGAATACGGCTACGACCCCGATCGCTTCGCGGTCGCGGGCGCGTCGAGCGGCGGTCATCTTTCGCTGACGCTTGGCATAAGCGACGAGAAATCGCCGTTTAACGTCGGGGACAATCTCGACGTTTCAGGCCAGGTTCAACGCGTCGTCGACTATTTCGGCCCCTCCGACTTCACCGTCGCGTTCGATCGCTACGCCAAAGAATCGATCGACTGCGTTTATATCGCCGTCGGCATGCCCCGCGAAGCGGCGGACAAAGAAAACGTCGAACAATACGCCGAGCTTCAGGCGCGCGCGAAGAAGTACTCGCCGATCTTCTACGTCGACGGTAATTACGCGCCGACGATCATTTTGCAGGGCACGAACGATCCGCTCGTTCCGCTCACTCAAAGCGCGATGATGTACGAAACGCTTCGTCTCGCGGGCGTTCGCACGCAGCTGATGGTTTCCGACGGAGGCGTTCACAATCCGTCGACGCTTTTCTCCGCCGACCAGCAAATTCGCGAGATTTTTGAATTCCTTCAATGGTGATTGTTCGACAGTCGCGTTTTCCCTTGATGGCAACGAAGAGGACTTCGATGAAATTAGGCGTTTGTTCCGTCGTAACGTTTGTGTTGGCGTTATGTTTTGTCCGCGCTTGCTTTGCGCAGGAGCAGACCGTCAATCCGCCGTCCGATTTTCTGGCCGCGTCCGGGCTGGAATTTCGATTGATCGAGCCCGGAATCTTCATGATGGGAAACGACGCGACCGTCGAAGAGATTATGGCGAAGTATCCCGGCGGTCAGGAGAAATCGCTGGTTTTGTCGGCGCGGCGACGCGTTACGCTCACCAGGCGATTCTATTTGGCCAAGAAGCCCGTTACCGTCGGCGACTTCCGGCGTTTTGTCGAAGCGACCGGGTATAAGACGACGGCGGAGCAAAAAGGGGTCGCGCGCGGTCTGGACGCCAACGGCGCGTGGATCGACGCGCCGGGCCTGAATTGGCAGGAGCCGGGCTTTCAGCAGACGAGCAAAAATCCGGTCGTGTGCGTAAGTTATTACGACGCGGTCGCGTACGTCAATTGGCTCAACGCGACGTGCGCGGACGAACCGGAGCTTGGCGGCAAGCCGCGCTACGTTCTCCCGACGGAATCCGAATGGGAATACGCCGCGCGCGCCGGGTCGACGACCGAATTCTTCTGGGGCGACGAAGCGGCCGACGGCGCCAAATACCTCAACGCGGCGGACGAATCGGGCAGTTCGGCGGGCAGAAAATGGACGTCCGCGTTTCCTTTTAACGACGGATACGTCGCGTCCTCCCCCGTCGGCTCGTTCGAGCCAAACGCATGGGGACTTTACGACATGCTCGGCAACGTCTGGGAGTGGTGTTCCGATCGATTTGGAGCCTACGCGTCGGCGCCGGTCGTCGATCCTCAGGGAGCGGCGTTCGGCGAGTATCGCGTGTTGAGAGGAGGCGGTTGGGACGCCGCCCCCGCGCTCGCGCGCTGCGCTTATCGGGGCGCGAATCTTCCGGACGCGTGCAATACGAACTACGGGTTCCGCGTCGCGCTGATCCCGCCCGAACCGATTAACGTTCCGACTCCCCCTCCGGCGCCCCCCAAGGCGCTCGATCCGACGACTCCAAACGCGCCCGCGCCCGTCGAGACGCCGACTGACGATCCTGACGTCGTCTCGCGCCCCGAGGTCGAATCGGTTCCTCCCGAGCCGACGACCCCCGAGCCTGACGAAACGCTTGAGCCGGAACCTGCGTCGGAGGTTCTTTCCGAAGAAAACGAGTTGCGGCAACAAGTTATCGCGCTTGGCTTTAAAGTGATGGAAGGTCGAAGACTGATCGGAGAAGTCGCGGTCGGTCGAGCGCTCGATTCGATCGAGACGAAAGATTATCGCGAAGCGTCGCAGGCGCTCAAGTCGGGCGAGCCGCTTGACGAGCTCTTGCTCAAAAAGATCAAATTGACCGCGCTTCTCGCCAGCCTTGCCGACAATCTGAACGAAACGACCGCGCCTAACTTCGAGTATCTTCCGAGCGTCGCCAAAGACCGCGTGCTTCTTTTGGGAAGTTTGGCTTTTCTCGGCCGGGAACTTCTCGACGACGAGGAGGAAGAAGAAACGAGCGACGAAGAGAACGCCGACGACGAATAACGCTTATCAATAAAGAAGTAAAAGACTTACGATAACAAATCGGACGTTTCGAACTCCTGGAAGCGTCCGATTTTTCTGTTTATTTTGGCGAAATCTGAAGATTCTTTTTCTCTCGCGCGCCGAATATTTGGCGTTCTCTTGCTTTTACGTTTTCCGCGTGATATAATGACGCAAAGATTGTGAGAAGTTGCGCGCAAGTCGATTAACGCTTGTCGCGTCGATTTTGTTCCTCCCGTTCCCACGTTAGTACAAGGAAAAATAACGATGCGTTTTTCGCCCGTTGCTTTTGGCGCCTGCCTGGTCGGCGCTTTGTTGTTTGGATCGGCAAATGCGAGCGTCAGCGGCGCCCTTTTGGCCGACGAACCCGTTGAAGAAGCTAAAGAAGCTTATGTTTTGGACGAATCCGTTTTCGATATTAAAGACGGCCAAAACGCCCAATATTACGAAGAAGCCGAAGCGAAACTTCGCGCGGAAATGTCAAAATTCATGACCGCGGTTACCGACGCCGCCTCGCGCATGCCGGTTTTTGAAAAGGCCAACGCCAGTCTTCGCGCGATCTACAAGAACGTCGCGTTTTGCGAAGACGCCGAAGAATCCAAGCGCAATCAGGCGTTTTCCGCTTATTCGAGTTTTCTCGCGGACGAAGGAAACGTCGACGAATTGAATAAATTGCTCCTCGACGAAAAGGGCAAAGAAACGCCCGACGACAATCGCGTCGTCGCGCTTGAAAACTTCATTTTACTCGCCGGCCTTGAAAAAGCCGCCGCTTCCGGAGACGCCGACGCGCTCAAGGCCACGGGAGCCGAAGCTCTCGCCGCCACGCTTGCCAATTCCAGCAAAGCGGGCTTGTTCCGTCAGGTCGCCGAAAGGATCGCCATGGTCGACAGCGAAGTCGGATCCGCGCTCTACGAAGAAGCGATCGCCAAATTCGAAGCGTCCGACAACGACTCGTTGAAGAAACTCGCCGTCGCGCTCGGCGGCAAGAAACGCTTCGCGGAACTTGTCGGAAACGACATGGTCGTCGAAGGCGTCTATTTTGAAGACGGCGAGGCGGGCGAAGAGATTAAATGGGAAGACTATCGCGGCAAGGTCGTCTTGGTCGACTTCTGGGCGACTTGGTGCGGACCGTGCGTCGGCGAAATTCCGAACGTATTGGCGCTCTATGAAAAATATCACGAAGCCGGATTCGACGTTCTCGGATACAGCCTCGACTCCGATCTCGACGCGCTCAAGAAGTTCGAAGAAGAGCGCAAATTACCCTGGAAGACGGCGTCTCGTAAAATGTCGATGGAAGCCGAAGGAAAAGACTACGTCAACCTGACCGACTACTACGGAATCAACGCGATTCCGACGATGGTCCTCGTCGGCAAGGACGGCAAAGTCCTCGACACGCACGCGCGCGGCGCTCACTTAAAAGAACTGCTCGAAGGCCTCTTTCCCGACGTCAAGTGATTGACGAGCGGCCGTGAAAAGCTCCGCCTGGGCGTTTCCCCCGGCGGAGCGGGTTTTCGTTACCATTTTGTTTCCACATCATCGCAAGGAAAAAGACGATGCGTTTTTCACCCGTCGCTTTTGCCGCCTGTTTGATTGGGGCGGCGCTGTTTGTTTCGACAAATTTGAACGTTGGCGGAGCCCTCTTTGCCGACGAACCCGTTGAAGAAGCTAAAGAAGCTTATGTTCCGGACGAGTCCGTTTTCGACGTCAAAGACGGTCAGAACGCCGACTACTACAAAGAAGCCGAAGAGAAGCTTAACTCGGAAATGACAAAATTCATGGGCTCCGTCGCCGACCCCGCCGAGCGCAAGCCGATTTACGACAGAGGCGTCGCCGCGTTCCGCGCTATTTACAGGAACCTCGCGTCGTGCGAAGACCTCGACAAAAACGAGCGCGATCAGGCGTTTGCCATTTACGTGCAAATTCTCAGGAACAACGGAGAAGCCGACGAACTCAAAAAAGCGCTCGCCGACGAAAAAAGCAAGGAGACGCCGGACGACTGGCGCGTCGGCATGCTTGAATATTCCGTTTCGATCGCCGTCATTAACGTCGCCGGCGCTTCCAAAGACGCCGACGCGCTTAAAGCCGTAGGCGCCGAAGCGCTTGCCGCCACGCTCGCCAACCCCGAAAAGGCGGACTTATTCCGCGACGTCGCCGAGAGAATCGCCAACGTCGCCCCCGAAGTCGGCGCGGCCCTCTTCGAAGAAGCGATTTCGAAATTTGAAGCGTCCGATAGCGACGCGTTGAAAAAAGTCGCGTTTGCGCTCGGCGGTAAGAAACGCTTTGCGCAACTTGTCGGAAACGACATGGTCGTCGAAGGGCTGTATTTCGACTCCGGCGAAGAGATCAAATGGGAAGAGTATCGCGGCAAGGTCGTTCTGGTCGACTTCTGGGCGACGTGGTGCGGGCCGTGCGTCGCCGAAATCCCGAACGTTTTGGAGCTTTATGAAAAGTATCACGAGGCCGGATTTGAAGTCCTCGGATACAGTCTGGACAGCAACCTCGACGCGCTCAAAAAGTTCGAAGAAGAACGCAAGTTGCCCTGGAAGACCGCGTCTCGCAGAACGTCGATGGAAGCCGAAGGAAAAGACTACGTCAACCTGACCGAGTACTACGCGATCAACGCGATTCCGACGATGATTCTTGTCGGCAAAGACGGCAAAGTCATCGACACGAACGCCCGCGGCGCTCATTTAAAAGAACTGCTCGAAGGCCTCTTTCCCGACGTCAAGTGATTGACGACAGGGTCGGAAGTATTCTGAGCGCTGGGGAGTTTTCCAACGAAATCTCCGTTTGTTCGAACGACAAGGGCCTCGACTAAGTCGGCGCCCTTGTCGTTCGCGATTGTTTTGTCGGACGTTTTTTAAATTGCGTTTTGGCGATTAGGCTATGAAATCGATATTTTTCCGTCTGGCGGTTCTCGCGGCGTTTGTCGCGGCCGCTTCGTGCTTCGGTCAGGAGTCGCGTTCAGACGACGACTATTCGATCGACGAATCGATCTTTAACGTTCCCGAAGGGAGCGCCGTCGGTTATTACCAGAGTTTGCAACGCGAATTGCAGGAAGCGTTTCTTCATTTGCCGCAAGACGAAGCCGCCGCGCTGGAATTGCGCGACAAGATCGGCGCGGCGTTGCGCGACGTCAATCGGAATCTTGCGTACACGTGTCCCAACGCGACCGAACGAATCGCCGACGCGGCGTTTGACGCGTATTGCCGTTCTCTTTCCATGAGTCTGGCGTATCAGGAGCTGCGCGAGGTTCTTGCGAAAGAAAAAGAGCGCGTCAAACAGAAGCCCGATCGAATCGCCTTTTTGGAAGACGCGGCGCTCGTCGCGGAGATCACGTCCTACGGACGCGCGAAAGACTCCGACGCGCTCGCCGCGCTTGGGGACCGACTAATCGACGACGCGCTCGCCGAGCCGGGTCGCTCCGAACGCTATTCAAGTTACGCCGCGAAGATGCGCGCGTTCGCTCCTTCGGTCGCCGACGCCTTCGTCGCCAAAGCGGAAGAAAAATTCAACGCGACCGACGATCGGGCGCTTCAACGCTGCGCCTTGTCCCTTCGCGGAGAAGAACGCCGCAAGGCGCTTGTCGGGGCGGAAATGAAACTTGAAGGTCTGACCGTGTTGGGCAAGGAGTTCGACTGGGCGACGTATTCCGGCAAGACGGTTCTCGTCGTCTTTTTTGGGTCCGGCAATCGCCAGACGGTCGATCTCTTCCGCGTTCCGCTGTCGATTTTTTCCGACTACCGCGACTCGGGATTTGAGATCGTCGGGTATTTGGTCGACGACGATCCCAAAAGCGTCGAAATGTTCGATCGTCGCTACCCCTACCCCTGGACGACGCTGTCAAGGCTCCTGTCGCGCGAAGCCAAAGACAAAGAATACGTCGATCCGACCGCGTATTACGACCTGCAGAAATTCCCGACCGCGTTCCTCATTGGCAAAGACGGCAAAGTCGTCGACGTCAACGCGACGAACGAAGAAGTTCTGCAATATCTTCAGGAACAGTTTCCGGGCGTGGAATAGCGAGCGCGTCGCCGTTTTGATTCGACGATTCGTTTACGAAGGAGAAAACCATGAAACGAAAACAACGTTTTTGCGTCGCCGCTCTTTGCCTGTGCGTTTTGTCGGCGTTCGCTTGCCCAGTTTTTTCCGAAGAACAGCATGGGAACGGGAAAACGACTTTAAACGAAGCCGTTCGTTACTTTTTCGGGGACGTTTGCGGTTCAGATAAGATTGAGAAACCGGCAAATCCCTTCGACTTTTCCCTTCTGGACGTTCCGGAAGGCGAAAACGTCATGTTTTACAGTCAACGGATCCGCGATATCATGAGTTCTCTCGTCGCATATCGCGCGGCGATTAGTAAGAATCCCGATATTAAAGCGCCGGAGCTTGACGACCTCGTTCGAGCCGCGACAGAGCGTTGCAGCGCGTATATGTCGTTAGCTCCCGACTTTGACCGAAGCCAATCTTGGGCAGAACAAACCTATTACCAGGGGTTGGCGTATTTTGGAAACGTAGACGAACTGACCAAAGAGCTGAACGCGGAACTCGACAAAGAGACGCCCGATCAAAGTAAAGCGACAACGATTCGGAACGATTTGGCAATCGCTGAAACGTCCCGCGCCATTCAGGAAAACAGGTTCGATTCGTTTCTCGACGAGACGATTAAAAACGGGCTCGCTTCCGACAAAGTTCCCAACATGGTTGTTCGGCTCGTCATATTGGGCAGATTTGATCTTTTGGACATGACGGAGTATCGCATGGCCAAAGCTTTTCTGAAATCCCGTTCGCAAAAATTCGTTTCCTACGCCGAAAAGCTCGGCGACAAACATCGCGACAATTGCGTGGGAAAGGAACTACAGCTTGAAGGCGTTTTTACGGACGGAACGGAGTTTTCATGGGACGATTATCGCGGCAAAGTCGTTTTGGTCTATTGCATTCCGCGGTCGGCTCTTTCCAAAAAGCATGATCAGACGGATTACCTTCTTTCGGCGTATCGCGCGTATCACGATTCCGGTCTGGAAGTCGTTTGTTACGCGTACGACGACGAAAAGACGAATCGACTAAACGTCGCGACAGAAGATCTTCCTGGCAAGATTATTTCTCAGAAAGCGACGCGCGCCGCAAAAGACAAGAACTATCTGGATTTTTCAGTTTACTATCACGCGGACTTCGAACCCGCCGCATACCTTGTCGGTAAAGACGGCAAAGTTGTCGCGACAAAAATTTACAATAACGATTACCTTGCGGGTCCGGCTCGAGAATATCCCGAGGCCGCCGAGGCGGAAATCGAGAGACTGTTGAACGCGCTCGGCGAAAAAGACGGCGATTTGAAAAGCAAACGAGCTGATCTCGGATTGGCGGTCGACCTGTTTAAGACGTTTAATCCGACGAAAGACGAAATCGACGCGTTCATGACGCGCGTTGAAGCGACGATTGAGGAATCGGGGGAAAACCTCGCGAGTTTTTTGTGCTCGAGCGTCGACGAAGAGGAGAAGCCGGCGTTCGTCAACGAGTTGAACAACGACGATATCCCGACGGCAAATCCGTTCGACTATTCGCTTTTCGACGTCCCCGAAGGCAAAGACGTCGCGTTTTACAAACAGCGTTGCGCGGATCTAAGCGCTTCGTTCTCGGCGTACAGTAAGGCGGCGATAAAGAACGACAAGATCAAGGACCCCGACCTTGGCAATCGTATGCGTCCGGCGTATACGCGTTGCGAAGCGTATATGACGAAGGCGCCCGATTTCGATCGGCACGAATCCCCGGAAAACGAGCGCTATTATTATCAGGGTCAGGCGTACTTCGGAAACGTCGACCTTCTCGCCGAAGAGCTGGACGCGGAACTCGACAAAGACCAGCCCGATCAGGACAAAGCGCATATGCTTCGACAGTATATAACGCTTGCCGAAACGTCCAAAGCGATCGGCGAAGGGAAGCTCGACGCGTTAATCGACGCGAAACTCGAAAAAGTTCTTGTTAAGGACAGTCCAATGAATCGGTTTGAGCTTCTTGGCGTCGCCGGAGCCGTTGAAACGCTTGGCAGATTCGATCTTCTGGATATGGCGGAATATCGTATCGACAAAGGGCTTCAGAAATCGCAAGCTCCGGAGCTCAATCCCTACGTTACCGTATATGGTTCGAAACACGTCATTAAGTGCAAAGGAAAGGAACTGCGGCTCGAAGGCGTTTTTACGGACGGAACGGAGTTTTCATGGGACGATTATCGCGGCAAAGTCGTGTTGGTCTATTACATTCCCCCTTATCCGGTCGCCAAAAGTTTTGACCAGACAAAATATATACTTTCGGCGTACAACGCGTTCCATGATTCCGGTTTTGAAGTCGTCGGATACGCGCTGGACGACGTCGAGTACAAAGTCGTTTCAGACGACGGCTCAAAGCCGCAGGAAACGCAATCAATGGAGGAAAAACTCAAGGATTTGCCCTGGAAAGTCGTTTCGCGCAAAGCGACTCTTGCCGCAAAAGACAAGAATTACCTCGATTTCGCGACTTTTTATTCCGTAAGCGGATATCCGCATCAGATTTTTGTCGGCAAAGACGGCAAAGTCGCCCGAACCCACGTCCGCGACGAATTTATCGGCGAATTTCTCGCTAAAGAGTATCCGGACGCCGCCCGAGCGGAAATCGACAGATTATTAGACGTGCCCGACGATCAGGACTTGGAGTACTACGACCGTTTTGACAAAGAATTGTTCAACATGGGCTTTATGTTTAACGCGCTCGATCCGACTCCCGAGGAACGCGAAGAGCTGGGCGAACGCATCAAAAAGGCGAAAGAGGCGGTTCTTCGAAATAAATTGCATATCCTGGCGACGACACCCGGAAAATAATCGACGTTCACACAATGAAAACGATAGAGGGCGTTTCGTTTCAAACGCTCTTAACCACTGTTAGAGAAAGGTTTTTAATGAACTTTACAAAGAAAATGATCGGCGCGGTCGCTTTGACGCTCGCGCTATGCGCCTGTTGCTCCGTTTCGACGACGAACGC
>JAEEGL015852989.1_pt1 | contig 12066 bp, 12 predicted proteins | sample 9134231 | NCBI WGS metagenome assembly JAEEGL01 (sample SAMN16246548, study PRJNA631951) | gut metagenome | biome: gut microbiome; feature: rumen; material: fiber-attached | host: Bos | place: Iran: Karaj | collected 2018-10
AGGATTGGAAGAGTATAGAAGATTTCTTCACAGCTTTCAAGAAGCAGATGGAATACTTCGTATATCACCTTGTAGAAGCTGACAATGCTGTTGACTTAGCTCATATGGAAAGAGATCAGTTACCATTCCTTTCAGCACTTGTTGACGATTGTATTGGTCGTGGTATGACTGTAGAAGAAGGTGGAGCAATCTACAACTTTACAGGTCCTCAGGCATTTGGTGTTGTTGACGTTGGTGATTCAGCATATGCAATGCAGAAGCATGTATTTGAAAATAAAGAAATTACAGTTGAGCAGTTAAAAGAAGCTTTAGATCATAACTTTGGTTATCCAGTTGATAGTTCAACTCAGGCAGAGAAAGCATTTGATGCAGCTCGTGCAGCAGGTGGTGTAACACCAGCAGCTACATTTAATACATCAAGCTGTGGACAGTCAGATGAGCAGAAAGTATATGAAATTGTAAAGCGTATTCTTTCTACAAATGGTTCTGTAGATCTTGCTACTGTTACAAATGAAGTTAACAGAAACATTATGTCATGCGGCGGTGCACCAACTAGCAATGTTGATTACTTTGCTATCAAGCGTCTCATGGAGAAAACAGAGTGGTATGGCAATGATATTGATGAGACAGATTATGTTTCAGCAAGGGTTGCTCGCATTTATAGTGCTGAAGTTGAGAAGTATACAAATCCTCGTGGAGGACAATTCCAGGCAGGCTGCTATCCAGTATCTGCTAACGTTCTCTTTGGTAAGGATGTTGCTGCTCTTCCAGATGGACGTCTTGCTACAACTCCACTTGCAGATGGTGTTTCACCACGAGCAGGTAAGGATACAAGTGGTCCTACAGCAGCTACAAACTCTGTCGCTAAGCTTGACCACGAGTATTTCTCAAATGGTACTCTTTACAACCAGAAATTTACACCATCAGCAGTTGCAGGTGATGAGGGACTACAGAACTTTGCAGCAGTTGTTCGAAGCTACTTTGATCACAAGGGTATGCATGTTCAGTTCAATGTAATTGATAAGCAGACTCTTATTGATGCACAACAGCATCCAGAGCTTCATAAGGATCTTGTAGTCCGAGTTGCAGGATACAGTGCACACTTCGTAACTCTCGCTAAAGAAGTACAGGATAACATTATAGAACGTACAGAGCACAATTTTAGTGGTGGTTGCGGCTGTGGTCATTAATAAACATAGCAGATAGGAGATATTATATGGAGCCAGTTAATTACGCCCAAGAAGGCCTGGTATTTGATATTCAGCGCTTTTCGGTAAACGATGGCCCAGGGATAAGAACAATAGTCTTCTTAAATGGATGTCCTTTGAGATGTCAGTGGTGTGCAAATCCAGAATCTCAGCTACTTAGACCAGTTGTTATGTTTAACGAGCTTGAATGTATTCATTGTGGAATATGCAAAACAGTCTGTAAGCAGGGCGCGATAAGCTCAGAGAATAAGGGATTTATAGACAGAACTAAATGTATAGGTTGCGGTGAATGTTCAATGGCTTGTCCAGCAGGAGCTCTTATTATGAAGGGCAAGAAGATGACTGTTGAAGAGGTCATAAGAGAGTTGAAAAAGGATGGCAGTCAATATAGAAGATCAGGTGGAGGACTTACTATTTCAGGTGGCGAACCACTAGTACAGCATGAGTTTACAGTGGAATTATTAAAAGCTGCTCATGCGCAAGGTTGGAACACAGCGATTGAAACAACAGGATTTGCTGATGAAGAAATAATCAGGAAGGTTTTACCTCATGTGGATTTATCATTGACAGATGTAAAATCAATGGATTCAAAGATTCATGAAGAATTTACCGGAGTGCCAAATGAAAAAATCCTAAAAAATGTAAAGCTCATTTCTGAGATTACAAACATAATGGTTCGCGTACCGGTCATACCTGGAGTCAATGAAAAGAAAGAGGATATCTTAAAGATTGCCGAGTTTGCAAAGACATTGAATCGAGAGCATCTTATGGGAGTGAATCTTTTACCATATCATTCAATGGGAGAAAACAAATATAAGATGTTGGGACGTGATTATAAGCTTCACGGACTGCAAATGATGAATAGGGACGACATAAACGTCCTTAGAGAACAAGTTGAACAAACCGGCATTCCATGCAAGGTTGGATAAAAATATGACTATTAAATAGTTATATAAATTAAAAGAATGGAGGAACAAAATGAATCAGGATTTAATCGAAAAAGTAATGAAGCAAGTCTCTGATGAATTGGCAGCAAACAACTGCAAAACTGCAAGTGCTAGCGCATCTTCTACTACACCGACTTGTGAATGTGCTTGTGATGGGGTGGGCCTGACAGAGTTCGTTGGAACTGCAATCGGAGACACAATTGGTCTTGTTATCGCAAGTGTTGATCCAATGCTTTCAGAAGTAATGAAGCTTGGTAAGTTCCGTTCAATCGGAATTGTTGGTGGACGTACAGGAGCAGGTCCACAGATTATGGCTGTTGATGAAGCAGTTAAAGCAACAAATACAGAAGTAATTTCTGTAGAGCTTCCAAGAGATACAAAGGGTGGAGCTGGACATGGCTCATTAATTTTAATTGGAGCAGAAGATGTTTCTGATGCTAGAAGAGCAGTCGAAATAGCGCTCAATGTACTTCCAAAGTATTTTGGAGATGTATATGGAAATGATGCAGGCCATCTTGAATTCCAGTATACAGCAAGAGCTAGCTACTGTTTGGAAAAAGCTATGGGTGCTACACTTGGCAAGGCATGGGGCATGACTTGCGCTGGTCCAGCAGCAATTGGAACAGTGCTTGCAGATACAGCTGTAAAAGCAGCAAATGTAGAAGTTATTGGATATTCTTCACCTGGAAATGGTGGAACAAGTTTCTCAAACGAGGTAATTCTTACATTTACAGGAGATTCGGGAGCAGTACGTCAGGCAGTACGTGCAGCAATCGAAGTAGGTAAGAAGCTCCTTGGCTCTCTCGGTGACGAACCAAAGTCTACTACTGAGCCATACATCTAATAAAGAGTAGGAAAACATTTTTTCAAATTTAAGGAGGTATATCTATGAATGCTGATGCATTAGGAATGGTTGAAACAAGAGGTTTAGTAGGTGCAATCGAAGCAGCAGATGCTATGGTAAAGGCTGCAAATGTTTCTCTTGTAGGCTACGAAAAGATTGGATCTGGTCTTGTTACAGTTATGGTACGCGGTGATGTTGGCGCTGTTAAGGCAGCTACAGATGCAGGTGCAGCAGCAGCTAAGGCTGTTGGTGAAGTTGTTTCTATCCACGTTATTCCACGTCCTCATATGGATACAGAGAAGATTATTCCAAAGACACTTGGTTAGGAATAAGTATTTGAACGTAGCATAGACTAGAGGTGGCGCATGGAATTAACTGAAAAACAGTTTAGAAGACTGATAGAACGGGTCATGGAGCTTACTATAGAAATGACTATAGAACCACCAAAGAAAAATGTTTTAGTGGTTCTATCTGGAAATGATACAGAGAAATTTTCGACAGTACTTCAGGCACTGAAGGTAAATGATAACAATAGTACGACAGTAGTCGTAACAAAAGAGCAGATGGAACATGAGGCTGTCGGAAATATAGTTTGCAAATGGGGGGATAAAGTAGTTACACCTCAGGAAGTTTTGAAAACAAAATTGCAATATGAAAGTATTATTTTTCCAGTGATGCCAAGAGATATTTTGGCAAAATGCGCCTTGTGTATTCCGGATACATACGAAGTTATGCTTATTCAAAAAGCTTTTGAAGAAGGCATCCCAGTAAAGATTGCACCTAAAGCAATATCAAAATTTACTGGGAATGAGCCTTCAAGCTATCAAAATATAATATTGAGTTATATCCGGACACTTTTGGAATTTGGAATCGAAATACAATTAGATTCGGATACGGAAAAGAGGTGAAAATATGCAAGAGGCATTAGGCCTTGTGGAGACAGTAGGCATCTCAACAGCTATCGAAGTAGCAGATGTAATGGTTAAAGCGGCGAATGTAAAGCTCTTAGAATTAGAGAATAGTCGTGGTAGCGGATACATGACAGTGAAGGTTGTTGGTGATGTCGGCGCTGTTAAAGCAGCGGTAGATGCAGCGAAAGCAGCTGGAATTAAATACGGAAATTTCGTGAGTGCATCTGTCATCGCGAGACCTGCAGATGGCATGGCGGCGATGTTTTGTAATCCGAAGGTTCCGTATCAGCGTGCAAATGGCTATAACAAAATAGCTACTGCAAAACAAAAAGACGAGCCAAAGGCAGAGGAAGAACCAAAGGTAGAGGCAAAGGTTGAGATTAAGGCAGAGCCAATGGTTGAAGTGAAAACTGAGGAAAAACCTAATATTAAGGAAGAAACAAAAGTAGAAGTAAAACCAGAGGTAAAGCCAGAACCGAAAGCAGAACCAAAACCTAAGGTAGATACTAAAAAAACAACTACCCCAAAGAAAAATGTAACAACTAAGACATCCAAAAAGAAAGGAACTAAGTAGCGAATGATTTTAGCAAAAGTAATCGGAAATGTGGTTGCAACCAGAAAAGATGAATCGCTAGAAGGCACAAAGCTGATGATTGTTCGAAGAGTGGATGCTGAGGGGAATTATATCGAACCGGAAAGAGTTGCGGTTGATTATGTGGGCTGTGGCATAGGTGAGTTTGTGCTCTGTGCCACAGGCTCTTCTACAAGAGTAGAGGAAAATAAACGCAACAAAACCATCGATATGGCGGTTATCGGAATAATTGATAGCATTGATACATCAGGGGCATAAGGTGAGATTATGAAAGTAGGAATATTTCAAACAGTAGACAGTGCCGTTTATGCTGTAAAGAAGGCTTATGAGAGATATGCCTGTCTTTCATTAGAAGATAGGGAAGATATCATAGTAGCCATTAGAAAAAAGCTTAATGAGCAAATAGAGCTTATGGCAACGTTAGCTGTAACGGAAACTGGAATGGGCAACTTAGAAGATAAAAAGCAAAAGCTACAGGCAGCCATTAATGGAACACCTGGCCTTGAAGATCTGATTACAGAGGTTAAGACCGGTGATAGAGGAATGACTTTATACGAGCTTAGTGCTTTTGGAGTGGTTTGTACAGTTGAGCCAGTTACAAGTCCTGCAGCCTCTATTATTAATCATGTGATAGGCCTGTTGGCAGCTGGAAATGCAGTTATCGTTTGTCCGAGTCCTAGAGCCATAAAGACTTCAAATTATGTAACTAGCCTGATAAGCAATGCAATAGTCGAAATCTGTGGAATTGATAATTTGGTGGTGTCATTGGATGAAAGCAATATTGGACTTACAAAGGAGGTAATGCATCATCCAGATGTTGACATGATTGTCTGTAACGCAGGTGAGGCAGCCGCTAAAGGAGCGTTGGCTTGTGCAAAAAAAGCAATCGCGGAGGGTGCCGCTAATTCTGTAGCTCTAGTAGATGAAACTGCGGATATAGAAAAAGCAGCCTTTGATATAGTAAACAGCGCGTCCTTTGATAATAATCTAATTCACACTTCGGAAAAAGCTGTTGTAGCAGTTCAGAAAATAGCAGATGCACTGAAGGAAAATTTCAGAAAAAACGGTGCGTATGTTGTAGACAACGAAGAACAGATGTTAGTACTTTCAAGTGTTCTTTTAAGAGAAGATTTGAAACCAAGAAGAAAGTGGATTGGAAAATCTGCAGTAGAGATTCTAGAAGCAGCAGGAATCTCCCATCCTGATTACGTAAGGCTCATTGTTGTTGATACTGTCTTTAAACATCCATTTGTAATCAACGAAATGAGAGTTCCTCTTGTGTCGCTGATTGAGGTGGAAAGTTTTGATGAGGGACTTAGGATGATGTTTGATATAGAACAGAGAAATAAGCATACAGCATCTCTTCATTCCACATCAATAGATAGATTGAATGAAGCTGCTAAGAAGATGCAGACAGCAGTATTTGTTAAAAATGGGCCAAGTATTGCAGGTACAGGACTTCTTATTCCAAATAGTAAATTTGCAATGACAGTGGCAAATACTACCGGTGAAGGAGTTCTGACAGCAAGGCATTTTACAAGACGAAGAAAATGCATGTTAACAAATGGATTTTCAATTCGATAAGGACTAGATATGAATCAGGTATACATTAAGACAAAGATTTTTTCAGGTGAAGATTCACTGAATCGTTTGGAAAAATTTGAAGACAAAATAATATGGCTCATCGCAGATGGATTTCTGGTTGAAAATAATAGTGTTGGACAGATATCAGATAAGATTTCCTCATCAAATAAAGTTATAATCTGTGGCGATGTTGTACCAGATCCCCCTATTGAAGTGGTGGCTAAAGGGGTTGCAATGATAGGGCAAATACAGCCGGATATTGTAATAGCTTTTGGCGGGGGTTCAGCAATTGATACAGCAAAGGGAGTAATTTATTTTGCGAAGATTGCAGGGCTAATTAAAAAGGTAAAATTCATTGCCATTCCAACCACTAGTGGTACAGGCTCCGAGGTAACTTCAGCTACGGTAATTACAGATAAGAAAATGGAGGTAAAACATCCAATAATAGATGATGATTTGCTTCCAGATGAGGTTATCCTTTGTCCGTACCTTACAGTTTCAGTCCCACCGGTAGTGACTGCAAATACTGGTATGGATGTCCTTACACATGCATTAGAGGCATATGTAGCTACAGACGCAAATGCTTATTCAGATGCCCTTGCTGAAAAAGCTATAGAATTCGTATTTACGTATCTAAAAAGATGTTATCGAAATGGCGATGATATTGAGGCTAGAAGCAAAATGCAGGAGGCTTCAAATCTCGCGGGATTTGCTTTTAATATAGCAGGTTTAGGAATGAACCATGCTATTGCACATCAGTTGGGTGGTATTTTTCATATCCCCCATGGTCTAGCAAATGCCTTGATTTTAAACAAGGTAATTGAAGCAAATTCCATAGATTGCAGGGTGCGTTTAAGGTATGCAATTCTAGCGAGAAAACTTAATATTGCTTCAATAGATGAAGATGACGTAACTGCTGTTAATCATCTTTGCGAAGCGATAAAGAAGTGTCAAATTGAAATGGAAATGCCATTGACATTATCCCAGTGTAAAGTGGCAAAAGAAGACTTATTAGTGAAAATGGATGACCTGTATAGAAACGCAATAAATGATCGTTGCGCAAAAACAGCTAACCGGGTTTTTACCAGAGGAGAGATTGAAAGCATTTTATTAGCCATGCTATAATTATTAGCATGAGTATTGGTTTAGGGGGAAGACCGTCATGAATAAAATGTTTGAGCAATCAAATTCTATTCCTGGGGTGGATGTGTCGAATGATGTGGAAATCAATCTCAATAATTTCGATATAGTACAGCTATTTGGGAAAGAGAAGTTTGAAGCAATTCAAGAAAGAATTTCTAAAGTAACCGGTTTGGCTTTTGTAACGGTGGATTTTAAAGGCGAACCAGTTACGGAATCTACCTATTTCACTGAGTTTTGCCACTGTGTCAGAGAGAATAAGTTGACAGAACAAGGATGCTGGTCATCGGATGCATACGGTGCTGTACAGGCTACCATTACAAAAAAACCAAGCATATACTTTTGTCCATGTGGACTTTTGGAAATTGCAATTCCTCTTATAGTGAGGGGACACTATTTAGGAGGATTTATTGGTGGTCAGGTATGGTGTGAAGATGCACCTGATAGTATTGTTCGTTTGGAAAATATTCTTGGTCAACCAGAAATTTTGGCATCAAGTGGGATTGATTTAAATCTCAGAAAAAAAGCAACTAGTCTTACCTATGAGCAGTTCTGTAATGTAGCTGATTTAGCGGCAATGATAATCAATCAGATGACTGAATATGAATTATCAAAGTTGGATGGAGCAAAGACAGATAAGGGACGAATAGAAGCTTTAGAGAGAGAGATTCAAAGTCTTCGTTATCAAAAAAGGCAACGGGAAATGCAGATTGCCGGTATGGAGAATAATAATAATTCTCGCTTTATTCTTAATACGCTTACATCAATAGCAAATCTATCAATAATTGAAAATGCAACAGAAACCAACGAGGCACTCATTGTATGCATTGAGTATATTAAGTCGTTGATGAATGTGAACAACAATTTTTGGTCATTGATGGAAGAACTTGATAATGTGGAACGTTATTTAAAGATTCAAAAGCTCAGATACGAAGAACGACTAAACTATACAATTGAAGTTCCTGAAAAACTTAGACTTCAAAGAATTCCAGCTAACACGTTGCAGGCCTTTGTCCAGCAAGCTGTTGAACATGGAGTGGCTTTGAAGGAGTCTGGTGGCTTAGTAAAAATCTCTGTTCAGTATGTTGATGATGACGTTGTTATTTTTATTGATGATGATGGACCAGGGATTAATAATGAGCAACTAGAAAAGTTTTACGGGCATTTCGACAATGGCATATATAGTGATGGTATCTTGCAGAGTATAGAAACTGCCAGTAAACGTATGAGACTACTTTTTGGCAAGGAATATGACGTAGTTACTGAAGTGGTTGAGAATCATGGTAGGCGAGTTTGCATTAAATATCCAAGATACTTTGAAGAAGGGGTAATTGGGGATGTATCAGATTCTAATCGTGGATGATGATTCGATAATGCGTCGAGCATTGAATGTTATGATAAATAAACTAGAGGGCTTTGAAGTCTGTGGTGAAGCAGCTACAGGCACTGAAGCAGTTCGTGTATACGAAGATACTCATCCAGATATTATTTTCATGGATATTTTGATGCCAGGCTTGACTGGCCTTGATGTGGCAAAGCTTATTAGGGGGAAGGATAAGGATGTCACAATCTATTTACTTAGTGCCTATAAAAATTTCAATCTGGCAAAAGAGGCTGTAAAGCTTCAGATAAAGGAATATTTGTTAAAACCTTTATCAATGTCAGCACTTACAGAGTTACTTACAAATTATCAAAGAGATAAGGAAGGTTCTATTAGTCATTACCTTAATTCCTTTGAAGAAGTGATAACTCAGAGAGATTTTAAAAAGGTTTACTACGGATTAGAGGAACCAATAAATAGAATCTACAAGAAATATGGTAAGGATCAGGAAAAGCTGGTTGAAATATTCAGATATGTAGGTCAAAGACTAATTGCACAAAGTATTGTGGAAGATAACGGAACTTCAGATGTGGAGAACCTGTTTCCGCTTAACGAGTGCTTGATAAGCGAACCAATGATAGCTCAACTTTGGCTATTCAAGGTTATGAACTATGTATATGAACGAGAAGCAGTTAGAAGATATCCAGTTCTACAAAATGTATTTGTATATATAGAAGAGAATATTCATAGCGACATTGGATTAAATCAAATCATAGAAAGCTGCTCAATATCACAGGGATATTTAAGCAGGATTTTTAAGAGTCAGTTTAATGTCAGTGTAATGGAATATCTTCATCTGAAGAAAATGCATTTGGCAAAGGGATATTTTTATCTTACCAATGATAGCGTGGCAGAGGTTGCTTTTAAATTGGGATACAACGAGAGCAATTATTTTAGCAAGGTATTCAAAAAGTACGAGAACAAAACGGTGCAGCAGTATCGTAAATCAATGCAGGCTAAGAGAGGTGCTGTTTAGTGAGTAGACATTATGTGACCTCAGAATCGGTAACCGAGGGGCATCCAGATAAGGTCTGTGATCAGATTTCTGATGGAATCTTAGATGCGGTCATAGCTGTGGACCCTAAGGCACACGTGGCAATTGAAACCATGGCTTCCAAGAATACGTTGATGATAGCAGGTGAGCTTACAACATCCGCGCAGATTGATGTTACAGCTATCGCTAGAAAAATCCTTTTAGATATTGGATATACATCAGCGGAAAGCGGAATTGATGGAAACAATTGCTTGATATTTACAAATATTAATGTTCAGTCGGCGGATATAGCGCTAGGCGTAAATAAAGCAGACGGAACTGAAGAAATTGGTGGTGGTGATCAGGGAATCATGTATGGGTATGCCACCAACGAAACAAAAAATTTTATGCCGTACACCATAGATGCGGCACATAATCTGGTTAAAAAATTGGCGCAGGTTAGAAAAGAAGGTATTGTTCCTTGGCTCTATCCAGACGGAAAGGCCCAGGTAACTGTGGGATACGATAATGTTAGTAGGGGGAATTCTCTGACGAGCGTAGTTCTTAGCGCTCAGCATTTCCCTTCAATAACTTATGATTACTTAAAAAGTACCTTGATGGATGAGGTAATTATTCCAGTTCTTGGAGATAGATTAACTCCAAACACAAAGGTTTTAATTAACCCGACTGGAAGGTTTATCATCGGAGGACCACTTGGTGATACGGGGCTTACGGGACGTAAGATTATGGTAGACACCTATGGTGGTATTGGTAAACATGGCGGAGGCGCCTTTTCCGGAAAGGATCCAACAAAGGTAGATAGAACAGCTGCTTATATGGCAAGGTATGTTGCAAAAAATATTGTAGCTGCCAATCTTGCAGACAGGTGTGAAGTATCTATCGCATATGCGATAGGACAGATTCAGCCAGAGGCAGTAAATATTGAGACTTTTGGAACGGAACATATTGATTCTGAAATTATCAGACAGGCCGTAGAAAAAACTTTTGATTTTACAGTGGCAGGGATGATAAATAAGCTTGAACTTAGACGCCCACAATATTTAAAGACAGCAGCCTATGGACACTTTGGTAGAGAAGACCAAGATTTCGGTTGGGAAAAATTAGATATGGTTGAGAGTTTAAGGCAGCAAGCAATTGCAGGTCAGTATGCAAATTTTTTAGTAAAAAGATAATCGTGTCCTATTCAAATAGGAGTAACAAAATATGGAAACAAAACAGATGAATCAGGAGGAATTGATTCAGCAAATTGTTAAGAATGTGATGGTTCAGATTCAGGATTTTGAAGAATTCAAAATTCCTATAGGTGTTTCAAACCGTCATGTCCATGTATCTAGAGAAGATTTAGATACCCTCTTTGGTAAAGGATATGAACTAACAAAAAAGTCTGATCTAGGACAACCAGGACAATACGCATGTAATGAGACTGTTACAGTAAGAGGTCCAAAGGGAGAATTCAAAAATGTAAGAATTCTCGGACCGGTACGAAAGGAAAGTCAGGTAGAGATTTCTCTTACAGATAGTTTTCAGCTAGGTGTAAAGGCGCCAGTAAAGGAGTCGGGACAGCTAGATGGAACACCTGGTATTACCCTTGTTGGTCCAAATGGTTCAGTAGAAATGCCAAGAGGAACCATCGTAGCACTACGTCATATCCATATGACCCCAGAGCAGGCTGCAAAGATGGGATTGAAAGATAAGGACATTGTCGAAGTGGAAACTTTTGGCGAAAGAGCAGGAGTACTTGGAAATGTGCTTGTAAGAGTGTCAGATAAATTCGCCCTTGAAATGCACGTCGACATAGATGAAGCAAATGCCTGCTCACTTAAGAATAAAGATTATGTTGTGATACGAAGACATTAATGGAGAGTAGAAGTGATTTTAGAAAAAGGTGTTTTAGATTCCTTTGCAAGACTAGTAGAGGATGAAAGTGCAAGTACAGCAGAAGGAAAACTTAAGGTTGGTGTTGACCTAGGAACAGCAAATATTGTGCTTGCTGTTGTAGATGAGAATAATGAGCCAGTTGCCGGTGCTACATATCCATCAACAGTAGTTAAAGATGGAATTGTAGTGGATTACATGGGCGCAATAAGGATTGTTAGAAATCTTAAAAACCAATTGGAGAATCTTTTAGGAGTTGAGCTAACAGAGGCTTCTTGTGCCATTCCACCGGGAGTTGTATCCGGAAGTGTAAAAGCAATTTCAAATGTAGTTGAAGGAGCAGGCTTTGATGTTGTAAACATTGTTGATGAGCCGACTGCAGCTGCAACAGTTCTTGATATAAAAGATGGCGCGGTTGTAGATGTTGGAGGCGGAACAACGGGCATCAGTATTTTAAAAGACGGTGAGGTTATCTACACTGCTGATGAACCTACAGGTGGCACACATATGTCACTTGTTATCGCAGGTTACTACAATGTTTCTATGGACGAGGCTGAAGAAATAAAAAAGGATCCTAGCAAAGAGGCTGA
>JAEEGL016096934.1_pt1 | contig 12066 bp, 12 predicted proteins | sample 9134231 | NCBI WGS metagenome assembly JAEEGL01 (sample SAMN16246548, study PRJNA631951) | gut metagenome | biome: gut microbiome; feature: rumen; material: fiber-attached | host: Bos | place: Iran: Karaj | collected 2018-10
AAAAGATTACCATATGAGCGCCTTACCCAAATTAGCTATCATAGGGAATGTAAAGCCAGAAGACAAAGAAACTGTCAGCGAGTTACTTAAAGATGACGAGTTGTCAGACTTGTGTTCTGTTGCGACATATTATACAACAGCTGAGACAGAACAAGACGCATTGTGTCAAGTAATCAAGGACTATGAGGCTGGTAAGCTCCAAGGTGTTGTTTACTATGGCACACCTGATGCTTATGTGCCTGCACTCAACAATATATTCAAGGAGAAGAACATCGACGAGACCTGTATCACAATGAATGGAGACATACGTGTGATGCCTGTCTTTTCTATGACTAGTGCTGAGATTGTAAGCTCTTGTAAAAAAATGTCGCAAATACTAAAGCGAGATTTCTCTATACAAAATCCTCGCATGGTAATATTGCAAGATAACAGACATCAGGAAAACGACAGTAAAGAAAAATCTGATGAAATAGCATCTGCAATATCAGAATTGGCAAATGAAAGCATCCAGGCTTTCGGTCCGCTCTCCTACTCCACATTCCTCAGCCGAGGAAACTCTACGTACTACGATGGAGTTCTTCTGTCCAGAGAGGATTACAAGAAGGGAAAGGCATGCAACCAAGATAAGACTTATAATATAACATATATTACAAAAGCCGGCCTTCCACTTGTATGCACTACTGTAAACGGTTTGTTGCGTGCTATATATTGTCTCATAGACATCACGCGTAACAGCAAGGAATACCAAAAACCATTTGAGAATCCATTACAGAAGTTGTATCATGAGCGAAAAGAAAGTGGTGACAAGACACGCTTCACTGTAAAAAAGAAAGGCTTTAATCCTGCAGAGCATAAACACGAGAATGTAACCTATATTACAAAGAATGACGCGCCGGAATCTGTTAATTTAGGTAAAAAAGCATAATATATCGTATTTTTTAAGTATCTTTGCAAACCGATATGGACCTAAAAGAACTACAAGTAATAAAGCAACGCTATAACATCGTAGGCAACTGCGATGCATTAAATCGTGCGCTTGACGTAGCTCTACAGGTTGCGCATACAGACTTGTCAGTTCTTATAACGGGAGAAAGTGGTGTAGGCAAAGAGATTATACCACGCATAATTCACGACAACTCACCTCGTAAACGAGAGAAGTATTTCGCCATAAACTGTGGCTCGATACCTGAAGGTACGATTGATGCAGAACTGTTTGGACATGAGAAAGGTTCATTCACAGGCGCAATAGGTGAAAGTGAAGGATACTTTGGCGTAGCAGACAAGGGAACATTATTTCTTGATGAAGTAGGTGAACTGCCACTTGCCACACAGGCACGACTATTACGTGTACTGGAAACCGGTGAATACATAAGAGTCGGCGGTCAGGAAATCAGGAAAACGGATGTAAGAATCGTTGCTGCAACAAACGTCAATATGCGACGTGCCATAAGCGAAGGGCGATTTAGGGAAGATTTGTTCTATAGACTTAATTCTATAGTAATACCTATGCCGCCACTACGCGACAGAGGTGATGATATAATCCTATTGTTCCGTCTGTTTGCCATGCAAATGTCAGAGAAGTACCATCTACCCCGAATAGACCTGACAGATAATGCAAAAGAGGTGCTGAAAAAATATAAATGGCCAGGCAACGTCAGACAACTGAAAAACATAACAGAACAGATGTCTGTACTGTGTAGGGAACGCCATCTTGACGTTGATGACATACTGAAATTCATACCTCAAGACGAAGAGAGTACACAGTTGGTCACCATAACGCAGCCTAATTCCGGCAGAACATACGAGAATGAACGCGAGATGCTATTCAAAATTCTATATGAGATGAGAAGTAATGTCTCAGACTTAAGACATGAGATAAACTCTCTCAGGAAACAGATTAACGAAGCACACTCCTACGCCACTCTCACTGACGGATACAATGGCGGAAACACATACGAAGCCATAGCACAAGAGATATCAGAGCCAGAGAACCTGAATCTCAATGACTTAAGCAGAGTAGTCTTAGAAAAAGCTCTTGAGCGAAACAACGGCAACAGAAAGAAAACAGCAACAGATCTCGGAATATCAGCACGCACGCTGTATCGCAGACTGAAAGAATTTGGTATAAAATGAAAAGAATATTTCTATATATCTCACTCTTTGGATTTATCTGTACCGCTGTTCTACTCTCTGCTTGTTCTGTATCGTATAAATTCAATGGTGCGAGTATTGACTATACGAAGACAAAGACTATACAGATAAAGGATTTCCCCATAAGGTCAGCATACGTATGGGGACCTATGGCATCTATCTTTAATAACGAACTGAGAGATATCTTCGGCAAACAGACAAAACTAATCCAAGTAAAAAGGAACGGAGATTTGCAGATAGAAGGAGAGATAACCCAGTATCAACAACGAAACAAGTCAGTCTCTGCAGACGGATACTCTGCCCAGACAGAGTTGTCGATGACAGTTAATGTGAGGTTTACGAACACAAAGAAACACGATGAAGATTTTGAAAGGACATTCACTGCAACGCAGTCGTATGAGAGCACTCGAAATCTGAACTCAGTACAAGAGGAATTAGTGACACAGATGACACAAGATATATGTGATCAAATATTTAACGCCACAGTTGCAAATTGGTGATTTAAGGTAAATATAATGAGTTTTCTAAGATTAATACACCATCCGGAAGAAATGAACGTTGACACTCTCTATGAGTTAAGACGTGTGATTGCTGCCAATCCATTTTGTCAGCCGGCAAGGCTATTAATGTTAAAGAACTTATACCTTTTACATGATCCATCGTTTGAAGATGAACTGAGACGTTCTGCTATATATTTCACAGACAGGAAAGTGTTGTTTAACTTTGTAGAGGCTGCACACTACAGACTGAAGCAGAAATCACCACAGAGTTTCAGCAAACAACCAGACAGGCACACTGTATATACAGAGAACGAAAACGGTTCAAGAACAATATCACTGATTGACAACTTCTTACAACAAATACCAGAGAACGAGGAGGAAGAGGAAAAAACAGGAGAAGAGAAAAGAACCAAAGCAAGAAAGCCAACTGCCGTTGACGCCACTGTTGACTATGTAGCATATCTTCTTGCGACGGATTTTGAAGAATTACAGGAGAACGAAGGTTCTGACAACAATCCTCAGTCATTTAAGGGAGGTGACTTGATAGAGAAATTCATCCAACATGACGGAGGCCATTTCTCTCTACAAGAGGAAATAGAAAACCAGCCAGAGGTCAAAACCACCGATGACAAGGAAACCGAGGTGGAAGAAGACTTCCTCACCGAGACTCTTGCTGGTATATATATCAAACAAGGCAAATATATGCGTGCACTTGAAATAATGGATAAAATAGACAAGACAAAAGTTCATAAAAATCCATTCTTTGAAGAACAACGACGCTATCTGAAGAAACTCATACAAATACAAGAAAAAACAAACAAAACAAAATAAAAAAAATGTATACACTTTTAGTTATTCTTATTGTGCTTGCCGCACTGATGATGATTGGTATCGTACTTATTCAAGAGTCTAAAGGCGGTGGATTAGCATCTGGTTTCGCCAGCGCAAACAGTGTTGCCGGCGTTCGTCAAACAACCAATTTCATTGAGAAAGCTACATGGTCTTTGGCAGCTTTCATGGTAGTAGTATCTGTGGCATGTGCTTATTTCGCACCATCAGCTAACGGTGATGCCTCTGTTATTGAAAATGCAGCAACAGAGCAGGCAACAACTAACCCTAACAACGTACAGGGATTTGGTGCCACACAACAGAACGCTCCTGCAAAGGAGAAGGCTGCTCCTGCAGCCAAAGCTGCTGACGAGACACCTGCAGCTCCACAGAAGTAATACCGCTAATGGTTAAATTGATTATCCCCATATTGATAATCTCACTTGGATTTCTGAGTGATGCCTATATCTTCCACCGCTACATTAATTTTACATCAATGTGGCGGTGGATTTGGTGGATTCCTTTTACCATCGTTGTCGGTTTCTTCATCAAATTCCTATTCTTTAACCAAGGATTGGCAGAAGAGTACACTACGACCAATATATTCCTGTTGTTCATGGTGTTGTTATGCATTCCCAAAATGCTATTCGCACTATTCTCTTTAATACCACATGTCGGCACATATCTCGGATTAGCTGTCGCTGCTGGTATTATATACATAGTGATCTATGGCATAACATGGGGTGTCTGCGACTTCCGTGTAAGGGAAGTAACTTACGAGAGCGAAGACATCCCTGCCGCCTTTGACGGTTACCGCATAGCACAGATCTCTGATGCACATGTAGGCTCATTCTACGGTCCTTACAAACATTTACTTCAGGAAAGTGTTGACAGTATCAACCGCCTAAAACCTGATGTTATATTTTTCGTAGGTGACATTGAGAACTTCACGCCTGCAGAACTTGAGGCACACAAGGATGAATTTACAGCTCTCCGAGCCAAGGATGGAGTATATTCCATTATGGGTAACCATGACTACTCCTCATATCTGAAGATTAGCAAAAAGGAGCGTAATGACATGGTAAATCGCACACGTGAACTGCAACGTTCTTTCGGATGGACATTACTCAAAAACGAGAACAGATGTATTCAACGTGGTAATGACTCCATTTACATTATAGGAGAGGAGAACTGGGGAAAACCTCCTTTCCCACAATACGGAAATCTTAACGCCGCCTTGAAGGGAGTAACCCATGGCGTCTTTTCCATTATGCTCAGTCATGACCCTACGGCATGGCGAGCACATATACTGCCAGTGTTCAGGCCTAACATAACGTTAAGCGGACACACACACGGCACACAATTCTCTTTGTTCGGATGGTCACCTTCATCTTTGGTATATGATGAATGGGGAGGAACTTATTACAATAAGAAATCCATGCTTAGTGTATCTACAGGCATCGGAGGCAACTTCCCGTTCCGATTTGGAATGCCACGTGAGGTGGTAATCATTACATTAAAAAAGAAGCACTGACAAAAACAATAAATCTTGAGGCTATGAAAAAAATACTAACTATCCTGTTTCTGTCAACTATATGTCTTGCATCTATAGCAGAAGACAAATGGCATCCTATACCCTCATGGCCTTTTGTATATTCTGATTTCCTACCAGCTGTAATACACACACACGACGGTAAGGCATTACAGGTACAAGCAAATATACATATTGGAAGACACAAACTATGGTATAAATCTTCCAAGCAAGAGAATCTTGAGGCAAAAGCCGGACTGATACGTGACATCCGTTTCTCTAATAATGAGAGATATATCGAAGTGAACAAGAAGATTTGTCTTATTGTACGCGAAGACACAATAAAGAACAAAGTACATCGTCTGCTTCAATCCACGGAGGTTGACATGCCCAGGTACAACGAGGCTGTGCGTGACATGAAGATGGCAGAGAGCAGCAGTAGTTTTGACATAGCAGGACTTAATGACTTGAATCTTGATATGTCCGTAAGAGAGAGTTCAGAAATAGCAGAGCAACAACCCCTACCCCTCCAAGAGGTGTATTACATACAGATAGACAACAATACATTTGAGGCTACAGAAAGCAATATATTGAAAAACCTATCAGGCAAAGAGGAACGTAACGCTTACCGGGCATATACGAGAAAAGCAGAAGTACTTACCGGCAACTTCAACTCTATGCTTGATGTCTATACTACTTTCTTCTTAAAATAAACACACAAACTGACTAACTATATGAAAAGAAATCTCATAACTATTACATTCGCATTATCATCACTCTCACTCTTTGCCCAACAGAAAGAACAAGGTGAGATATGGCTTGACATTAACGGTGTACGTGATTTAACAGCTGACTCTATAGCATTAGCTAATACAGCACGTCCGATACCAGGTTCATCACGCCACGGTAATAACCCCGTACTATTTCTCGTCGGTAATTCCACCATGCGTACAGGTACCATGGGTAACGGAAATAACGGACAGTGGGGATGGGGATACTTTGAACACGAATACTTTGACGAGAATAAGATAACTGTTGAAAACCATGCATTAGGTGGCACGTCACCACGCACTTTCTATAAATCACCTGAATTATGGGCACGCACCCTCAGCGGTGTACGCAAAGGTGACTATGTCTTCCTTGAATTAGGTCATAATGACAACGGCCCTATCGATGAGATTCGTGCACGCTCTAGCTACCGTCCTGATGGAAAACTTAGTATTACAGACGACTCTGTCATCATCTATAACAAAGTGCGTAAATGCCAAGATACCGTTTACACCTTTGGCGGATACACACGTCGTTTCATAAACGAGGTAAGAGCCAAGGGAGCTTTTCCTGTACTCTTTACTTTGACACCACGTAATGCCTATGAGGAAGACGGTAAGACCATACAGCGTAAGCTTACGGACTTCACTCCCGCAATCTTCGCTATTGGAAAGGAGATGAACGTCCCTGTAATAGATTTGAATGACATCTCGGCTAAGAAACTGGAGCAATATGGTCCTTGGAAGACGGATTATCATTTCTTCCTTGACAAGATACACTCCTCTGCTTATGGTGCACGCATGAACGCCGCATCGGCAGCAGAAGGTCTCGATGCCTGCACAGATCCACGTTTGGAGGAACTGAAGTCATATCTCATCAAAGAGAAAGTACATCCTGATTATGAAGAAAAACTTCTTGAATGGGAGCCTGAAAATTATGACCGCAAGGGAAATGTCATTGCTAAGACAAAAACTGCAGAAGAGAAGAAACAGAAGGTTAGGATTTTCCTTTGTGGAGACTCCACAGGCAAGAACGAGGACAGTAATCCTAACGGCATGTGGGGCTGGGGCTCTCAGGCATATACCGTATTCGATGAGTCAAAATGCACCTTCATCAACTGTGCAAAAGCAGGACGCTCTACACGCACATATCTCAACGAAAATCGTTGGGAAGAGGTATATCGCACATTACGTCCGGGCGACTATGTGCTGATACAGTTCGGCCACAATGACATCGGAGGCATCGACAAAGAGAAAGAGCGTGGTGTGATAGCAACAGCCAAAGATACATGTCACGTATATAAGTCACAAGCATCAGGTAAATTTGAGGTAGTCTATTCCTTCGGATGGTATCTCAAGAAGATGATACAAGACTGTAAGGAAAAGGGTGCAGTGCCCGTCATACTGTCATTGACACCACGTAACGAGTGGCATAGCGGTAATGGTGAGACCAATGGTACACTTTATCCTGTAACAGAGAAGAAAGGCAGACAATACATAGAGCGCCGTTCAGACAATTATGTGGTTGCATGGGACAAGCAGATAGCATCAGAGACGGGAGTTGAGTTCGTTGACATACACAACATCTCCGCAGATGTCCTTGACTGCAAGTGTGGCAAAGCTAAGACACCTGAAAAAGCAAAAGAGAAGGCAAATGCCTATTTCAACCATGACCACACACACACATCCTTGTTAGGCGCTCGAAACAATGCCTTGAGCCTTGCCAAAGGTTTACGTTTGAACAACTCACCACTTACACAATATCTGAAATGAAAAAAACATCACTAACACTTTTGCTGATATGCTTTACACTTTGCATAACAGCAGCAGAGAAGCCAAAGATTTCAATCTTTGGAGACAGCTACTCTACATACGAGGGATGTCTTACTCCTGATACTAACGAGATATGGTACTACAAGCCAGAGAATCCCAAACTTCACCAGAAGAACGACGTACGCACCGTGGAGCAGACATGGTGGTATCAGGTTATAGAAAACCTGAAAGGTGAGCTTGAGGTAAACAATGCTTTCTCTGGTGCTACCATTTGCTATACAGGATATGCAAAAGGACCAGAGGCAAGGGTACCTATCGCAGGATTGGAGAAGTATGCGGATTACAGCAATCGTTCTTTTGTCAATCGCAGCAACAAACTGGGAAATCCAGATATCATCCTGATATGCGGAGCCACCAACGACTCTTGGTGCGGTGCTCCCTTAGGAGAGTATGTATATGGCAACCAGACAACGGAGCAACTATATTATTTCCGTCCTGCAATGGCAAAATTACTGGCAGACCTTCGTGTGAACTACCCCAATGCTAAGTTGCTGTTCATCCTTAATTCTGAACTCAAAGAAAGCATTAACGAGTCCGTTCACACGATATGCAAACACTATAATGTTCCATGCCTTGACCTGAAGGACATAGATAAGCAGCAGGGACATCCTTCAATAAAAGGAATGAAGGAAATAGCCAAACAAGTAACTGACTATCTTAAACGAAAATAAACTTGGGCAGAAACATGTATCTCGATACTGTTTCTGCCCAAATTATTTCTATAGAAAACAATCTACCTTAACCTCACACCAGAAGTGGTGTATGTACCATCATGTGTATCAATAACAAGTTGACCATTCTCTACCCTCTTCATCGGTACAGATGGCTTTATATCCTCGCTTTTCACAGCTGCAACTCCTGTAGAGCCTACCACGTTAAATACCATATCTACTTCATGAGACTCATAATTATATGGATAGTTATGCGCTGTTTGATACTCTGAGGTTACAGCCACTTTCGTGTCAGCAGTACTCACGTTGCATACAGCTCCAGCATTAGCCGGTACCGTCACCGTAAACTTTGCCACTTTCATGTCTAAAGCTGTATAACAACACTCTGCACTGCTGGAGCTAATAACATACTTCACCGTCCTCGGGTCGTCGTATATCGTTGGTTGATTAAGCTTTAAGACATATTCTTCAATATCCTCATCTATTACCCAATTTGTTTTTACAGCAGTCATTTTCTTCACGACATAGCCTTCAGGGAAAGTGATAATCCCCTGTAAGTCACGAGCTGCACCATCTTGTTTCAGATTAAGATAGAAGATATTATCAGCACCAGCTGTAATATCACCATCTGTAGTAAGGTACTGGTAATTCAACCATGTGCCGTCAATTGTTGTTGTAATTTCTGCATTTACAGAAACGATGCTTGCTAATGCACCGATAATAAGTAAAAGTTTCTTCATGTTTTTTTTTGTTTTATCTGTTCTTCAAATATTCTTCTACAATCTTGCTGGCATCCATAGAGTCTATGACGTTATCACCGTTCACATCTGCGTTAGCAACATCAAAGCCTACTATAGTAGTCTTATCCTTTGCCAAATAATAGGCAACGATGTTTGCACCGTCCATTGCGTCAACTACTCCGTCACCGTTTACATCGCCAAGCAATGTCTTCGGCTGCAGCGAAGGACTATCCTCCTCTGAGTCATTCTGCCCCTCAGTATTACCCATCGAGGGACTGTCTTGCTCTTTGTCGGTCTGACCCTGCGAGCCACCCATTGATGGACTTGACTGCCCACTGTCGTTGTAGCCATCAGAGGAGGCTACAACATGAAGGGAAGTCGCAAGCAACAGACACCAGACAATTAAGCATATCTTACTTAAGTGTTTCATCGTATCAAGATTTTCTGCTTGTTAATAATGTACAGTCCCTTGGCGAGGCCTTCTACTTTGTTCTCTCCTGCATTAATACGTACGCAGCGTAGTAAAGCGCCATTTGCACCATATATATTCACGGTAGTATTGCTGTTTGCCTTGATTATAACGGCACCTTCATCTGCCACTACCTCAAGAGACTCTTCTGCCAACTTTACAGAGCTTACCAATGTACCTTCTTCTTCAACGAACTCTGTGCTTATGGACAATCTCTTGGCACCTGCTGCTGTCTCATCATTGTCGGTCATAAAATAAGCATGGAAAGGATTATTACCTACTACATCTGTTTTTTCAAAACCATCACCATTGCTATTTAATATCCATCCTGTTCCCTCGTCAGCATCGGTGTCAAAGCCCCCTTTGAAGATGAAGTCGTTTCTCTGTACTATAGCTGGTTGGTCTGCGCCCACCACAACATCCTTACCGATGAACGACACGCTCTGTCCTTCTACATTGTTCTTTCCCATCTTGCTTCCCGGAAAGGCCACGATATACGGAGTATATGCCTTCATTACGCCGTCGTATGTAGATGTGAAATACAGTTCGTCGCTTGACGCTCCAATAAACTCACGTAGCCAGAAGTTACCGTCAGTGCCATGCAGTATAGGTGACAGTGCTCCTTTTGCGCTTGCTCTGAAATTCCTTACCTCATACGGCAGGCACACAGCCTCCCATCCGTTTTTGCCGTCCGCCCATGTGCTTGGGGTATATGTGTATGTAGCTTTCTTTGCTGTGAATGATGCAGGGCACTTAAATGGATGTCCTTCATGCAATACGATATTGTCGGCAGTCATGTCTGACAGCCTAACTACATTGTCTCCGCTCATTGCACTATCTGGAAATACATAAAACAGACAGTTAGGATTCACTCCCGTTCTCAGCCATTTATCAGTAAGATCTTTATCTATGCCATTATAGAACACAATAGACTTAATGGTATCCATATTGCACTCTTCGGACTTCACTATATAATCCTGTAAAGTTGCCTGGTTATAGAACACGATATCTGCAGACTCTAGTGACGAACCTGATGAGGAAATAGGAATAATTCTGTTTGCAAGTTCTGGCCAGGCTTTTTTGTATTCATATAATCTATTTGCAGGAACACGTATTTTCAACTGTGAAGTCTCAGATACGTTTATTACATAGTTATAAATATCTACATTATAATTTAGAGGTATAACATCAGACTCTATTCTTATTTCCTTTAAGTTTGGAAGTACATCTTGACCGTCCTTATAACCAATAACACTCATAGTCAGAGGTTCCGTTCTTTCTTCTATCAATATGCTCTCTAATGCCTCCATGTCAGTTATACGCAATCTTGTTACATTCTTAGGTATACTTAAGGTTGTAATTAGAGGACAAGAATAAATTAAAAACTCCTTTACACTATTTCCCAATGTGATAGATGGTAACTTTGCACATTTATAAACTTTAAGAAAGTTTACAGAAGAGGTAATTATCCCATTATCATATATTAATGTATCTGGTATCAACATATTATAATCATAGGTGGTACCATCTGTAGAAATACGATATTGAAGATTTTGAAATGTAACAGCCATTTCAGAGGTAGAATATCCTGTTATTTTATAAGAATGTTTTTTATTATTATCCAAATATATATACCAGTAATTACCTTTAAGAAACAATTCAGACCGTATTGCCCTAACAGAATTTCCCACCATACTCATGAGTATAGTAAAGAATAATGTAAATTTAAAGTGTTTCATAGTTCTAAAATTTTATATTTAAAATTCTGTTTATAATGTTTTGAATGTCAAATCCTCTGGTAATTTTATCATCATACTTGATTGTATAGCCATCGAGAGTTGCATCTATTGTTGACAGTTCTTTTTTTAGAATTTCATACTTCTGAGCAAAGGATCATGCTCTGTCCTTTTTAAAAAAAGGTATAGTAAATGACTGTTCCATTTTATTATTACTTTATGCTCCAGGTAATATTATATTCTTCATTTATATCAAAGTAACTTTTAAGCAGATTACTTATTTCTTCCGCTGTAGGTTTCTTGTCAAATACAATGTAAATAGGATTTTGTTCTGTTGGAAAAGATATTCTTACCCAATTCAAACCACTCTCAGTCACTATCTTTAGTTGATCTTCTGTTACAATTTTTAATACTTTCTTTTTTTCCATAAGCATTATTTTTTATGCCTACAGCCACCCCATACTCAGCGGTTAATAAAGATTTTTAAGGAAATGAAAAAGACGTGGGTGCTGTACTCTCGCCAATCTTGGTTCGAAGGCTCTGGTAAACCTATACAGCTAAGATTGGCAACCAGTTAGCCCACGTCATGAGATTACATATACGAGTACAACACACCCAGAACATATACTTATTTGTATATGAGAGAATGTGGTAACCGTGATATAAAATCACCCACGTGGACGTTCAGATTGCGTTTTCTTCAAGCTGTATTTCAAAAATTTACCAGATTCTCGAAACCTAAAGATTAACGTTCTGTAAACGTCCTTTCTTGATGTCATGGCGGTGGTGCCTTCACGAGGCATTGCCGTATGTGCATCAAACCAATATGTCTTGAAAACA
>JAEEGL016955340.1_pt1 | contig 12066 bp, 10 predicted proteins | sample 9134231 | NCBI WGS metagenome assembly JAEEGL01 (sample SAMN16246548, study PRJNA631951) | gut metagenome | biome: gut microbiome; feature: rumen; material: fiber-attached | host: Bos | place: Iran: Karaj | collected 2018-10
AATGCTTGGGGTTTCTTATTATACCCAAAAAACATCTAGGCCCAAAATACCTTCCAAACTGGGCCCAATGGCCCATGTAAATTTGAAGGTTTTTACCTATAATAAAATTGTAAGTATTCTATAAGGAGAAAAAAATGAAAAAAATAATACTGGTTGTATTAGTGAGCATGTTAGGGTTTTCAGTAGGTACAGCTCAAACATTCTCAGACAATGCTACAAATCAAGAAGTACAAAATACAGGAATGAAGTCACAGCTTGAGATTGATCTCAATATGCGGTCATTACTCATTCAATTTGAGAACAACAATAACAATACAAGAGAATACCTTGAAAGTTTGTCTGATAATGTACATCAAATATTGCAATTTGGTGATGAAATGACTGATAAAGCAAGATATACAATATTAGTCAATCGTGCAATAAATGATCCTTCCGTAGAAATAAATGTAAATATTTTCGGCCGTTTGACAGAAACCTTTTGGGCTTTGTTAGATTATCAAGGATCTACAACTCCCATCCCGGCATTAGCCGAAGCCCGGTTGGATACTTATAAAGAATTCTATAATGCAATAAAAGATATTTCTGGAGAAGAAACCGCCCGCAACTATATTTTGCCGACAATTTCCATCTGGAGAAATTGTTCCTACAATGGGTTGGTTCCTTCCCGTACCGATGAGACATTGGATTTTTGGTACGATCCACAACAAGCCGGCAAAATGTACAATGCAATGGCGGAAGTAAACCATGAAGATGCTAAACAATTCTTGAAAGAATATTTAAGATATGATTGCGATTCTGCTTATCCTTCTTATCCTCAAGAATCTATTCAAGAAATAAAAGATTTCTTCTCGTCATTTGCAACCTCTGGGCAATTAGCTGCAAAAGATGCCCAGGAATTACAAGATTTTGTTTTGGGAATAATTGAAGAAAAAGGAACAGAAAATTAAAAGTTCCGTTGAATATTAAAAAATAAATCTGTAAAAAAATATCCCCCGGTAGTTACTACAGCCGGGGGATATTTTTATAAAAGCAAAGCGAAAATTATTACCGTCCTCTTATTCGCTTGATATGTGCCAGATGTTCTTCATAAGTTCTGGAAAAAACATGATATCCGCCACTGTCAGCCACAAAATAAAGAGCCTCAAAATCTGTTTCCGGGTTTAATACTCCCTTCACAGAAGCCGCGCTTGGATTGCAAATTGGCCCTGGCGGCAAGCCTATATTTTGATAGGTATTGTAAGGGTGTTCTATCTTCAAATCATTCAAAGTAAGACCTTTTTTCCAGTACCGGTTTTCTTTCAGTGAAAATCCCAATGCATATTGTACAGTAGGATCTGCTTCCAATTTTTTATTTATTCGGAAACGATTTAAATAAACTGCTGCAATTTTGGGTCGCTCTTCGTGGTGAACCGCCTCTCGCTCTACAATAGAGGCTATCGTAAGCACCTGCTTTTCGGTTAAATCGGTCGGAAACTCTTGGAACAAAGGCTCAATATTTTTTTTGTATTGATTCAAAAATTCGTCTACTACCTTTTGCGGGGGAGTATCTTGAGAAAAAAGATAGGTAGAAGGATAAAGATAACCTTCCAATTGTTTTTGACGGACAATATCTAAGAATGCTTGACCGTTGGTAATATTTCTTTCAGCCAATGCCTCCGCTATTTCTTCGCTTCTCCACCCTTCTAAGATGGTTATTTTTTCATAATGACTGCAATGGCTGCTTTTTAAACAATTGATTACAGTTAAATCCGGCATATTTTTACGCAAATCGAATGTGCCAGCTTTAATATCTTTAGGAGAGACTGTTAACCGCAGAATAAGTTTAAATAGGAGTTCACTACGAATAATGCCCTCTTTTTTTAATGTCTTAGATATTTGAGAAATATTTTGTCCAGGTTCAATTTGAAGAACCACTACCGGCCCTTGGCTAAAGAAATAGGCTTTAACCAACCATAGTCCAGCAATCGCAATTCCCAGCAATAACACGCCAATGAACAATAATTTTTTCATTATTTTACAAGTTTAAAAAAATGACGTCTGCCAATCTGTAAGACATCTCCATTTTCATAGGACAATACGTTATCTGTCATTATTTTCTCGCCTCTTAACCGCACCGCCCCTTGTTCAATAAGGCCTCGTGCTTTGTTCTTACTGGGCGCAGCACCGGCTGTAAAAATAACAGCGGACAATAAGGCCCCTGATTCCGGAGAAAGCGTAGGCATATCTGATGGAAGTTCTTTTTTAGAAAACACCGTTTCAAAATGAGTTTGAGCCGCATCAGCCAATTCTTTGGAATGAAAACGTGTTACCAAAATATGGGCCAATTTCTTCTTAGCCGCCATAGGATGCATAGCTTTGATGTCTTCTAAATTTTCAGTAGTAAGCAATTCATAATACATGGGCATTACTTCATCTGCAATAGACATGATCTTACCAAACATATCTTCCGGGGCATCTGTAAGTCCCACGTAGTTTTTGTAAGATTTAGACATTTTTTTCACACCGTCTAACCCTACTAACAAAGGTACTGTAAGCGCTACCTGTGGTTCTTGTCCATTATTTTTTTGCAACTGGCGCCCCACAAGCAGGTTAAAAATCTGATCCGTACCACCTAACTCCACATCAGCTTCAAGGGCAACTGAATCTTGGCCCTGAAATAAACTGTAAAGCACCTCCAGCATACTAATTGGATTACCGGCAGCCATACGTTTTTTGAAATCATCACGTTCCAATACCTGGGCTACTGTAATGTGTTGCAATGTAGTTAATAAATCTTTACCGGCAACAAAAGGATTAAGCCATTCACTGTTAAAACGAATTTCCGTTTTGGCAGGATCTAGCACTTTAAAAGCCTGGGCTGTGTAAGTCTTTGCGTTTTGTAAAATTTGTTCTTGCCCCAAAACCGGCCGGGTAGAATCGCGTCCGGAAGGATCCCCAATTGCAGCCGTAAAATCGCCGATAACGAGCACGGCCGTATGTCCCATATCCTGAAAACGGCGCATCAAAGAAAGAGCTACACTATGCCCCAGGTGCAGATCTGCGCTGGTCGGGTCGCAACCCAATTTAATTTTAAGCGTTTTACCACTTTCTAATTTTTTGGCAAGATCCGCCTTGGATACAATATCCACGCAGCCGCGTGTTAAAAAAGAAATTTGTTCGTCAAGCGTCATATTTAACTCCTTCTAAATTTATCTATATTCTAGCAAATTAATAAAAATTATACGGGTCAGCTATTATTTGCACCGTCACTTTTTTTGCAGGAACGAAACTATCTAGCTGGGCCATTACATTTAAATAATTGTCCGAATCTACTTTAAGTAACAAATATTGTTTCAGAAGTGTATCTGTTTTCTTAGCACACCATACGGGGCCCAGGACTTCTATCACCTGCATAGCGGCTACGTGTTGAATACGCTCTGTCTCTGCCTGCAATAAGGCTTTCTCTTTACATTTAATTGTTACCCGGATGAGCCGCACAAAGGGGGGATAATTAAAACTTTCTCTCAAAGCCAACTCCTGCAGAGCAGCTTGTGCATAAGATCCACTAAATAACGGCTCATAATCATATTTTTCGGGAGTAGATGTTTGAATCAATAATCTCCCGTTTTTTAAGCCAGACAAATGACCTCTCAATTCAAATAACAATTGCGTATATTTCTCATTGGAACGAAAATCAGGGCCGTCTAATTCCAATTCAGCGTCTAAGACAGCCGCCAATGTTACCTTTGCGCCACGTAAAGCCCCAGAGGCAAGGCGCGTTCCCACAATAATATCAGCACTTCTTTTTTGAAGGGCCTGCAATGCCTTAAACCCCTGATCTTCTTTCTTTTTTAAAGTATCGGAATCTAATCGCAAAAGTTTAGCTTGTGGGAATAATTTGGCAATTTCCGTCACTATTTTTTGTGTACCGCCACCGCGAGATTTAAAAATTTCATTTTTACATTTTGGACATACCTGGGTTAAAGTTTCCACCGCCCCACATTTCTTGCAATGCAAATAATCCCCTTTGGTTTCTTCTTTTTCACGTGTTAAAATAGCACCACATTTTTTACATGCGGCATAAGTTCCGCAATTCAAGCAGTAATATGCATTGGCGTATCCCCTCCGGTTCAAAATCAAAAGGGACGTCTCATGGCGGGCTAAATTTTCAGCCAACTGGGCCAACAGAAAATCGGAAAAAATTCGGGATTTTTCACCCTTTTTTGGAAGAAGTTTCAACTGGGGTTGGAAACAATGTTGTGGCACGGAATGAGTAAAACAAATTTCCCGCAGTGTTCCGCCTTTCGCTTGTTGCAACAATTCAACACTGGGAGTGGCTGACACATAGATTATTTTTGCACCATGCATTTTCGCTCGAAAATACAACAGTTCCCGTGCGTGATAGTAAGGTTTATTTTCCTCCTGTTTATAATTATCATCACCCTCATCCAGCATACCAACCAACCGTAAATTTTTAAAAGGTAATAAAGCTCCCGAACGAGTGGCGATTACAACACAAGGCCTTCCGTTCGAAATATCAGAAAAATACTTCTTTTTCTTACTAAGTAGCATTCGGCTATGCCAACAAAATACATTTTCTTCTCTAAAACGTTGTTGAGCTTCCAGAATAAGTTGCTTAGAAGCCGCAATATCCGGAACCGTAATAAGCACTTGCCCGTAACCGGCCAAACACTCCCCGGCTAAATGCAATATAGTTTCTGTTTTTCCCGTAAAAGAAGGCCCGTTAAATAGAAATGATTCAAAAGTATATTCTTTGCTTGCATGCAGCTGCGCAAGCGCTTGTTGTTGAGAAGGTGTCCAAGTAAAAGAGGGACAGAATGAGGAAACAGAAAAAGGAGAAATAACCGAAGAAAGTTTATAATAGGGTTGGGGGGGAACTAAAGAAAACAAAATTTGTCCAATGGGACCGCCCCAATGATTTTTCATAAACTGCGCCAATGGGAAAAGATCAGATCCAAACAAAGGTTTCTCATCAACTACAGATACAATCTCTTTTAATTTAACCTGGGCAGGCGCCGTACAAACTTCGCTTACATTTGTTACCAATCCACAGGTTAATTTAGGGCCAAAAGGGGCTGTAACACGCTTCCCCGGGACAATCTTCTCTGCCAATTCTTCCGGGATAACATAATCAAAATCACGGTCTATAGGAACATCAAAAACTACTTTGCAATACATATTATTTGCGCGCGCCTTTAAGCCCCAGCGCATCCATTACCAACTGTAAATCGTTCCATGCATCTTTTTTCCAACCGGGATTGCGAAGCAGTGCAGCCGGGTGAAACGTAGCAATAATTTGAACAGGCCGGGGAAGCTCTACACTATCCAAATGTAAATTATAAAATCTTCCCCGCAAAGCGCTCAACGATTTTGCATCTGAAATCAGCGATTTGGCCGCCACTCCTCCCAATGCGATAACATACTTGGGACAAATGATAGCAATTTGTTGTTCTATATATTTGCGGCAACAAGCAATTTCCTGTGCGTTAGGAGCGCGGTCATTACCATGTTTTTCAGGATGCAAAGGATCGGTCATAGGGTGGCACTTGGCAATATTGGCAATAAACACTTTTTCGCGTGTCAATCCCATGGCGGCAATCATTCGATCCAACAATTTCCCGGCACGCCCCACAAATGGACGGCCTTGTCTGTCTTCATCAAATCCGGGCCCTTCACCCACGAACATAACATCTGTATCAATATTTCCCTCTCCCGGGACGGCATTAATACGGGTACTCCCTAAGGGGCAACGGGAACAATTTCGGATAGTTTCAGCCAATTCTTCCAAAGCTTTTGTTTTTTGCGCAGTATTCATTGCATTCTCCGTAGTGGCCACAGGAACTGTTTCTTTAGGGGTTGCTTTTACAAATTCTACTGTTAACGTTTCTCCCTCTTTCATGGGAGGCAAAGCATGGGAATTAACCGTTTTGGAAACAGAAACAACTGCGGCTGCACGTTTGGGTGCAACCGCAGGAATAATATCTTCTTCGTCCTGAGCGGCTAAAAATTGCTTAAAATCTGCAGCTAGCCGGCGCAAAGAATCAGATGCCATAAATTATAACTTCATGGGTTCTTTGGCTTTACGTTCCGCTTCTAAGCGGGCCGCTTCTTGTGCCTTGAGTTCGGCTTCTAAATTTTCTTTGCTTACTTGCAAAACTTCTTCTTTAGAAACGCGTTTAGTTAAAATATCGTCTAAGGCTTCTTTAATTACGGCAGCCGTCGGCATATTTTTATATTTATCTTGTTTTTTGAGTTCTTTGGCCCACATGGAAGCAAGCACTACAATATCGTAGCGGTCTCCATCGAAGTTGGTCAATTTTGCGGCAAGTTCTTGATCATTTTTTGCTGACATATATACCTCTTTCTTACTTTAAATTCTTCAATTTTTTACTGTCATGGCGAACAACACGGCATTGTTCTGCCGCAATAATTCCTGCCATTTTAGTAACAGCCTCTTTCAAATCATCATTGAGCAACACGTAATCATACTTATCAATTTCGCGCATTTCTTTTTTAGCAGTTTCTAGACGAATTTCAATGTCTTGCGTATTGTCATTTCTACCTAAAATGCGCTTCTTTAATTCTTTTAAGCTGGGCGGAACAATAAATATCAAAGCAGCTTGTGGATATTGCTCTTTTACGGTACGCGCCCCTTGCACATCAATTACCAAAATCGGGCAAATGCCTTTTTTCATTAAACTATCTACCGATTTTTTGGGAATTCCGTAGTAGTGGGTATGTACTTGCGCCCATTCCAGCATTTGATGTTTTTTGATAGCTTGCTCAAATTGTTTAATTGTCCAAAAATGGTAATCTTTTCCGTTTTTTTCACCTTTCCGGGGAGAACGCGTCGTAGCCGTAATTACACGTGCCACGGTTTTATTTTGTTTCAAAACAGCCTCTATAATCGTAGTCTTCCCTGCGCCAGAGGGGGACGAAATAATAATCGGAAAAGCCTTCATATTGTTATTATAGTAAATAGAGGGGAAGGGGTGCAAGGGGAAGAGATCCTTTTCTATCTAGGCACATAGAGCCGCCATGCATTTTACGAATATAACTCTGCTGACTACTCCCAAAGCAAGAGAAAGATGTCCTTAAGTTTATTCACGTTTTATTATATAAAAAACAGGCCCCTCATTTGAGGAGCCTGTAAATTGCTTAAACGAAACACCTATTTGCGTTTCTTTTTAGCTAACACGTCTTTAGCGGCAGCTTGTGCGGCAGCCAAGCGGGCTATCGGCACGCGGAAGGCTGAACAAGAAACATAGGTGAATCCTTCACGGTGACAGAACTCTACACTTTCCGGGTCTCCACCATGTTCACCACAGATACCAATCTTAAGGCCGGGTTTCACTTCGCGCCCTTCAATTACCGCATGGGTAATCAAACGGCCCACACCGTGTTGGTCCAACGTTTGGAACGGATCGTGTTCCAAAATACCTTGTTTGAGGTATTCGGGCAAGAAAGATCCAATATCATCACGGGAGAAACCAAACGTCATTTGTGTAAGGTCGTTGGTACCGAAAGAGAAGAAATCCGCTTCCGTGGCTACGTCGGCCGCTAAGACAGCCGCACGTGGAATCTCAATCATTGTACCCACAGAGAATTTGAGTTTTTTCACTTTCGTTTTGGCAACCACTTCTTCGTAGGCATTGCGGATAAGTTTTTTCTGCGTAACAATTTCGTTCTTATCACAGGTCAGCGGAATCATTACTTCCGGTTCGGCTTTAACCCCTTCTTTGATAAGTTCAGCAGCAGATTCAAAAATTGCACGGGCTTGCATTTTGGTAATTTCCGGATAAGTTACACCCAAGCGAATACCACGATGACCCATCATCGGGTTCACTTCGTGTAAACCAGCGGCGCGTTCTTTGAACGTATCCATGGAAATCTTTAATGCATTAGCCAATTCTTGTTGTTTGTTGGACAAAGTAGGCACGAACTCATGAAGCGGCGGATCCATCAAGCGCACAGTTACACCATAACCGGCCATGGCTTTCATAGTCGCTTTGATTTCTTTTTTCATGTGCGGGAACAGCTCCTCCACAGCCGCTTTACGTTCGGCTTCATTGCCGGCTAAAATCATCTTACGCAAGATGAACAACGGAGTTTCGGAATTTTTACCGTAGAACATGTGTTCAATACGGAACAAGCCAATCCCTTCCGCACCAAATCGACGAGCTTTTTTTGCATCATCTTCTGTATCGGCGTTAGCACGCACTTTTAGAACGCGCACTTTGTCACAAAGGGAAAGGAAGTTCGCTAAATTTTTGTTGCCTTCACCCGCACCTAACATTTTAAGTGCACCTGCATAGACATAACCTTTGGTTCCGTTTAATGTCAGTTCATCACCTTCTTTGAAGGTTTTACCGCCCATTTTAACGGTTTTCTTAGCCATGTCAATTTCTAAATCGCCACAACCTACAATGCAGCATTTACCCCAACCACGGGCAACCAACGCTGCGTGAGAGGTCATACCTCCGCGTTGAGTCAAAATACCTTGTGCAGCGCGCATCCCTTCAATATCTTCTGGGTTGGTTTCTTCGCGCACTAAAATGGCGGGTTTGCCTTTTTCGGCCAACGCAATAGCATCACTAGAATTGAAAACAATTTGTCCACATGCTCCACCAGGACCGGCAGGTAAACCTTGCGCAATAGCCTTGGCGTTCTTTTCGGCACTGGGATCAATGGCCGGCAATAACAATTCGCCCAATTGGGCCGGAGTTACACGCAAAACAGCTTCTTCTTTGGTAATAAGTTTTTCTTTTACCATATCCAAAGCCATTTGCACAGCGGCAATCCCATTGCGTTTCCCTACGCGGCACTGCAACATCCAGAGTTTTTGGTCTTCAATCGTAAATTCGATATCCAACATGTCGTGAAAGTGTTTCTCCAACTTTTTCTGAATACTATCCAACTCTTTGTACACTTTCGGCATTACCTTTTCTAACGTCGGTAAGTGAGCCGAGTGCGCGTTAGTGGACCATTTATTCATCGGAGAGGGGGTACGGATACCGGCAACGACGTCCTCACCCTGAGCGTTGATTAGATATTCACCGTAAAAGTGAGAATCTCCGTTCCCTGGGTTGCGTGTAAAGGCCACACCGGTCGCACTGGTGTTACCCATGTTACCAAATACCATGGTTTGAACGTTTACAGCTGTTCCCCAATCGTCCGGAATATTTTCAATGGCGCGGTAAGCAATGGCACGTTTACCGTTCCAAGAAGCAAATACGGCCCCAATAGCACCCCACAATTGTTCCATCGGATTATCCGGAAAGTCTTTTCCAAGTACTTTCTTAACAGTTTTCTTAAATTCCACACACAGTTTTTTCAATTCGGTTGCGGGGATCTGAGTATCATCTTTTACTTTCAGTTGGGCTTTTTTAGCGGCCAACATGTTGTCCAAAATTTTGCGGATTCCTTCACCATCTTTCGGTTCGATACCGGCAGCTTTTTCCATTACCACATCAGAGTACATCATAATCAAGCGGCGATAAGCATCGTACACAAAGCGTTCATCTCCGGTTTTAGCAATCATTCCGGGAATGGTTTTTTCCGTCAAACCAATGTTTAAAATTGTTTCCATCATACCCGGCATAGAAGCACGTGCGCCGGAACGAACAGAAACCAACAAAGGATTCTTCTCGGAACCAAATTCTTTCTTTGCTGTTTTTTCTACTTTTTTGAGATTAGCTTCTACATCTGCTTTCAAAGTTTTAGGATAGGTTTTTTTGTTGTTCCAATAATAAGTACAAACTTCTGTAGTAATTGTAAAACCAGGGGGAACGGGCAATTTTAATTGGCCAGACATTTCAGCCAAATTGGCCCCTTTTCCGCCGAGGAGTTCTTTCATTTTTCCATTCCCTTCGGCCTTACCGGCACCAAAAGAGTAAATATATTTAACAGATTTTGCTGCTGTTTTTTTAGCAGATTTTACGGCTTTTTTAACAGCCGGTTTCTTTGAAACTTTTTTTGCCATATCAGTAACATCTCTCCCTTAATAAAGTAACGACTTACGGGTTTCTACGGCCCGCATCAATCTTATATATTGTAGTACATTTGAGATGAAAAGGAAAATCTTTTATGCTATAATTACACGTATACGGGATGAAAACTATGAAAATTCTATCGAAAGAACTGATTTTCGGGATTTTGGGCCTTTTGATTTTGGGGGAATATTGCCTGAAACGAATTGATCTAGACGCTTTGTTTCATCAAAACCCTCCCACTCCAATGCATCTTTCTAATACTCCTTTCCCTTCTTCTCAATTAACAGATGCAAAAATAACAGATATTCCAAGTGAGCTGTATGATACTTTCCGGCAAGAAAAGCCACGTTATGTCAAACTATTTTCTTCTAATAAAAAATATATTGTAACTGTTTACTGGATAGCCGAATCAAACGGGGTCAAATGGAATAAAATTCTAAAAGAAGTATTCAAAGCAAACAACTTTTATGAATACTATCTAAAGTATGTTCCCAAAATTGTTACCCATAGTTGGTATTTATCCTACTGTCATCCTTCAAAAATGTGTCCTCAAACGTGGGTTTATCAAAACTGTATGAACAAAGTGTGCATTATCCATCCCACACAGAAAAAAGCAATTATTCTCTCCACATCAAATCCAAGCCGTCTGTCCTCTCTTTTGGATAAATACAAAGAGTGGTAAAAATCACTTCCCTTTCAAAAAATCGCCGTGGAATCCTTTCCCGGTTGATACATATCGTCCGATAGAATTAATTTTTCTTTCCACACAGCCCCGACATTTTTCAGCCGAATCTCCTACACAGATTTTCCCCGGGTATAATTCGTATTTTTTTCTAAAAACAGTATCCGTTACATTTGGCATAACTACATTCGCTCCACACTGCAAGGCAAGCATTCGACCTTGCGGATGCAATGTTTCCATAGCCGTTGTAGCCGGTATGTTAATATCAGGTAATAAAAGACGCATTACTGCCATCATTTTCAAAGAAAGATTAAAATTACCGTCATAAGCAACCTCTTTCAGAGGAGTGTCCGGGTGGGGGATAAATGGTCCAATTCCCGCCATATCAACAGGTAACTTTTGAAAAAACAGCAAATCATCTGCCAAACTTTCTATTGTTTGTCCGGGAAGACCTACCAAAGAACCGGACCCCACCTCATAGCCAAGATTTTTTAAATCATGTAAACACCGAACGCGGTTTTCCCAGCTCATAGCCGGATCTAATTTTTCATAAAGATTCTTATCCGTCGTTTCAATACGCAATAAATAACGGTCGGCCCCGGCCTCTTTGTACAAGGCATATTCGTCTCGTGTTTTTTCACCGATGCTTAAGGTAACAACCGCACCCGTTTCCTTAATTTTATGAATAATATCTGCCATTTTCTCCGCACTAAACCACAGATCCTCTCCTGATTGCAAAACTACTGTTTTGTACCCATATTCAACGGCTTTGCGGGCCGTTTCAACTATTTGATTGGGAGAAAGCCGATAACGTTGAGCCCGTTCGTTGGATTTACGAATGCCACAATACATACAGTCGTTTTTGCAGAAGTTAGAAAATTCAATCAATCCGCGCAAATATACGCCATCTCCCACATACTGCTTACGGACTTGATTAGCCGCATCAAACAAAGGTTGATCATCTTCTGCAGTCAAGAGAGAAATAATTTCACTACGGCTTAGCGTGTGATCCTTTTGAGCTCGTCGTAATAAAGATTCCATATATGTAAGTATAGCAAAGTATATGAACCCGTGCGAGAACAATTGCGGGTTATCTTGAAACAATCATCTTTTTTTACTAGAATCTCAAATGGGTACGAATATCCCTATTGTAGGTATTTTCGTCATTTTTTCTCCCGTTCTATTGCAGAATGGGAGATTTTTATACATAAATTTGCTATAATTAATATGTACTTTTAGGTTAAGTATAAAATTAAAAAGGAGAAAGGCTCCGCTGCGGCTCGGTCGTTTTTCGGATAAATGCGGCTTGGTCGTTAGGTTGCAGCCTTAAGTGTAAAATAAAATGGTATTATCGATGCAAGACAGAAAAGACATCATCAGCAAATTCCAATC
>JAEEGL017083010.1_pt1 | contig 12066 bp, 14 predicted proteins | sample 9134231 | NCBI WGS metagenome assembly JAEEGL01 (sample SAMN16246548, study PRJNA631951) | gut metagenome | biome: gut microbiome; feature: rumen; material: fiber-attached | host: Bos | place: Iran: Karaj | collected 2018-10
AATTGGAATTAATTCTAAAGTATCTCCATCTACTATAGCTTCTGGACTATGATGATCATCCTTTTTAACTCCAATAACTTTTATATGCATATCTAAATCATTTAGAGTGCTTACACATGCGTTTATTTGATTAGTACCGCCATCCACTATAATTAAGTCAGGTACTTCTAATTTGTCTTTTAAAACTCTAAAATAGCGTCTATAAATAACTTCTTTCATAGAAGCAACATCATCATTTTTATCAAAACTTAATTTAAACTTTCTATAATTCTTTTTAGATGGAACTCCATCAACAAATGAAACCATTGCTGAAACACTAAATGTTCCAAAAAGGTTTGAGTTATCAAATGCTTCAATTATATTTAGTTTATCTAACTTTAATAATTTCCTTAATTCTTCGTTAGCATTATATGTAAGTTCTTCATTATTATAAATAAGTTTGATTTCTTTTTCATATAATTCTTTAGCATTATTATATGCCATATCAAATAATTTCTTTTTACTTCCTCTTTGTACAGTAATAGCTTTGGTATTTAAAACATTACTCATTATTTCAGTATCTAAAATATCAGGAACTATTATTTCTTTTGGAACTAAATTATTTTTACTATAGAAAGTATGTATATAATATTCTAAAGTTTCTTTAATATCATTTATAACTGGTATTATCTTATTATTAATACCTACTAATTTACCATTTCTTATAAAGAATATAACTACGCTAATATAAGAATTATCATAGTAATAATTTATTACATCTCTATTAATATTATCATCAAGTTCAACTATTATTTGATTCTTGAATATTTCATTCATATAACCAAGTTCATCCATTAATTCTTTACATACTTCATAATTCATATTTTGAGAATTAAATTCTATTTTTTCATGTATTTTATCTATTAATAGTTTATCATTTCCATTTAATATAGATAATATTTCATTTTTCATATTAGTATCATCTATATCTTTATGTTCGCAATAACCAAGGCATTGTCCTATATGATAATAAAGACATACTTTTTTAGGCATTGTTTCACATTTCCTAAGAGGATATAATCTATTAATTAAATTAACTAGTCTTCTTGCTGCATATACATTTGGATAAGGTCCGAATAAATGATTAGATTTTTTATTAATATTTATTTCTCTTTTTACTATTAAACGAGGATATTTTTCATTAGTAAGTTCAATATAAGGATAACTTTTATCATCACGAAGAAGTATATTATATTTAGGATCATACTTTTTAATTAAATTGATTTCTAAAATAAAAGCTTCTGTTTCGCTATTAGTAACTATATATTCAAAATGATCTATTTCGCTAACTAGTTTTTTTGTTTTTCCAGTTACTCTTCCTGTAAAATAACTTTTAAGTCTATTAAAAAGTATTTTAGCTTTTCCAACATAAATAACTACTCCATCTTTATTAAACATAAGGTAGCAGCCACTTTTTTTAGGAACTTCTCTTAACTCTTTTTTAAACATAAATATCCTCCTTTCTAATTTTATCAAAAAAAGAATTATTATGAAAATAATTCTTTTGCTAGTTTTAATGATAATAGTTCTATTAGTTTCTTATCATCTACTTTAATAAGTTTACCATATTCTAAATAGCAAAACATTGTAGATTTTGGATTCTTTTCTTCTACTAATAGATAATAATCTACATCATTATGTTTAATAATAGATGCTACTACATAACGAATATCATTATCTAAAGTTAAAACATCTAATCTTTCAATATTTATTTCCATTTCTTTCACTCCTTAATTATAACATTTAATGTTTATATAGTAAACTTTTTAGTTCTTTTCATTCCTTCATGAGAAACTTCATTATTTTTAATATATTGTCTTAAGAAATATAGTTTATCTAAATTATTATCAAATATTAAATCAGATAATTCAATAGCTTCATTTAGATATATATTATCATAATCACTAGTTGTATCTAATTTTAATGTACTTTTAGCTCTTTTATTAACTATATCCATATCAACATCTTTTTTACATGCAAGTATTAATTTAATAAATGTATTTACATTATTTTGCCAAATAATTGGGTCAAGAGTACCATTTGGGCTTCTAAATTCAATAGTATCTTTATATGCAATACGATTATAATCAGATACTAGTGTCATTATACTAAAATTAATAGCATTAACTCTTGCATATAATAAACATAAAATATCTCTTATACTATAATTATCTTTAATTGCTTTATTATATACTTCATTATATACACTTTTAGATGGTTTTGAATATAGTATACCTGGATTTTTAGTTAAATATTCATTATATCCATATCTATATAATACGTTTTCATATGTTGCCCATATTTTAAGTAAATTAAGTAATGCATCTTTATCATATCCTAATGCTTGTGATCCAACATGTATATGACCTGCACAATTTTTACCAACACTAGCATTCTTTTTAATGAATGAACATACACTAGTTAAGTCTTTCCAATAATTAATATCATCAGTAAGAATTGGACTTCTTACTTCTTTTCCATTTGTTTTAGTTAATGTTTTATCAGTTGTTAAGTTCCATATATTAGTATCATGAAATCCATCATCAATTAAACCTTTAGTAGTATTTAATTTATTGAAATCATCTTCAAAACTATCCGAATGTATATTTTCAAATTCTAATTCAAGTCCAAATGTAAGACCACTGTCAAGACCTAAGTTACCTCTTAATTTTAGTTTATATTCTAAAAGTTTTTTAGAGAATTCATTAAATTCTTTTTTATTCATATTAGATAAATTATCATTAGATTCTAAATTAAGAAAATTAAACTTATTTTCCATTTTAAACACCTAACTTATTTTCTTTTTAATGTTTTTTCATTAGTAGTGTATGGTTTCATTAAATTATTAGCAAGCATACCTGTTCTATAATCTATTTGATCGGCATTCTTTTTATTTAAATATAATAATCCTCCACCTATTAAATAATATACTGATGCCAATGCAAGAGAATAAAGTTTGGTTTTCATATCATAATTACTTTTAGCATTAAGTCCAGTTAATAATACAAAACTTGCTCCAGCAAAAATAAGTCCTTCAACAGCAGAAATCATACTACTTATAGAAGTTAGCTTATTTATATCACCATTTATTGATAATATTTTTTCTCCATCTTTATCTGTAAAAAAATCTTCTTCGTTTTGTACAGTTTTTGCCAAATTTTTGTAGTCTTTATTGATTTTTTTCTTATAATTCTTATTAGTTATTGAACAAGTAACACCAATCGCAGCAAATAATGCTCCGAACGTTGCATCAGCTATAAGATCACTTTTAGGTTGCTTTTTATATAATTCAATTAATCCTTTAATAGCATATAAAGAAGTACAAGTGTACATTCCACTAGCTATACCTTTAATTGATATATAATCTTTTATATCTCGTTTTAATTTATCGGATTTTGCAAGAATTTTATATATTTGTTTTCCTTCATAAGTATTATTTTGTTTCTCTTTTTTCATTATTTAACCCCCTCTTAAATCCATATACATTATATCACAATTGATACAATGTGTCAATAAATTGCTAACTATAGTATTTTAATACTACTTGTTATATAATAAAAATATGAAAAAGTTAAATGAAAGTTTTATTGAAATTAAAAAATCTAAATTTATTGGTATTCTTTATAATATTGATTCTTTAAATGATATTGAATTGATTATAAATGAACTATCAAAAGAGCATAAAAAAGCAAGACATATTGTATATGCATATAAATTTGGCTCACTTGAAAAGAATTATTCTGATAAAGAACCAAGTGGTACTACTAGAGGATTACTTGATCTAATACATATGAAAAATCTTGATAACACTTTAATAGTAGTAATAAGATACTTTGGAGGAGTTCTTCTTGGAAGCGGACCTTTAACAAGAGCATATACTAAATGTGCATCAATGTTAATCAAAGAATAAAGCACCTAACAATTTAAGTGTTTTTTTAATGCCCACATTCATAAATTTCTCTACATATTTTCCTAAATTATATCCAATATCAGTTAAAGTATTTGAATAATCTTTATAATTAGAAACTAAATAATCATTTATTGAAACATCTTTATTATTTTCAACGTCCTCTTCAAATCTTTTGATACTTTCATTAGTTAAAATAGCTTTATTATGTACCTTATATTCATAATAACCTTTTTCTTTTGCAAAATAAATTATTAAAAATACAATAAATAATATAGTTAATACAATAATAAATTTATCTTTTTGATTATTTTCTTCCATACATTTCCTCTTTTATATATTCTGATAATATTTTTGCAAAAACATATAATGTATTATTAATCTCTTCAATAGTACTGTCTACCCCACCTACTTCAATAAGTATTGCATAACTACTTAAATCTTGATTATATCTACTTGTTTTTCTTACAAATATACCTCTACTAAGCCCTTTATACTCTTTATTTATTCTATTATTAAGTTCTTTCATAAATGATTCATTTTTCTTATATGTTTTGTAATCATGACCCAGTACAAACATAATTTTTGCATATTTTTTACCATTTTTCTCATAACTAGTATACTTTTTAGTAGCAGAATCTCTATGAAGATCAATTAATATTTTATATTCATTATTTTTAAGCTCATCTTTTAAATAACTTCTGCTAGCAAGATAACTATAACTATAATCAAGTTTATTTTTATTTAAATAATCCTTAATCTTTCTTTTTTCAACTTTTGATTCTATATTAAAATCATTTAAATGATCTTTTAACATGAAAGAAGCTAATTTTACATTAGGGGTTATAGAATAATCACTTACAAATGGTAAACTATATTTTTCAGTATCATGAGTATTATATATATAAACAATAGGTTTTTCTTCTTTTTTAGATGGAACATCTAAATTAATAGACACTTTACTTACTTTTTTAGGTATATCACTTTCATTTATATCTTTAATTATATCTTCATAAGAAATAATTTTATTTAATGATTTATATATTATCTTAGTAGATAAATTACTTTTTATATTATTACTTTTTAAAATTTTTCTTTTAATAAAATCATATCTACAAAACAAATATAAATAAAATATAGAAAATAATATTATTACTACAATACTAACAATATTAAATAAATATATTTTAGTATAATATTTAATTTTCATATAATCACCATAATAAATATAATATATTTTGATATATCAAAAATGTCGAAATACAATTAAATACATTGATTTTTTTAAAATTATTTGGTAATATTAAAGAAGTCTTAAGGGAGGTGGAATAATGCCTAATATTAAAAGTGCTAAAAAAAGAGTATTAGTTACTAAGAAAGAAACTGAATTAAATAATGTTGTAAGAGCTAGTATGAAAACTGCTATTAAGAAAGTTGAAAAAGCTGCTACTAAAGAAGAAGCTCAAACTAAATTAATGGATGCTGTTAAAAAGATTGACAATGCTGCTTCTAAAGGAGTTATTAAAGCTAATACAAGAGATAGATATAAAAACAGATTAAATAAAGTTGTAAGTTCAAAATAAGTAGATAATATCTACTTTTTTTGTTATAATTGTTATGGTGAATAATATGACAAGAACAGAAAGATTAGTAAAAATATTAATACTATTAACTATTGCATTTATGGCATATATTACTTATTTAAATAGAGCTAATCTAAAAGAAAATATTGATAATCTGATACACAAATTTAAAGAACCAGAAATAGTTGTTCCATATGATAAAACAGTTAATCATTTAAATTATAATTTTACTACTGTAAAAGAAACTAATGAATTTAAACCATATAATATAGAAGATATTAAAAATATATACTATACTGTTTTAAATAATGGGTGGGAAGAGTTTACTTTTTATTGTCCAAAAGAATATGAAAACTGCGTTAATGATATAAAGCAAATTGCTGATGGAAATGAATATTTATCCCTAATTAATAATTATGTTAATCCATATAATGCATATATTAAATATAACTCATTACTAATAAATGATAATGAAATACACCTAACAGTTAATAAGTTATATTCTAATGAAGAAATAAATGAAATTAATAATAAAGTAGACACTATATTTGAAGATTTAAAAATAAATAATACTAATAGTCAAAAAGATAATATTAAAAAAATACATAATTATATAATTAATAACACTAAATATGATGATGTATATAGAAAAGGAGACACTACTGTATCTAATAAAGCAAATGGTGTTTTAAGTACTGGAATTGCTTTATGTAGTGGATATTCTGATTTATTTTCTATTATGTTAAATAAACTAAATATTCCAAACTTTAGAGTATCTAATGAAGAACATATATGGAATGTAGTATATGTAGATAATCAATGGTCTCATATAGATGTAACATGGGATGACGATGAAAGAAATATAAATAATATATATAATTTTTATTTAATAAATACAAAAGAACTATTAGAAAAAGATAATGATATGCATGCATTTAATATTGATTCTTACTTAGAATTAAAATAGAAGAAATTAATTTTCTTCTATTTTTTTAATATAATTATTTACTTTATCAATTGTATTATTAAAGTTATTGTAATCAGTTTCAAACCAAACTATATCTTTCATTTGATTATTAAACCAAGTAAATTGACGTTTTAAATAATGTCTTGTATTTTGTTTAATTTTCTCTTTTGCTTCTTCTAAACTTATTTTATTATTAAAATATTCATTAAGTTCTCTATAACCAATAATATTAGTAAAGTTTTTATAATTCTTTTTATATAAATCATGTGCTTCATCAAGCAATCCTTCATTAAACATAACTTCTACTCTATCATTAGCTTTTTGATACATAGTTTCTCTATCAGTTTTAAGACCAATTAATATAAAATCATATTTTCTTTTATTAATATTATCAGTATTTTTAGCAATAGTTCCACTATCATTAAACCTATTGATAAATCTTTCAAGTCTATGTCTATTATTAATATGAATGTCATTATTAGGATCAATTTTATCAGCCATATCTTTTAATTCTTGATTAGAATAAGAACTTAAATCAATATTACTCTTTTCTTCACTTTTAAGTTCATAATCATATAAAAGTGCTTTAATGTATAGACCAGAACCTCCAACTATAATGACATTCTTATTATCTTTAATAAATTCATCTAATAGTTTTCTTGCATCTTTCTGATAATCATATAATGTATAATCATCATTTAAAGACACTAAATCAAACATATAATGAGGAATACCCTCTTTTTCACTTTCTTTTATTTTAGCTGTTGCTATTAAAGGTTCCTTATATATTTGAGTAGAGTCAGCATTAATAATTACTGCATTATATTTATGAGCAAGTTCAATTGATAATTTAGTTTTTCCACTAGCAGTAGGACCTACTATAACAATAATCTTACTCATCTTCATCATCTTCAGTAGTGATAGTTAGTACTAAAGTTTTTCCTTTTTCTTCGTTTATTGGAACTATGTTTCCATTTTCATCTAGTGTTTGTCCATTAGAATATAAAAATTCCATAAATTTCATAAAAGTATCTTCACCATTATAGATATCATTATTCATTTCCAATCATCCCCTTTGCAAAATTAACTCTCTTAAATAATTTTTCTAATTCATATCTCGGATATTTTATAATTGTTGGTCTTCCATGAGGACAAGTATAAGGAAATTTACACTTAAACAAATTATTTATAAGTGTTTCTTCTTCCTCATAAGAAAGAGTACTATTTGCTTTAATACTTGCTTTACATCCAAGAGTTGCTGCTAAATGATCATTAAATTTAACTCTATCAAAGTCACCTTTTATTTCACCAACAAGTTCAAATATCCTTTTTATACTTTCTTCTTCTATTCCTTCTCTTAACCAAGTAGGATGAGAATAAACTCTAAAAGTATTTTTACCAAATTCTTCTACTCCAAATCCCATATCTTTAATAATATTAATATTTTCATTAATATTCATAAACTCATTTTGTGAATATTCTAGTTGTAATGGGAATAACATATCAGTTGTATATATTTTAGCATTTTCAAATGCTTCTAAATATTTTTCATAATTTATTCTTTCAGCAGAAGCATGAATATCAAGTAAATACATTGTATCTTCATCATGAGCAATTAAATAAGTTCCAAGAGCAAGGCCTACTGGTTTAATCATTAAATTTTCTCTTTTTATACTTTCCTCATCATACTTAACTTCTTTTTCTTCGCTACTTAAATCAAGTCTAATTTCTTCAATTACTTTACTTACATTTTCATGATTTTCTATATCTCTATTTTCATATAATTTTTCATTAATAGTATATTCACTATTATCAGAATAACTATAATTATAATTATTAAATGTTTCTTTATATGGTTTTAGAGTATTATCAGCAGTTGTAATAGCGTTTCTTATAATAGAAAATAACAAATCATTTAAACTTTCTAATTTAGAAAACTTAATATCTTGTTTAGTAGGATGTATATTTACATCTATTAAAGTAGGATCTGTTTCAATATTGATTACTACAATAGGAAATTTATTTTCAGCAAGAACAGTATGATATGCTTCTTTAATAGTTCTATTAACTGATTGATTAGTAACTACTCTACCATTTACAATAGTAATCATACTATTTCTATTAGATTTAGATAAGTTTAAATTACTAATATAACCACTAATTGTATAATCATAATTTTCACCATTAATTTGAATCATATTTTTAGATGTATTATGTCCAAATATTTCATGAATTGTTTTAAATAAATCACCACTTCCAGAAGTCTTAACTATAATTTTTTCATCATTAATTAAAGTAAATGATATATCGGGATGTGAAAGAGCAATCTTTTCAATAAATCCAGTTGAATAAGAAAGTTCAGTAAAAGTACTTTTCATAAATTTAAGTCTAGCGGGTGTATTATAGAATAATTCTTTTACTTCAATAATAGTACCTTTTCTCATACTACCAACTGATTCTTTAACAATTTTACCTGCTTTTACTTCTACTAAAGATGCTTCATTACCATCATATGTATCAAGTGTAACATTACTAACTGATGATATTGCAGCTAGTGCTTCACCTCTAAATCCAAGAGTTCCTATAAAATATAAATCATTTTCAGTTTTGATCTTACTAGTAGCATGTCTATAAAAGCATAGTTTAGCATCTTCCCTAGACATACCACATCCATCATCTACTACTCTAATTAATCTAGCACCTGCTTCAGTAAGCTCAACTTTAATATTCTTACTACCTGCATCAATACTATTTTCAACTAGTTCTTTAACAACATTAGCAATTCTTTCAACTACTTCACCAGCTGCTATCTTATTTGCTAAGTTTTCACTCATTATATTAATTTTAGTCATAATTACCTCATTAAATCATACTATCACGTTTTTTTATAATTCTATTATCTAAAGAATATACTCTTATAGTACCAACTTTAGTTATTCTAACAAATCCTACTCCATTTACTAGAATATCTGATGGTTTAGTTATTTCATATTCTATGTTTGGAAGTATTCTTAATTTATCATTCTTTTCTTTGATCTTCTCATATCTTAATTTATCAGACATATAGAAACTAAAACTATTTGATTTAGTTCCAGTATTTTCTATTCTTAAAATATCATTAACTATTACTGAATAACCACTTTTAACTTGAAATGTTTTAACTTTTAATTCTTTTTTTGGATATAGTTTAACTACTTTATTATAATTAACAAAATTATATATAGCATCATTATCTATAAATCCAGGAGTATCTACTATAGTTAATTTAGGGTTAATCTTAATAGCAATATAAGATGCTGTAGTATTTGGAATACCACTAGTTGTAATAGTAGGAGATTTCATTAAACTAGTTAAAATATGATTTATAAAAGTAGACTTTCCACTATTAGTAAATCCTACTATATATATACGTTTTACATTATCATTACTAATCTTTTTAAAAAATGCATCTATATTATAATTCTTAACTGAACTAATACACATGATATTATCAGTATCATATACATTTTCTTTTATATATGAAATTAATTTCTTTTCTTTAATACTTTTTGGTAATATATCTCTTTTAGTAATTAGAATATATTTGTTATTTTTAAACTTATTTATGTACTTTTTAATATTATCATTTATATTTAATGCATCTATTAAAAATGCTACTGATGCTACTTTATCGCTATTAATATTTCTAACTATACCATCGGTATCTATTTTCTTATCAAGTACACTATATTCACCATAATGCATTATTTTAAAGCATCTTTCACAGTAATCGGATTTATCATATACACTTGATTTAACAAATCCTTCTTTACTAGCAGAATCACTTTGTAAAACACTACCACAACCTAAACATTTCTTATTCAAAATATTTCCCCCTTATTAAAACATCTTTTTTAGCCATTTGATTGTATATAAATTTCTCAAGTAATCTATTAAATAAAGTTACAGTGTAATCATGTTCAGATAAAGGATTTACAAGCACACTTGTAATATCTAATTTATTAGCGCCATAAATATCAGTAATAAGTTGATCTCCTATTGCTGCGACTTCTGTATGTTTATATTTAAATCTATCCATTATTTTTATATATCTATCTTTTTTAGGCTTTAATGAGAATGCTGCACAATCAACTGCAAGCTCATCTTTAAAAGGATTTAATCTATGTTTAGTACTATTAGACATAATAACTATTTTGAATCCTTTATCTTTTAACTCATCAAACAACTTTTTAAGCCTTTTTGTGGGCTTATTTACATGAGATGGTGTAATTGTATTGTCTAGGTCAAAAAGAAGCAATCTAATACCCTTTTTATATAATTTATCGTAATTTATATAATAAATACTTTTTTGATAAATATCAGGCATAAACTTTTCTACCATAATTAATACACCTCTTTAATAATTATAACATTTTTTTATTATTTAATATAGTTACCACTTAATATTTTTAGATTCATTTCCTAGAATATCTTTTATTTGTTCTAAGTAATTCATTTTTTCATTATCTTCATGCATTAAATAATATTGATAATTAGTATAACATGGATATGGATTAACTTCTATTATTTCTGGTCCATCTTTTGTAATAGCAATATCAAATCCAATAAATCTAATATTAGGGACTTCTAAAGCTGCTTTTTTACACAAATCAATAGATTCTTTCATAAATGGTACTTTTACTTTATCAAACTTGTAATTAGTAACAGGATGACTTAAAAATACGTTTAAATCATCATCTACCATACGAGAAATTAAATTACCATCTTCATCTAATCTTCCCTGAATATCATGAGAACTAATTGTATCAGTTTTACCATCATTAATTCTTAATATTCTTTCTAATATATTAACATTATTATCTTTTAAAATAGTAACTATTCTTATATTATTAACAGCAAATTTATTAATTTTACTTAATTCATCATGTTGAATAATTTCTTCTTCCACTAAGTATTGTCTATTTTTAATAAGAGTCTTATATAATTTATTAATATTCTTTATTTCTGATACTTCTATCTTTTTAACACCTTCACCACCAAATCCATCTACTAATTTGGCAAATACATGCTTTTTATTTTTTAAGAATTTTTCAAAATTATAAATATCAGTTACTCTTAAATCAATATATTTTCTTTTAATATAATCTCTAAATATTTTATTACAAATGATTTTATCATCCATAACTATTCTATATTCAATCGGATTTAAATAAGCAAGTAATTTTCTATAATTTTCACCAGTTAACATCTTATCTCTATCTTCTGGATCTAAATTGGCATAATTACCCTTCATATAATCAACATATCCTAGTTTTGAATCAAATACTCTACTTGCATAATCTAATTTTATTTTTAGTTTACTTTTATTATTTAGTTTAGCCTCTCTATTTAATACTTCGTTCATTCTTTTGAATTGAATATTTTTTATTCTATTAATAAAGTATTTTAGTTTTGACATTTAAATCACCTATATTATTTTATCATAAAAAAAAGAAAAATTATTAATATAATCTTTCTTCATATTCAAATTCTTTATCAAGTATACAAACTATATCTCCAGTTTTAGCTCC
>JAEEGL011320573.1_pt1 | contig 12065 bp, 14 predicted proteins | sample 9134231 | NCBI WGS metagenome assembly JAEEGL01 (sample SAMN16246548, study PRJNA631951) | gut metagenome | biome: gut microbiome; feature: rumen; material: fiber-attached | host: Bos | place: Iran: Karaj | collected 2018-10
GTTTGATATAAACCTATCCGAAACCTCAATTGGATTTAGATTAACAGGCGGTTTTATGTGCTATAACAACAACGACACCCCAAAGGGATATTACATCACAAGACAATCACAGAACTGGGGAGAATATGGACCAAGTATATCCGCAGCAAATATAAGCACATTTAGAGGTCTTTATATGTTACCTCAGCCAGTAGCATAAATTTAGTAAATACAACCTATAAAGAAGAAAACAGGCGCACAATTCTCCCTCGCCAATTTTTCCTTTATAGGTTGTTATTTATATATCACATGAAAGGAACACATAGCCATGAGCAATATCAAAGAAGTCATCATCAATCCAAACAAGCCCGCAAGTGTGAAATTTGTTCAGTATGACACAGGGCAGAAGTTATACGTAAAGAATAGCCCCGATTTTGACTTTACAAACACCACAGAAATCCAGATAACAGACGGAACAGAATCAGCCGCACGTTATCGCTTCACCCCATATGGAGACGGTGGAATTGTAGAACTGCCCGATACAATGTTTGTAAACGCCGGGATTTTAAAGGGCTATATTTTCAGCGTAGATGCAAACGGACACACAACAGAGGCGCTAATTTCAATCGGTATCAGAGAGAGGCCAGTCTATAATCCATATATATCAGACGCAGAGGAAGAGGTAGTAATTCCTGCCGGATTTGAGGTTATACAGAACCCCGAAAGCGTAACCATCAAGGCATATAATACAGACGGAACAGTAACAGAGGGAACAGTAGAAAACGGAAGCGACGGAGAGCCGGGAGCCCCAGGTGAAAGAGGAAGCGACGGAATTAGCCCAGAGGCATCCGTAGAGCAGACAGCAACAGGCGCAATTATTACTGTAACCGATGCACACGGAACCACAACAGCCACTCTCGAGAACGGTCACGATGGAGAAGATGGAATCAGCCCAACAGCAAAGGTAGAACAGACAGCAGGCGGTGCAAAAGTCACCATAACAGATAGAAACGGAACCACAGTAGCAAACCTTACTAATGGTCAGCCGGGACATCCGGGAACCGCAGGACAGGACGGTGTAAGCCCATCAATCAACATAGACACAATCACAGGTGGACACAGATTAACCATCACAGATGAGAGCCACGGCACCCAGTATGTCGATGTAATGGATGGTGAGAGAGGAAGACAGGGCGACCAGGGCGAAAGAGGTCTTAGAGGATTACCGGGCGCCGATGGTGTATCACCCACAGCGAAAGTAACACAGACACCCACAGGAGCAACAATAACCGTAACAGATGGCGATGGAACAACAACAGCAAATCTGACAAACGGAAGAGACGGAGACCCGGGCGTTGACGGTGTATCACCAACAGCCACAGTAGAGCAGACAGAGACAGGTGCAAGGGTAACAATTACAGATAAGAATGGCACAACAACAGCAAATCTCACTAATGGAGCCGCAGGAAGTCCGGGAGCCCAGGGATTACCAGGTGTTGACGGATATTCACCAATCGCAACAGTAACACAGACAGATGATGGTGCAGAAATATCAATCACTGATAGAAACGGAACAACAGAGGCAGTAGTTAGAAACGGAGCCCAGGGATTACCGGGCGTTAATGGTATAAGCCCATCAATCGTAGTAGATGATATTCCGGGCGGTCACAGATTGACAATATACGACGAACAGCACGGACATCAGCGTGTTGATGTTTTAGATGGTCACACAATCGGCGTTCCATTCGGCGGACAAACAGGCCAGGTATTAAAGAAGGTATCTGATGCAGATTTTGACACAGAATGGGCAGACGAAGAGGGCGGCGGTGTTGCAGATTATCCCGACCTTACAAATAAGCCACAGATAAACGGGAACACACTAATAGGCAATAAAACAGGCGCAGAATTAGGCCTCACAGAGCTTGTAGAGCTTACACAGGCAGAATATGATGCTTTAGAGTCAATCGACCCTAATAAAGCCTATTTCATCAATGACGCAGACCCGGAAGCATTAGGAACAGCAGCGTTTAAGGATTACACAGATAGAGTAAGACCGGGCGACACAGGGCTCGTTATGTCGCATGTGGTATATAGCGCAATCAGTAGCGCATTATCATCGATTTATACACCAAGAGGAAATATAGATTGTGCAGACCTTACTTCTTCTTTATTGGTTGATGCTAACGTCGGTAATGTATACGAGACAAACGACAGCGGAACGACATCAGCTCTTTTCATGCAGGGCGCAGGAAAGACCATCAACGCAGGCGATAATGTCGGTGTAGTAAAAGCTGGACAGAATCTTATTCTCTTTAATCTGATGGGAAATGCGTTCGATTTGACAGATTACCAGAAGAAAGACCTCACAACAGCAGCAGAGGGACAGACAACGGTAGAAGGTGCAATCGGAGCATTAGCAACCAATAAACAGGAAAAAACGCTCACAACACCAGTAGAAAGTAGAACCACAGTAGAAACAGCCCTAGAAGCATTATCAAGCGTTAAACAGCCTAAAACGCTCACAACAGCCATAGCAGGAGAGACAACAGTAGAAGGCGCACTGGGGGCAATAAATACCGATAAACAGCCAAAAAATCTTACATCAGCAGTAGAAAGTCAGACCACAGTAGAGACGGCATTAAGTGCATTGTCAAGCAATAAGCAGGCGAAAACACTTTCCGCAGCCGTAGAGGGGCAGAACACAGTAGAGGGTGCGCTTGGTGCGTTATCAACAAATAAGGCAACACAAGCAGAAGTTAATGATATTGTTAATGTACTTGGTGCAAAGAATAGAGCAGAAATTCTTTCACTTGCAGAATTTGCCGAAGTAAGTGGCGGTACAATAAGTGGTAATACTGTAACTTATAGAGGTGTAACATTTACATTCAATGATGACAAGACAATTGCAGTTAATGGAACAACAGGTGCATCAGCAATTGCAATAAGAGTTTCCAAAAAATTGACAGGACTTACAGATATTATATTAAGTGGCTGTCCTAGTGGTGGAAGTGCTAGTGGTTATCAATTGCAATTGCATGATAGAACAAGTGGTGATTACCCTATTGGTGATTATGACAAGGGTAGATTATTAACATTAGACCCTACACATATATATGAAGTAATGATTATTATAAGGTCAAATATAACTGTAGATAATCTTACATATAAGCCTATGGTTCGTCTTGCATCCGACCCCGATAATACTTATGTTCCTTATGCAATGACCAACAAACAGATAACTGAGGCTATGCCACTTAATGTTGGCGTAAATAACAAACTTATTCCGTCACTTTCTAGGATAATTACAACAGCGGAATCAACAGCCAACCCCGACATTCTTAATACACTTGCAGGTGGTAATGTAAAGTTTGCTTGGGGTGCTATCAAGTTACAAAATGGTGCTCCTCAAACAATAGATAATGAAGTGTATGTAATATCATACGCTGAAACAAACATAAGCCAAGTTGGTGATACTGCTGTAATTGCTCAAATAGCAATAGCAAGAAGTGGTTCTGGGTATAATTCAAGAATTTACAAGAGGTTTTATTGCTATAATGGTGGCACTTATAAGTGGTCACCATGGGATATTATGATTTCAGCAAGTGATTTATCTTACTCCACATCTGAAATAAACACAGGTAAGACTTGGATAAATGGCAAGCCGATTTATAGGAAGACCTATACAGGTTTATCATTACAAAATCCATCAACAAACGTATGGAACTCTTTCGGCGTAGCTCCACCCGCAAATGCAGGTTTACTAATAAAGTCGATGATTATCAGAACTGATAAGGTTACTTGTGAAGGTATTGCGTTAAAATTGGATACCACAAACAATGATATTAAATACATAAACCCAATATTTAACACAACCACAAACAATGTAACACTAACAATCGAGTACACCAAGACCACGGACTAAGAAGGGAGATAAATTATGGGCAAACTAATGAAAAACGGCAGGAGCTATAGTGGATGGGGTTCACCCGGGGGCGGCAGCGCCTCCGGGCCCGTTGTGTGGGTTGAAACATCAGAATCCAGCCCAGCAGCTCCATATAGAACGCTAACGACAGACGCAATAGAGGCCGCATCGGGACAAAACACAATAACCGTGCCATATACATTTTTTGATGAAGATGCGCAAGAACAGAAGACAGTAAATGTTAGTATTGTGGCAAATTATAGCCTATCAGCAACAACACAAACAATCGACACAGTTTATTTAACAGCGAATATCACATCAAGCAAGACAACCGGAACAGCACATCCATCTGTATCAGTTGACAGCGTATCATTTGACGATGCAGGCGTTGAGAGTTACAGCAGCATAAGTCTGGTTAATCCATCAATAGCAAACGGTAAAATCTACGCATATTTACCACAAACAATCGAATTTGTATATAACCAGCGCTCAGTAACGGCAAGTTATAGCGGCGAGTTTTTGAGACAGCAGATAGGAACATACCAGCATACACAGACAGCTGCTAAATATTTACTCAGTACACAATCATAAGGAGAGGGGCGCAAGCCCCTTTCTCCCTTTTTTAAAGTTGACACCTAATAACACACACAAACAAACACAAAACAGCTATAATTAAGGTGAGAGCAAGTCATAAAGGGGTGAAAATATGTAATAGAGGTAGAGAAATATGATATCAGCATTTTTATCAACGACAAAAACGGGCATAGACCCAACAATCATCACAGCGCTAATAGCAGCAGGGGTTGCAATCTTTACAAACGCCGGATTATGGGGCATTTTACAGAAGATGCAGCAGCACAAATACGACAAAGAAAACGCAGCGTCAGACAAGGTAATAAAGACCATCGAAAAATTGGATGAGAACCAGGAAGTAATAACAGACAGGATAGCATTACAGGGGCAGGTATTAAAAGGGATAGGACACGACAGAATAATCAGTTTAGGCAAGGAATACTGCGAAAGAGGATATATAACAACGGATGAATACGAAAATCTAAATGATTATCTATATAAACCATATAAGGCGCTGGGCGGAAACGGAACCGCCGAAAAGATGATGAACCAGGTCAACGAGTTACCCATTAAGGATAGGGGTGATTGATAATGAGGATTTTTAAAAATCGAAAGGAATCGGCGATAGAAAGGCTGAGTAGAAAAGGGCAACCTATAAAGAAAAAAGGGATGGAAACATCAAAGTTTTTAACATTTTTCATATTAGGTAACACAGAAGCAGTTATTATAGCAAGTTTTATAGCCGTTTTTATAACAGGTGACACATCAGCACTCGGATATTTAATCCCGGGGCAGTTTGGTGTAACCGCAACAGTAGTAGGTTTTTATTTCTGGAAAGCAAAGAATGAGAATTTGCAGAAATACGGAAGAACAGACGCAATAGATGGAAACATCAATCAGTAAGAAAGAAGGGATAATATGAGCATTTCAGTATTTGTAATCGCATTTGTTATCGAAAGCATCATCGCTTCACTATTTACAGAGGCAATCAAAAAGGCTATGGAGAACGCCAAGAAAGACTATTCGGCAAACATTATCGCCCTTGTAGTTGCATTTGTAATCGGTGTAGGCGTTACCGTCGGATATATGGTATTTAATTCAATACCATTCACGACACAGAGCGTTATTATTGTAGTAGCGATGACAGGATGCGTATGGATGGGCGCGATGTTAGGATACGATAAAGTAAAACAGGCACTCGACCAAATCGCAAAGCTTAAATAAGAGAATTAGAGGGGCGGGACATAATAATCCTGCCCCATTTTTTCTTCTATAGGTTGTTAAATTATTAACAAGAAAAGAGGCACACATGAGTTATACAGACACATCATTTCTGGCAACAATAAAGCCATATGTAATAGCAGACATGAAATCATCCGGGATTTTGGCATCATTAACAGCAGCCCAGGCTTTTATAGAGAGCAACAAAGGAAATAGCGGGCTAACACAGAAAGCAAACAATCTTTTCGGCATAAAAGGCTCATATAACGGGCAGAGCGTCACAATGCTAACGACGGAATATTATAACGGCGTAGCACAGAAAGTAAACGCCGCATTTAGAAAATATCCATCATGGGCAGAATCAATAGCAGACCATTCCGCAATGTTTAATAGGATGAGCAGATACGCAAACCTAAGAGGTGAGAAAGACTACAAGAAAGCCTGCACAAATGTAAAGAATGACGGATACGCAACAAGCCCCACATATACACAGACATTGATATCCTGTATCGAGAAATACAGGCTTTATGAATGGGACAAAGAAGTAGACAGCTCAATCAATATCGCCCCAAATACGGCTACAAACGCAGTCACGACACAGAAATCAATCGACATAAAGACGGTACAGATAAGAGAAGGCAGCAGAGGACAGGTTGTAAAATCTATGCAGGCACTCTTAAATGTATACGGAGCAAATATAAAGGCGGATGGAATATTCGGACCAAAGAGCACAGTAGCGCTCAAAACATACCAGACATCGCATAATCTAACGGCAGACGGAATATGCGGTGAGAAGACATGGAATAAGTTAATAAACGGTTGATATAAGCAACCTATAAAGAAAGAAATCGGGCGGTGGAAAATATAAATCCATCGCCCATTTTTTGTGTTTAAAATATGATTTGGTTCATATTTTCGTTCACGGACATAATATAAAGCCCATAAACACTAAGTTTGCTAAACGGAGAAAGCGGGATTTGAACCCGCGCACCGCTATTTAATATAATGAAAATAGCAGTTTTTCAATCAATAAAACATATTAAATTAAAGTTTTTCGTTCACGGATTGGTTCACAACCCAGCATCAGAAAAGGCATCTAAACACACTCTCGAGATATTTTCCCTTTCAGAAGATAAAACGTGCAGATAAACACTTTTCATGACACCATCAGACCTGGCCCAGCCACCCCGGGATTGGATATAGGCATCCGGGACATTATGGGCGTGAAGATAAGACACCGCAAAATGTCGTAAGTCATGGAACCTAAAAGCCGGGAGCCCCAGTTTATCACGCAGACGGATAAATGCAGTCGATACGGCAGACGGTGACATTTTAGTAACATAGCCCCTTTTCCTTATCTCATCAATCACAGCCGGGGAGAAAGTCACCACACGGACAGAAGCGGGCGTTTTAGGATAATCTTTTACAATATACCCACCACCAGACACAGAGGCATGAGATTTTGTAACAGATATAGACCCATCATCACCAATATCGTCCATTGTTAGGGCGGTTATTTCACCACGACGGAGCGGCCCAGTACACGCCAGCATCAACACAACCCACATCTCAGAGCCCCTGGAAGCATCTAAAAGCGCCTTTATATCATCAACGGATGGAATATAAGGAATTGACGCAATACGGGCAGGAAGCGTCGGATAATGTAACGACAGCCCAGCGTTTGAAAGCACCGTATAAATAAGGTCAACATAGTTCTTACAGGTTTTCCGGGATAACCCATCAGAAGATAAAGAATTAACCAGTTGCTGCAGCATTTTATCGGATATTTTATCAGCTCGTACAGTGTAAAAATCGGGATATTTTAACGATAAAGCCCGATTGATAGATAAATACCCACGCAGAGTTGAAGGCGATAAAACGGGAGATTTTAACCCTATATAGTCAGTGATTAAATCACCCACAGAAGCAGCCACAGAAGCTCTGGCAGAGGCGAGGATATCAGCAGCGAGACGACGGCATTCGTCTTTTGTGGCAGCAGTTACCCGGCGCCTGGTAGGTTTTCCATCGATTTTGTAATAGAGGTTGACGGAATAAGACCCAGATGGCAATTTTGAAATTTTCAATGTTCGCTCTTTCTACATATTTTAAACACTTGACTATATTATAACATTTTTATAGGTAATTTATAGGACTAAATAAGCGAATTAAGCGAACGCTTACGATTGCAAGCGAACGCTTACGTTCGCAACGAATGCAAACGAAATAAGCGAAATAAGCCGATTAGATAAGATTATATATATAGGGAAAAGATTTTCATCTTTTCCCTAATTTCTTATATATAAGGTTATAAATTTTAAGTTTTTTATTTATTGCAACCTATAGAAGAAAAAGCGGTGAGGATGAAAGCATAACCAGGTGAATGCTTGTGAAATATTTAACGAGCAATACAAAACACTACAAAATACTACAAAACATTACAAAATACTACATAAAACATTTTCCTGGCAGATTTTTCCTTTATAGGTTGAAATAAATCGAAAACACATACCATTTTTGTAAAATCCATTTACATATATAGGTGTAAGAAATAAACAAATTATAAAATATCAAAAGTTTTTTAAAATCTATTGACATGATACAAACAAAGATGTATTATGAATATAGAAAGAAACAAACACACAAACAATATTTTCACAGAGTAAAGGAGAACACAAACATGATAGACACAATAATCACAATCGAGCTGGAGCACAGAGCCAGACAGAAAGCACTCACACTCAAGGACAAAATCGATAAGCTGACAGAGCTCAGCGAGACATGCAGAGCCTTGGTAATCGATAAAGAGGATGCGATAACAGAATATGAAAGCATCACAAAAGATATCCTGGATTTTACAGAGAGAAAAGAGAAAACAGAAACACTTTTCACAAAAGGTCTTCTTACATACCAGGAAGCAGAGTATTTGATAGAAAGAGATGCTTTCAAGACATTTTTTGAATAAGCCATAACTTACCCAGGGGCTACGGCCCCGGGTTCTCCATAAAACACAAACATACAAAGGAGCAAATAATATGAGTAGAAGAAAAATCCTAATGACGAAGTTTTTGAAGAACGGATATAACCCCAGGAGCGATGGAGACGGGCTCAGATATGAAGACCCAAAGGCAACACTTAAAATAGTGGTCATGAAGGATTTTATTTATTATATGAACGGCAGTAAACATCTGCAAGAGTTCACACCGGAAAGCGATAAAGACATTTTTAATAAGATAGAAGAAATAAAGGGAATTACAGGAGAAAATTTAGCAAAAGTTGATATTAGAGAAGAGGTCTTCGATTAAACCGCAGATTTTCTTCTTACAGGTTGAATAGAAGGGAGAATAAATTATGCAGACAGCAATTATAGCCGAACTAGAAGCAAGACATCATCGTAAAGTAACCCGTATAAAGTCAAAGATTGATGAACTTAACGCAGTAATTGTTCAAACACGCGACATATCAGAAAATGCAGCCGGGGTTATAAAGTGTTTACAGGATGAAAGAGAAGAAACCGAAGAAGAATATAGATATGAAGCGGGTAAGTTTGAAGCTTATACGAAGAGAAAACGCAAAATCGAAGAAGAATATAATAAAGGGGAGCGTGAATACGAAGACGCAATACGACATATCGAGCGTGACGCAATAAAGGAATTTTTCGAAGATTAAATCAAGCCACTTAATAGGGAATAGAAAGGAGCAGACAAATGATAATATTCAAGATAATAATCGGAATTATAGCACTATATCTGCTCGGTGTATGGGCAGATTGGAAAGACCTATAATCCGACAGAAAGGATTATATGATGACAGATGAAAAATGGAGACACAGCAGAGCCGAAATAGCCGAAAGATGGCAAGAAGAGGCTCTGAAATACGAAACGGTATACAAGGGCTGCCCAGAGTGGGAAGCACAGGCACAAAGACGAAGAGAAGCAGCTCAAAGGATTTTAGCAATGCCAAATCCAACAGTAGCATAAGAGAAAGGAGAATGATATATGGGCACATGGGAAGATAATTATACAAAAGAGATATTGGAGAACAAATATTGTGATTCTAGTAAAGGTGATTCTAATGCTTTATATGTAACTAAAGACTTGAGTTGTGATATTTATATCATAATTGCTGAAGAAGGTTACGATATACCAGAGATGTTAGGATTTTTTAAAACACGAGATGAAGCGTACAACTATTTCAAGAAAAATTGGGATGCATTTTCACAAAGATATGGCATAAATATTAAATATTTTGATGACGGATTTTGGATAAGTGGTTATAAACTTACAGATTTATCAAAGCCTATGGAAAGTATGGAAAGTTTATAACAAACAAACCACTAGAAAGGAGCAAAGGTTATGGGAGCAATTACAATGTATGATGGTGCGTATCTGACACGCAAAGATATGTACAGAGTAACAAAGAAATACGGCGAAACAGCAATCAGAGATAAGAAAGAAAAGACAGCAAATTATATAAACGCTGTTGTAGCAGGTCCGGAGCCGGATTTGATATTAGAAACAGCTAAAGTTAAAAGACTACTACACGAAGTAAATAACCCCGAGGAAATATCAGATGAAGAGTGGTATAGAATGCAGCTTCGATTCTCTAAAAAGGGATTTGATGAGATATTAAAAGCCGTCAAGATTATGAAAGCAGTGTACGACCTAAACCATGACATAAAGATTGCACACACAATCAGAAAAACCGTCTGTGATATTTCACTCTTACAGGACGGCATCAGACCAGCCGATATGTCAGACGAAGCAGCGGCAATATGGGAACAGCACCACGGAAAACTGATGTATAAATTCGACGGCGTACATATTATCAGTAACAGCGGAAAAGCGAAATATACACCGGAGCAGTTCGAAGAGTTTAGAAACGATAATAAGATAGTTAAGGCGATGATGGCAGCAGCAGATACAATCGCCCATGTAGAGGAAGGGGATGATGAATATGATAGATGAACAAACACCAAAAGCGTCAACTGGTAAATGTACACCGCAGGAAATCTATATCAGAGGCGCTAACGAACACAGAGCAGAGGTAGAAAGAAAGATAGCAGAATACAACGAACGCCACGACACACATTTTAAACTGGCAGAAGGCGACACAGAGGCATTGACAGTAGGCAGCTACTGGGGAATGGAAATGGCAGATTTGAGAGCTTTCTGTCGATGGATGGGGGTGGTGTTTGATGGGTAAAGCACAGAGAGAAAAAGGCAAGAGAGGCGAAAGGATGCTCGCAAAAGAGCTCCGGGAACTCACAGGTAAAGAAGATATTAAAAGAGGCGTTCAGTATCACGGCGGACCCGACAGCCCGGATGTGATGGGACTGGACGGGATACATATAGAGTGCAAGTTTGTGGAAAAATTGAACGTTCGGGATGCATTGAAGCAGTCAGAAGATGATGCAGGCGAAGGAGAGGTTCCGGTGGTTATACATAAGACATCAAGACAGCCGTGGATTGTAACAATGAATTTGACGGATTTTGTAGATATGTATATGAAGAGCAACCGATAGAAAGAAAATGGCAGAGATAAAAAGTCCCTGCCATTTTTCCTTTATAGGTTGAAATTATAGACCATTTTTGCGAAGAACATATACATATAATATAAAGAAGATAAAATATCAAAAAATTTTACAAAAACGCTTGATATTTTACCATAAAAGGTTTAATATGATTATAGAAACAAACAAACAAAGTAAAGGAGAGCAAACCATGACACAAGAACAGAAAGAATTTATCAAAATGCAGCCCCCAATTTTCCTAAAAGAGGCAAACAGAGGCACATATGTATGCCCTAAATGTAATTCCGGCAACGGCGAACACCACACCGGAATCCAACAGAACCCTAAAAAACCGGGACAGTGGCACTGTTGGAGCTGCGGATTTACAGGCGATATAGTAGACCTTGTAAAAGCCGCATACGGGATTTATAGTTTCAAGGATGCTTTCGATAAAGCAGCCGAATTATACGGTGTAACGAACGATAGCGAAGAATGGATAGCAACACATGAACAGAACGCAGAAGACGACCTGCCGGGACACACAGGGTTCTATCAGATACCAAAGCAGAAAACAGAATACAAACCCACAGCACCAAGGGAAAAGATAGACTACACAAAATATTTTATGGAGTGCAGAGTAAGAAATAGAAAAACCGACTATAAATACCTTGAAGATAGAGGAATCAGCCCCGCCATCCAAGATTTATACGATGTAGGATACGACCCAGCATGGAAGAGCCCCGCAGCCATTAAAAACCGCATAGAGAGAGGCGGAAGCGCAGACGATATCCCTGCCAGCCCAAGATGTATCATCCCAAGAGGTAAACATTCATACCTGGCAAGAAGAACGGACGGACAGGA
>JAEEGL012439831.1_pt1 | contig 12065 bp, 10 predicted proteins | sample 9134231 | NCBI WGS metagenome assembly JAEEGL01 (sample SAMN16246548, study PRJNA631951) | gut metagenome | biome: gut microbiome; feature: rumen; material: fiber-attached | host: Bos | place: Iran: Karaj | collected 2018-10
TATCCGGAACTTGCCGATTTTTCGGAAATGCTCTGCGATCTCGACCTCGCTCTTTACCGCGATCACGAGATCATCTCCGTTTGCGACGCCGTGATCTCCATGGAGGGCAACGGACCTTCGCACGGGAGTCCCGTCTTCACCGGAATGCTTCTGGCTTCCGCCTCGACTTACGCTCTCGACGTCATCGCCGAGCACCTCGCCGGTCTCGACGGGACGACGAAGTTTCTCGACGTCGCCGCCGAAAAAGGGCTCGTATGCCGCAAGTCGGACGACGTGAACGTTATCCGCGCGGACGGCGCGCCGGGGCAGGTCAGACTCGCTCCTCCCGACTCAAGAGATCCGAATTCGTTCTCAATGAAGATCCTTATCGCCATGCCGAACCTTTTCGGCGGCAGACTCAGCCGCTTTTTCGAGCCGTCGCCGAAGATAAACGCGAAAAAATGCGTCGGCTGTTCAAACTGCGCGAAGGTTTGTCCCGCTAAGACGATTACGATGAAGAAAAAGAAGGGGAAAAAGCTTGCCGCGATCGGCAGGAAGAACTGTATCAGATGCTTCTGCTGTCAGGAACTGTGCCCGCACGGAGCGGTCGATACGGTAAAGAATCCGATCCTGAAGCTCATCGGCTGATATGAAACTTGAAAGAGCCGCAAAGGCAAAGATAAACCTCTTTCTCGACGTGGGAGAAAAAAGGGAAGACGGTTTTCACGAAATCGTCAGCGTTATGAGCGCCGTCACCCTCGCCGATACCGTCATGCTCACGACGGGCGGAGCGGACGGCGGTATTTCCGTCGTCTGCGATGAGGACGGTCTCTCGGGAAGGGGTAATCTCGTGTATACCGCGGCGGAATCGTTCTTTTCCGCGACGGGTATCCCTCCTCGCGGCGTCAGATTCGAAATAGAAAAAAAGATCCCCGTCGCAGCGGGACTCGCGGGCGGCTCGACGGATGCCGCCTCGGCGCTTCTTCTTCTCAACGAAGCGTACGGATATCCGCTTGACGAAGATCAGATCGAAAGAGTAGGCGCCAATCTCGGCTCCGACGTGCCGTTCTGCCTGAGGGGCGGGACTTGCCTCGCCCGCGGGAGAGGCGAAAAACTCGCGCCGGTTGACTCAAAATGCCGTTTCAATATCCTTATTGCCAACGGCGGAGAGGGAGTTTCGACCCGAGAGGCGTACGGTGCGCTCGACGATGCGGGAGAGAGGGCGCACCGTTCCTCCGACCGCCTGCTCGCCTGCCTTGAAAACGGCGAAGCCGAAAGCGCGGCGAAGGAACTTTTCAACTCATTCGAGACCGTCATAATCGGCTCTCATCCCGAGGCGACCGAAGCGAAAAGAATAATGAAAGAAAATGGAGGAGCCACGCTCCTTTGCGGAAGCGGTCCGTCCGTATACGCCGTCTTCCGCGACCTGTCCGCCCGTTCCCGAACGGCGGAGATCCTTCGCGAAAAAGGATACAGAGTTTTTGAATGTGAAACAGAATGAAAGAAAGACCGCGGATACGCTTCCGCGGTCTTTTTCAGTTATTCAAATCAGTAACCTTCGCGCCTTTATCGCGAGAAGATCATCGTCGGTTATTATTACGCCGTGAGGATCGCACCGATGCGCACGTAACTTATCGGGTTTTCCTCATCAGTGTACTGATGGCTGACGACGATTTCCGCGTGATGCGGAACGACGGGATCGAGTCCTTTGATGCATAAAGCCGCCTGCATCTTGTGAAACGACCTAACGACGTGATCCCAGCTGCGAACGTTCACGGGCTCGCTGCCGTCGACCGATACCTTCACGTCGCCGTTTACGCACCCTCCGTCCCAGATCAGACCGAGGACGGGGCCCTCAAAGTCGAACGAAAGCGAATCGCCGACTTTCTCGGACTCAAGGATCTCGTCAAATCTGCCTCCGCTTGAAGGCACGATGCGGAAACCGTTCATTTCAAGGTTCTTGATATCTCTGCACTCGACCATTGTCCCCCTGTCGAGAGCATCGGGACATAAGGACTCGGGAAGAACGTGCGGCGTCGGCGCGCCGACTTTTTCGGATTTTTCAAGAAGTTCGGAGACGACCGACGTGATGACGTCCGCCATGACCCTGTGACCGAGGTCCGAGGGATGGCTCCCGTCGGGAGCGTAGGATTTCCAGTCGTCCCCTCCCAGGAGGATACGGCAGAGAAGGGCGGAACCCGGATCCGCTGACGGTACTCCGTACCGGTACGCGACCGTCAGCATCGCGTCTCTCGACTCAAACGCTCTGCCGGATTTGAGCGTCGCTTCGACGTCCTCGTCGGTCGATACGACCGCGATCACGTCGACGAGAGGACGGGTTTTTCTGATCTTCCGGATGATCGCCTCAGCCTGAGGCAGTACGTTGAAGTAGGAGTCGCCGAAATCGTTTACGCAGTATTCGATGAAAACGAGGTCGGGGTCGCGCGAGAGCAGATCCCTGTCGCATCTGAACGTTCCGTACCCCGTTCCGGTACCGCCGATCGACGCGTTGAAATCGTCTACCGCCGCGTCGGGATACGTTTTACGGAACCACTCTGTGACGAGCGCGCGGTACGACGTCTTCTCCGCGTCGGAAGCGCCCGTCCCGTCGGTTATCGACCCTCCGTAATAGCCGACGTTTAGTTTCTTTTCAACGGTAAGCTTATAAAGTGTGTTTTCAAGCATTATTTTTACCTCCTCGGGTTTTTCTTTCATTCAGCGCGGTCTCGTAGACGTCAAGCACGGATCGCGCAAAACATTCGATCGAATATTTCTCCCGAACGTCCTCGGCAGCGGCGTTTCCGATCTTCCTGCGATACTCCTCACTCCCGAAAAGTCCGGCGAGCAGTTCGCTGAACTCGTTTTTAGTCGTATACTGGAAGCCGTCGACTCCGTCTGTGATCAGGTCGATAAGGCACGGGTCCTTTTTGCAAAGGACCGCCTGACCGCTCGCCATCGCCTCGACGTACGTCATTCCCTGCGTCTCGCTTTGCGACGCGCTGACGAAAACGTCTCCGAGTCTGTAGTAGTACGCGACTTCCTCCGGCGGGACCATTCCGACGAAGATCACTCTGTCCGAAACTCCCATCGCCTCGGCGAATTCTTCGAGTTTTTCTCCGTAAGGACCCCCGCCGACGATAACGAGGACCATGTCGGGATCGCTTTCTTCTTTCAGCAGGTATATGAGTTCTTCCGTGTTTTTTTCTTTCGCGAGCCTTCCAAGATAGACCAGCACCCGCTTTTCGTCCCCGATCCCGAGATCATGCCTTATCTTTAAAGCTTTTTCGCCGATCTCCGGGTCGTCGAAACGCGACAGATCGAGGCCTGACGGCACTGTGACGATAGGTACCGCGACTCTGTATCCGCGCAGGAGCTCTTCTACTTTCCGCGTCGGCGCGATGACGATATCCGTCTTGTTGAGTATGGAGCGCGATAGAGTCCTGACAAAACTTTTTCCGAGCCTCTCACTCGGGGAAAAATAGTGCGTGTAGTCCTCGTAAACGGTGTGATACGTATGAACGAGCGGCGCGCCGCATGCCTCGGCTATCTTTCTCGCGGCGTGGAATCCGTTGAATTCGCACTGACTGTGGACGATATCCGGACGCCAGTCTATCAGATCTTTGACGAGCTGTCTGGCTCTCGTCATTTTCATCCTTGCGTTGGGGTACAGTTTGCCGGCGCTCACCGATCCGACGAACGTGACGTCCCCTTCGCGGTGCGAATGTATGTTTTTGGAAAGGGTAAGGACCCGAACCTCGTGACCGAGTTCCTCAAGTCCTCTTTTGAGATTGAGGACCGACGTCACGACGCCGTTGATGACCGGGGCGTACCAGGTCGTCGTTATAAGTATCTTCATAGGATCACCCCCCTGTTCCGGAACTTTGAAAGAGGGACCGCAAAATCGGTCCCTCGTCTTTTTACTGATCCGTTCCCGCGCCGCGCCCTTCGAGCATCATATCCTTGACCTTCATAAGTCTGGTGAGATTTGAACGCTCGTTTTCATCGAGTTTCATCGAGATCGATTTGATCGTCGCGGTGTACTGCGGGATAAGGATATACTCTAGCGCGTTGACTCTTCTTCTCGTCTTCTCGATCTCCGAGCAGAGAAGCTGAGCCTGCTTTTCGAGCGACGCAAGACGGACGAGATCCTCCGTGGAGGCGCAGATCTCCCTTACCGCCGCGTCGATGGAACGCGTCGTGAAAGCGAAACCGTAATTGACGCCGCCGCGTGCGGAGGGGTCCGATTCCTTGTGGCGGAACACGGGGACGATAACGCTCATCACGTTCTTCGTTTCCGTCGTGACTTCGCCTTCGAATCCGGGGAGCAGAAGCGCTTCGGTCATAACTCGGGGGTCCGTTTCCGCGGCGGCGCAGCCGAATTCCTCGACGACTTCCGCGAGGGTACCCTCGAGACGCGCTCTGAGAGTTTTGCTCTCTCTGACGACCTCGAGAAACTGCTTCATCAGCTCGTCGCACTTGTTCTTCAGGAGCTTGTGCCCGCGCCTTGCCGTATTCAGTTTGTTTTTGAGCTTTTTCAGCTCCATCCTCGTGGGATTGACTCTTATTTCAGCCATAAAAAGTCACGCCTTTCGGGAATCGTTCAGTCCTCCGGCCAGTACTTGTCGAGAATGTCTCTCTTAATCCTCTTCATCTCTCCGCGGGGGAGAAGTTTGAGGAGTTCCCATCCGAGGTCGAGCGTTTCCTCGACCGTTCTGTTTTCGTAAAAGCCCTGATTGATGTATCTCTTTTCAAACTCGTCCGCGAACGCGGCGTAAAGCCTGTCAAGCGGAGTCAGCGCCGCCTCGCCGAGGACGACCATAAGTTCTTTTGCGTCGCGTCCTCTCGCATAGCATGCGATCAGCTGGTTCATAGTCCCCGCGTGATCCTCGCGCGTTCTGCCTTTTCCAATACCCTTGTCCTTGAGTCTCGAAAGAGAGGGAAGGACGTCGACGGGAGGCATATAACCCTTTCTGTGCATCTCGCGGGACAGGATTATCTGGCCTTCGGTGATGTACCCTGTGAGGTCGGGGATCGGGTGCGTCTTGTCGTCTTCGGGCATCGTGAGGATCGGGATCATCGTGATCGATCCGGTCGATCCCATCTTACGTCCGGCTCGTTCGTACATCGTCGCCAGGTCGGTATAGAGATATCCGGGATATCCGCGCCGTCCGGGAACTTCTTTTCTCGCTGCGGAGACCTCACGGAGCGCTTCCGCGTAGTTCGTGATATCGGTGATGATGACGAGGACGTGCATATTCTTCTCAAACGCGAGATATTCGGCTGCAGTCAGCGCCATTCTCGGTGTCGAGATCCTCTCGATAGCGGGGTCGGAGGCGAGGTTGATGAACAGTACGGTCCTGTCGATCGCTCCGGTCCGCTTGAAATCGCTGATAAAGAAGTCCGCCTCTTCGAACGTGATACCGACGGCTGCGAAAACGACCGCAAATTCGGTCTTCTCGTCGCCCTCGCTGCGGACGGTCGCCTGACGGGCGATCTGTGCCGCGAGATTCGCGTGCGGAAGACCCGATCCCGAGAAGATCGGGAGTTTCTGGCCGCGGACGAGAGTGTTGAGTCCGTCGATCGTCGAAACGCCGGTCTGAATGAACTCGTTCGGGTAGTCGCGCGCCGCCGGATTGATCGGCGTGCCGTTGATATCGAGGGACGCCGTGGGGATAAGCTTCGGACCGCCGTCGATCGGCTTGCCCATACCGGAGAAAACTCGTCCGAGCATATCGTCCGAAACGGGAAGTTCGACTCCGTGTCCGGAGAAGCGAACCTTGGAGCGGGCGAGATTGAGTCCTGCGGACGCCTCGAAAAGCTGAACGAGAACGTTCGAACCGTTCACCTCGAGGACGCGGCATCTTCTGACCTCGCCGCTTTCAAGTTCGATCTCGCCGAGCTCGTCGTATTTGACTCCGTCGACCTTTCGCACGAGCATAAGAGGGCCGGCGATCTCTTCTATCGTTCTGTATTCTCTGATCATTTGATCCGTACCCCTTTCTCAGGCTTTGCCGGGAGTTATTTCCGCAAGCGCCTGTTCGATCTTTTCTTTAATGCCGTCGAAGACTTCGCGGTACTCGGCGTCGCTGACCGTCTTCGCGCGTCCGATATCCTCTCTGACGGGAAGCTCGGAGATCCTCTGAACGTCGGCGCCGGAGTCCATCGCCTCTTTAGCGCGGTCGCGGAAGAAGAGGATCAGGTCGATCAGCGCGTACTGTTTGGGCAGGGAAGTGAAGGAATCTTCGATGTTGAAGGCGTCCTGCTGAAGGAAGTCTTCTCTGATCGAACGTGAGACCTCGAGAGTGAGGCGGTCGTCGCCCGACAGCGCGTCGACGCCTACGAGCTTGACGATCTCGTCGAGCTCGGATTCTTTCTGCAGGATACGGAGCATCTCGGCGGCGTATCTTGACCACTTCTTCGAGATGTTCTCGTTATACCACTCCTCGAGTCTGTCTTTGTAAAGGGAGTATGAGTTGAGCCAGTTGACGGCGGGGAAGTGACGGGCGTAAGCGAGCGCCGAATCGAGCCCCCAGAAGACCTTGACGATACGGAGCGTCGCCTGTGAGACGGGCTCCGAGATATCGCCGCCCTGCGGGGAGACCGCGCCGATCGCGGAAAGCGATCCGTATCTGCCGTCCGAGCCGATGCACTTGACCTGACCCGCTCTCTCGTAGAACCCCGCGAGACGGGAGGTGAGGTAAGCGGGATAACCCTCGTCGCCGGGCATCTCTTCGAGTCGTCCGCTCATTTCGCGGAGTGCCTCCGCCCAGCGCGACGTAGAGTCGGCGATGACTGCGACGGAGAGCCCCATATCGCGGAAATACTCCGCTATCGTGATACCCGTGTAAACGGACGCCTCACGCGCCGCAACGGGCATATCCGAAGTGTTTGCGATGAGGACCGTTCTTTCCATAAGAGATTTGCCCGTACGGGGGTCGGTGATCTCCGGGAACTCGCGCAGAACGTCCGTCATCTCGTTGCCTCGTTCGCCGCATCCAATGTAAACGACGAGGTCGACGTTGCTCCATTTTGCAAGCTGGTGCTGAACGACGGTCTTGCCCGATCCGAAAGGACCGGGAACGCAAGCCGTACCGCCCATGGCGATGGGAAACATCGCGTCGATGACTCTCTGACCCGTGATCATCGGGACGGAGGGGGCGATCTTTTCAACGTACGGTCTCGCGCGCCTGACGGGCCATTTCTGCATAAGCGTCAGATCGCGTTTTTCGCCGTTTTCGTCGACGATCTCGCCAATCTTGTCCGTCACGGTGTAGCTTCCGGAGAGAAGATATTCGATCTTTCCGGAAACTCCCGGCGGAACGAGGATCTTATGGCGTATTACGAGAGACTCGTCGACGTAACCGACGATATCTCCGCCGGTCACCTCGTCGCCGATCTTGGCGGTCGCGACGAATTCCCATTTCTTTTCTCTGTTCAGCGGCGGGAGATCGATACCTTTGATGATATTCGGCCCCGCGACGAGTCTCATTTCCTCGAGAGGACGCTGGATACCGTCGTAGATGTTCCCGATAAGGCCGGGACCGAGTTCGACGGAGAGCGGCTCGCCCGCGGAGACGACGGCGTCGCCTCTGCCGAGACCCGCGGTCTCCTCGTAAACCTGGATCGAGGCGCGGTCCGCGTGCATCTCGATGATCTCGCCTATAAGTTTCTTTTCTCCGACGCGGACGACGTCGAACATATTCGCCTCGCGCATACCCTCTGCAACGACGAGCGGTCCGGAGATCTTAACGATTTTTCCTTCAGTCATAGAGGACAGATCCTTTCGTTATTTAACTGATCATCAGTCGCCTAAAATATTCGCGCCTACTGCGCGCTCAACGAACGAAGTGAGTCTTTCCTTCGCCGCGTCTCCCGATCCGAGCGGGAGCGGAATGACGGCGGGAGTGACCGATTCGCCGTATTTTTCGTCCGCCCACCTGATGACTTCATCGAGTTCGGGAGAGACGAAGATCACGTCGCATCCTTCCTTTTTCGCGCGCCTGACGGCTTCTTTCGCTTCGTCGGTCCCGCTGACGGGAAAAGCGCGGAAACCGGACGCGAGAAAACAAAGAATGTTGTCTTCCCGTCCGACGACGGCTACCTTACCCATAAGGTCCTCCTTCCGCCGCTCTGCGGCGTATGATCATTTAATGCCGATGCGGGTTTTGATCGCTTCGGGGGTTTTGCCCGCCGAGATCATCGAAGCCGCGATCCTCACGGCCCTCACCTCCGCCTCTCTTCTGATGAAGAAAACGGCGGGGACCTCGGGGCCGAACGCTTTTGAGGCTGCTTTTTCCGCAGCTTCGTCCGCAACTTTTTCAAACGCCGCGGCGACTGCGTCGGGATCGTCGGCGAGACCGAGAGCCTCGCGGTAGTCGACCCGGTCGGTCTTCAGTATAAGCGCGGCGACCCGTTCTTCGTGCGTATCTGCGGCGGAGGCTTCTTCAAAGACGGAAGCGTCGACGTCGCCGCCGGTCAGGGCGGCGCGGCCGATGAGTGATGAGCACGCCCCGGGGGCCATGCCCGAGGACGAGATCCGAAGAAACGTGAGATAATTGGTCGAGTCTACGAGTGCCGATACGTATTCTTTGAAAAACGGCACGCCCGATCCTTTTACTGACTCTTCGATATCTTCAAAGCATCCGCGGTCGATCAACAGATCGATCGAACGCGCTTCTTTGGTCGTCTCGTAGGCGTCCTGCGCCTCTTTTGCCCTTTTTCCCATGTTTTCGGGAAGGGCGGAGTAGTTGCGCGAGAAGACCGCTTCGCGCACGTCCGACGGGGACACCGTCCCGCACGTGAAATAACGCGAATCCTCGTGACTCTCCAGAATGCTCTCTTTGAGAGCGACTTTTATATTGTTGCAGTCGTACTTGTAGAACAGAAAATCGTAGACACCGGGATCGGGAACTGACGATCTCAGAAGCTCTGCGGCGCCGACGAGAGCCGCGTCCGCGGCTTCCGCGGGCGTTTTTACCGTCGGATCCGAAACGATCCCTGAGTCGACGACTGCGGAAACGAGCGCTTCGGCGCTCCCGGCCTCTGCAAACGACGTCAGCCGGTCGCGCATGGTCCCTCGCCCCTCAGCGGTCTTGACGCGCGTCGAGGCGTAGACGTAATCGAGTTCGTTTATCTTTTTCGCTTTTTTCATACGGACGCCCTCTTATCACGGGAAGAGGATCGCCGCCACCGTCGCGTCGGCCTTTTCCTTGGCGGATGCGATCATCGCCTCGACGGAGCAGTTCGTCTCTGATTCGCCGTACTTAACGATGACTCCGCCTTCGATATCGGCGGGCGTTTTGGCCAGACGGATCCTCGGGACGAGAAGATCGCGGTTCGCGATAAGCTGTTCCGCTTTGGAGATGACTTCACGTCCGAACTTCTCCGTGTCTTCGGGAGAAAAAGCGGCGTCGAAGGGGAGATTCGCGTCAGCGCCGTATTCTTCCTCACCGTATTTTTCAATGAGTGCGGCGACTGCGGACTGCCTTTCGACCACGGCTCCTGCGAGAAGACGGGCGAGAGTCGCAACGTATTCGTCGTCCGGAAGGGAGCGGATGCGCTCCGCCGCGGCGGCAAAGACCTGTTCCACGAGCGCGGCCTTGGCAGAGAGGACGATCTCCCTTTCGGCAAGTTTGCCCGATGACTCGGCTCGCGCGACTTCCGTCTCGTATTCCTTCAGCGCGGCGCTTTCCGCCCGCGAAAGAATAACGCTTATCTTGTCGTCGGCCGCCCGGTCTATCTCGGAGATCTTTCTGTCTCTCTCTTCGTTCACCGCGTCGATCTTTTCCTGACTTTCCGCCGCGATCTTTTCGAGAATGAGATTAAGGTTGTTCATCAGGGACACCTTTTTTATTTGTTATTGTTGATCAAACTTTGAAGAAAATGATCGGGAGCAGGGAAACGAGAAGCGCGAAGATCGCGTACGTCTCGACGAGCGCGGCGGACGTGACCGCCTTGATCGATTCCGCGGGTCTCTTGGAAACGAGGCTTATACCGGTAGCCGCGACTTTGCCCTGAGCGATGCCGGAGAAGTAACCGACGAGTGCGATCGGGAGAGAAGCCATAAGGAAGTAAGCGCCCTGAGCGGTCGTGAGCTGAAGCGGTTCGCCGCCGAGGAGGCCGATCTTGTTGATGATAAGGAATGCGGTGACTAGTCCGTAGATGCCCTGCGTGCCCGGAAGCGCCTGCAGAAGAAGCGCCTTACCGAACTTGGAGGGGTCTTCCTGAAGCATGGCGGACGACGCCTCGCCGACGATGCCGACGCCTTTCGCGCTGCCGATACCGGCGAGTGCAGCGGCGATCGCTGCGCCGAGGATCGCAAGGTTCTGACCGGAAAAGATCCAGCCGAAAAGTTCTCCGATTGATTTGATGATATCCATTTTCTTTCCTCCGTGAAATGATTGGTTATTTAAACGTTACGTATTTTGACTTTGAAGTCAGCGGTTCGAACGGGCGGCCCCCGTCCTCGTAGAATTTACCGAAAAATTCGATATACTGGAGTCTCGACGTGTGAACGAAGGTGCCGAGCATATTGATCGCCATATTCAGAAGATGGCCGATCAGAAAGATCACGATGAAGAATATGACTCCGCCGGCCGACGGTCCCGGCATCGTGCCGAGAATGTTGAACACGCTCGCTATGACCATCGAGGCGAGGCCGAGCGCCAGGATCCTCGAGTACGACAGAAGGTCGGAAATATATCCGACGATGTCGTAAAGGGAAGCGAATCCTCCGAATATCTTCATTATCGGGTTCTTGTTGTGCCGTCCCTGCGTCGTTATCAGGAGCAGAAGCCCGATCCCGACGAGGACGAGTCCGACGGTGCGGAAAAACAGGGCGATCCCGGCTCCGAGGAAAAGGATGATCCACGAGCCTGAATCGAATATCGCGTCAAGTTTGTGCCCGCGTTTCCACGTTACGTAGAATTTCAGGGCGAGTCCGCAGATCAGATGGACTGCGCCGATCGCGAGCGACACGGCCAGGAACGTCGTGAAGTTCGTCAGAGGGTTGAACCAGACGGCGAGTTCGCCGAGCGGCTTGGAGAACCAGCGGTCCGCGATGACGGACGGGGCGTCTCCGAAGTACCCGCCGAACAGTATTCCAGCGACGATGCAGCTGATGCCGCATTTTCCGAACATCATCAGCATGTTTCTCGTCGACTTTTTCGGCTTCATTAGTTTTACACCGAGGAAACAGCCGAGCGAGATGAGCACGCCGTAACCGACGTCCGCGAGCATGAGTCCGAAAATGATAATATAGAAAATACTCATGATCGAAGTCGGATCGAACGATCCGTACTTCGGGAGCGAGTAAAGCTCGATGACCGGCTCGAAGCTCCGGGTGAATCTGTTGTTCGAGAGCAGTATCGGCGGATCGTCATCCTCTTCGGGGTCTGTGAATTCGTACGCGTCGCCGCGGCTCTCGAGCAGGGCGGAGACTTTTCCGACCGCCGGTTCGGGGATCCATCCGCAGAGTACCGCGCATCTGTCCGACGCCGCTATCTTCGAGGCGGCGCCGAGCCGTTCTTCCTCGGAGATCAGCGAATCGTGGAGCAGTTCGATCGGCAGGACGTCCTCGCTGAGTTCTTCCGCCTCTTTGTCTATCTCTTCGATCCTTGTTGTGATCTCTTCGATCTTCTTTTTCGACTCTCCGATCTTTCCCGCGGCGAATCCGGACCGTTCGTCTGCCTCGCATGACGCAGGGGAGAACCCGATCCGTGTGAGCCGGGCGAGCGCCTCGTCGAAATCGGAGCGGTACGCCGTAAGCATCACGAATCTGTAAGCGGAGACCGTGCGCACCGTATCCACGACGGCGGCGAGCCCCTCAAGCAGTTCTTCGATCTTCGCGGCGGGCACTTTGGCCGAAAGGGAACCGACGACCGATTCAGTTGCGGCCGTTTTCGACCTCGGAACTGAGCCCTCGAACTCTTCCCAGGGCAGAAGCGACTCTACCTCGTTTTCAAGTGCCGTCTTTTCCGACGACAGCTTCGTTTTCTCGTCCCTTATCGCCAGCACGTGCTTCACAGTCCCGTAACGGGGATCGTCGGGAGGGGGAAGCGCGGCTTCTCTCTCGTCCGCTTCGGGGA
>JAEEGL012541888.1_pt1 | contig 12065 bp, 9 predicted proteins | sample 9134231 | NCBI WGS metagenome assembly JAEEGL01 (sample SAMN16246548, study PRJNA631951) | gut metagenome | biome: gut microbiome; feature: rumen; material: fiber-attached | host: Bos | place: Iran: Karaj | collected 2018-10
CGACTGGAAAATGCCGGAGATGGACGGTATAGAAACAACCCGGCAGATCCGCGAAATAGCGGGAAGCAACACACCGGTGATAATCCTTACTTCATTTAACTGGGACGATATCGCTGATGAAGCTCGTGAGGCAGGGGCAGATTCATTCGTGTCGAAGCCTCTTTTCGCTGGTACAGTAATGGATGAATTTGCAGAGGCATTTCGGTATAAAAAAGAAGTGCACGAGGAGAAAGCGGATCTGAAAGGCCGAAGAGTGCTTCTCGCGGAAGATGTTGCTGTAAATGCCGAGATTATGATGACGGTTCTTGCCATGCATGAAATGAAAGTGGACCTGGCGGAAAACGGTTTGGTTGCTGTGAATCTGTTTGAAAGTCATGAATCCGGATACTATGATGCCATTCTTATGGATATGCGCATGCCGGAAATGGATGGATTGGAAGCAGCGAGAACAATCCGAAGCCTTCAGCGGGATGATGCGAAGACGATTCCTATTATTGCCCTGACGGCAAATGCTTTTGATGAAGATGTTCAGCAAAGCATGCAGGCCGGCTTGAATGCCCACCTGTCGAAACCCGTTGAGCCGGAGGCTTTGTTTGAAACGCTGGAAAAACTGATCAGAGATAGATATAAGGCAGTTTGAAACAGCAGTATGGCGAGAATAAACAAAAGAAAAAGGCACCCGTCTGGGTGCCTTTTTCTTTTGGCGCAGAAGGAGGGATTCGAACCCTCGAACGGCTTTTGACCGTTACACGATTTCCAATCGTGCGCGCTCGACCAACTACGCGACTTCTGCATAGACTGCTCAAGAAGAAACTGTTCATTTTCAAGCTTGTACAGTATAAAGCACGGCTTAGGGAAAGTCAAGGAGTTTTTTGCCGGATTCACACATAAAGCCTGCCAACCGAAGCTTTGGAACAGGCAATGAACTTTTCAATCAGCGGATCCTGCACATGTTCTGCGGAAAGGATGATGCCGATCTCCCGGAAAGCCGGGGGCGAGAGTTTCAGGACCCGTACATTGTCAGTGATGCTCTGCATGACCAGCTCCGAGAGAACACTGTAACCGAGCCCGTGCGCCACCATGGAAACAATAGCGGAATCCTCCAGATTGGTGTATCGGAAGATTGCCTTCGGAACATGCCCGTCTGCGCTGAGTGCAGGGAGGATATCCATGTCGAATCCGAGGGAAGGCATGAGAAATTCTTTCCCGTCAAAGAGAGCGACGGGAAAAACAGAAGATACAGGGTTCTCTTCGCCAGGGAGGACGGCCACCAGTTCGTCGGAATGCAGAGGGACCCAGACCAGATCCCGAATCAGGTCGGACTGATAGCTCACAATGGCGCAGTCCAGTCTGTTTTCATGGACACCCGCATATAAACCCTTTATATCGCCTACTGTGATATCGGCAGCGGAGATGCTTCCGTCCAGCTTCCCAGATGACTCACGGAAGCTGGAAAGAATGGATGGTAGCCAGGCTTTGGAGACGCTGGCATATGCGCCGAGACGGAGAGAAGACCTGTTTTTTTCGGCAAGTCTTCCGGCCTGCAGCAGAAGCTCATCATCGGCGGCAGCGAACGCTTCCAGCCAGGGGAGAAGCTCGGTACCGGCGGGAGAAAGTCTGGCTCCGCTTTTGCTGCGGATCAGAAGATTGATTCCCAGTTCCGCTTCCAGAGAGTTCATCATGTTCGTCAGACCCGGCTGGGTATAACCCAGATTTTCCGCGGCAGCTGTGATGCTTTTGCTTTCAATGATTGTGAATAATGCACGAATTTTCTTGCTGTCCATGTGCTGATATTTCACTTTCTTATGATTAAGGATATCTATAACTAAAAATTATCGTTATCATAATAATATAGTGGTTTTCATCTTTCAAGTGGAATGATATAATTTGTTCAAAATTTGTTCATGAAAGGTGCGCGGAAGTGCCTGTCAGGGACAAGATGAAAGGAGAAAAACATGGAAAACAATCGTAGTTCCTGGGGCAGCAACATAGGATTTCTGCTTGCTGCCATCGGTTCGGCGGTCGGGCTCGGAAACATCTGGGGATTCCCGCACAAGATGGGCAAGTCTGGCGGATTTACATTCCTGATTATATATCTGCTTCTTGCTGTTTTTGTAGGTCTGATCGTCATGGTCTCTGAGCTTGCAATCGGACGCAAGACCAAACTCAGCCCGATTGATGCTTACAAGCAGGTTTCGAAGAAATTCAAGTGGATCGGCTGGCTGGCCACGATCGCGCCGTTTATGATCATGAGCTTCTATACTGTTCTTGGCGGTTATGTTATGCAGTATATGGCCCTGAATCTGGCGGAATTGAGTTTCGGTATCACAGCAACAGGTATGGATTCATTTGTTGCAATTCTTGTTAATCCGTTCGGCGCAGTTGTCTTCACGATTATCTTTATTGTGATTTGCATGCTGATTGTTCAGGGCGGTGTCTCCGGCGGTATCGAAAAATTCAACAAAGTCGGTATGCCTGCGCTGTTTGTGATGCTGATCGTTATCATTATTCGTTCTCTTACGCTTCCGAATGCCGTGGAAGGTTTGAAATTTATGTTCATTCCGGGGTATTCGGTAGCAAAAGGTTATATTGCGGAAGCGCCGGATATTATCAGTGTGCTTGGAACTGCCGGTGGGCAGATGTTCTTCTCTCTGTCTTTGGCCATGGGGGCTATCCTTACCTACGGTTCCTACCTCAGCAAGGAAGAGAATCTTGTCAAGAACTCCGTTATCATTGTTGCGGCTGACACCCTGATCGCACTGCTTGCTGGACTGGCGGTTATCCCGGCTGCCATTTCCTACAACATCTCAAATGGCGTTGCTCCCGGAGATATGATGATCGGCGGACCCAAACTTCTGTTTGTTACGCTGCAGGACGTGTTTGCCAACATGGGCAAAATCGGACCGCTCTTCGGCGTTATTTTCTATGCGCTTGTTCTTATTGCTGCTATTTCTTCTGCAATCTCCCTGATGGAGACTGTCGGAGCACACTGGATCGACAAAGATCTCGCAAAGGGCGAGACGGACACCCGGAAAAAGATCATCCTTATTGTTTCGCTTCTCATCCTTGTTGAAGCAGTTGTGGTAGCATGGGACGGACTTGGTTCCAACAATATTCATCCTGCTGTTCTGCTTGGCATCTCAGGACCTGTTCCTGATGTGCTCGCTGACTGGCTCGATTTCATGGATACTTTTTCTGAGTATCTGCTTATGCCTCTTGGTGCAATGCTGATGGCACTGATGATCGGCTGGGAGACCGGACCGAAAGATGTGCTGGATGAGGTCGGACATGGCAACCACTCAACCGGATTTGCTAAGTTCTATACCGTGTGCGTAAAGTTCATTGTTCCGATCGTGATGGCCTTCGTGCTTGCCGGCTCTCTCAGAGGAAACTGCGGCGGATCTCCCGCTCTTTGGTATGCGATTTCCGGCGTGCTTCTGGTAGGCTTCTGGATTTTTGCTGCGGTAGGCAACAAGAAAACAGCAGAAGAATAATACTTTAGGATTCAGGTAAAGACATCGTATAATAGTATAATTGTTAAAGACCTCTGTGTTCCATCCGGAACGCAGAGGTCTTTTCTGGAAATCAGAGGGGGGACTGACTGTGCTGTTTTTGATGAATTGAATAATTGCGGACTGTTTTGACAGAAAATAAATTAAGCGGTTGTACAAATCAGAGATTGTTGTATTTCGTGTGTTTTATGCTTGAATAAACGCTCGAACTATCTTATAATAATTCTGTTCGTGAAAATATTACCAAAGAAAAACAGGAACAAAGAACAGGAGAGAATGTATGGAAAAGTTTGACCTGAAACTCATTGATGAGATTCTGGAGAATAATCAATACGATAAAACCAGAATCATTTCCATCATGCAGGACATACAGGGCATTTACCGTTATCTTCCGAAGGAAGTGCTCAAATATGTCGGAGAAAAGGTGGGTATCAGCGAGGCGAAGATCTATGGCGTCGCAACCTTCTATGGGAATTTCTCCCTCGACGCAAAAGGCAAGTACGTGATTAAGGTCTGCCGCGGCACGGCATGCCACGTGCGCCGCTCGGATAAGGTCCTGGATGCGATCTGCGAGGCGACCGGCCTGAGTGAAAACGAGTTGACCAGCAAAGACGGGATGTTCACGATCGAGACCGTTTCCTGCCTCGGTGCCTGCGGGCTTTCCCCGGTGGTCACGGTGAACGATGAAGTCCACCCCAAAATGGATCCCGATAAAGCAAAGGCTCTTGTTGAAGAGCTTCGCGCTAAGGAGGCCTGAACATGAACAGAACAAAACTGAATTCCATCAGCGAGTTTAAACAGCTTCAGGCGGAGTGCGCCGCTGCTGCAGCAGCCCAGAACCGCAAGATCCTCGTGTGCTGCGGTACTGGCTGCGTTGCCGGCGGAAGCCTGAAGATATTCGATGAACTGAAGCGCCTTATAGAGGAAAAGGGCCTGAAGACCCAGCTCCAGCTTGCCGTGGGGATCGAAGACAAAGCAGACGGCGAAGCGGTCGCACTGAAGAAGTCCGGCTGCCATGGTTTCTGTGAGATGGGACCGCTGGTCCGTATCGAGCCGGAAGGCTGGCTGTACACAAAATGCAGGCTGGAAGATGCGGAAGAGATCGTTGAGCGCACTGTCATCAAGGGAGAGTTCATCGATCGCCTTGGATACAATAAAGGCGGCACGCTCTATAAACGGCAGGAGGACATCCCGTTCTACAAACTCCAGACTCGCCGTGTGCTTGAGCACTGCGGTCATATCGATGCGGAGTCGATCGAGGAGTATTTCTCCATCGGTGGTTACAGTGCAGTAGCCAAAGCGCTGTTTGATATGAGCGCGGAGGAGATTATCACTGAAGTCACGGATTCCGGACTGCGCGGAAGAGGCGGCGCGGGATTCCCTGCTGGAAAAAAGTGGAGCCAGGTGGCTGCGAACAAGGACACTCCCAAATATGTTGTCTGCAATGGTGACGAGGGTGACCCCGGTGCCTTTATGGACCGTTCCTGCATGGAAGGCGACCCGCACAAGATCCTTGAGGGCATGATCATTGCCGGGATCGCGACCGGATCCACGGAAGGATATATATATGTCCGTGCGGAATACCCGCTGGCTGTCAGCCGTCTGCGCAATGCGATCGCTCAGGCGGAGGAATACGGACTCATCGGGGATGATATCCTCGGAAGCGGAAAGAGTTTTCATCTCCGCATCAACTGCGGTGCCGGCGCATTCGTCTGCGGTGAAGGTTCCGCTATGACGGCTTCTATCGAAGGCAACCGCGGAATGCCTCGTACCAAGCCTCCCCGTTCGGTGGACAAGGGACTCTTTAATAAGCCCACCTGCCTGAACAACGTTGAGACGTTTGCAAACATTCCCAGCATCATCATGAACGGTGCAGACTGGTTCAAATCCATCGGGACGGAGACCAGTTCCGGAACAAAGGCCTTCGCTCTTACAGGAAAAGTCGTGAATACCGGTCTTATCGAAGTTCCCATGGGTGCTACAATGCGGGAAGTCATCTTTGAGATCGGCGGTGGCATCCAGAACGGAAAGAAATTCAAGGCTGTGCAGATCGGCGGGCCTTCCGGCGGATGTCTCACGGAAGAGCATCTGGACATCCCCATGGATTTCGATTCCCTCAAGAAGGTTGGAGCAATCATCGGGTCCGGCGGTCTCGTTGTCATGGACGAAGATTCCTGCATGGTGAACATCGCGAAATTCTTCATGAACTTCATCTGCGATGAATCCTGTGGAAAGTGCACACCCTGCCGTGAAGGAACCACCCGCATGCTTGAGATCCTTACCCGGATCACGGAAGGAAACGGCAAGGACGGAGATATCGAAGAACTGCGCAGTCTGGCAAAGATGATCCAGACCTCTTCGCTCTGCGGTCTCGGAAAGACGGCTCCGAACCCGGTCCTCTCCACGCTGCAGAACTTTGAAGAAGAGTACAGAGAGCATATCTATGACAAGAAGTGCAGGACAGGTACCTGCAGAGCCCTCTCGCATCTGGTCATCGATCCGGAACTGTGCATCGGATGCACCAAATGCGCGCGGAACTGCCCGGTCGGAGCAATTTCCGGAACGATTCGGCAGCCGCATACCATCGACCCGAACAAGTGCATCAAGTGCGGCGCGTGCAAGGCCGGATGCCCCAAAGGCGCTATTAAGGAGGCGTAAAGATGGCTGAAAAGAAAATGATTATCGACGGCGTGGAATGCCCGTTCACCAACGAGCGCAACGTTCTGGAAGTCGCCCGGAACAACGGGATCGACATTCCCACCCTCTGCTATTGTGAAAACCTCTCAATTTACGGCGGATGCCGTCTCTGCCTCGTGGAGAATGAACGCGGGGCGATGGATGCTGCATGCTCCATGGCTCCCAAAGACGGACTGGTTGTCTATACCCACTCGAAAAAAGTTCTCGACAGCCGGCGCACTACTCTGCAGCTGCTCATGAGCAGCCACCGTGCGGACTGTCTGACCTGTGATCAGAGCGGAAGCTGCAAGCTTCAGGAATATGCGCACCGCTACGGCGTGGATGATTCCCGTTTTGAAGGGAACACATACAGCCGGATGCCGAAGGACGAATCCTCAAAGTGCATCGTGCGTGATCCCAGCAAGTGCATTCTTTGCGGCCTTTGTGTCCGCATGTGTGCGGAGATCCAGAACATCGGTGCGATCGATTTTGCAAAGCGCGGCAAGAAGGCATACGTTACTCCCGGATTTGGCATGAACATGAGCGATACTTCCTGTGTGGGCTGTGGTCAGTGTGCAGCAGTCTGCCCGACTGGAGCCATTACCATTAAGAATGAGATCCCGAAGATGTGGAAGTTCCTGCAGGACGGAAGCAAGAAAGTTGTCGTCCAGGTTGCTCCTTCTGTCCGTGTTGGCCTTGCCGAGCAGTTCGGTCTGCCTGCGGATGTCCCTGTTACCGGGAAACTCTATACGGCGCTTCGCCGGCTTGGCGCAGATGTGGTTTATGACACCAACCTCACGGCCGACCTTACGATCTTGGAAGAAGCTCAGGAATTCCTCGCGAAAGTGAAAAACGGAGAGAAGCTCCCGATGTTCACTTCCTGCTGCCCCGGATGGATCCAGCATGTTGAGCACGCGCATCCCGAACTTATGCCGCAGGTTTCTACGGCAGGAAGCCCGATGGAGATGATGGGCGCGCTTATCCGCAGACAGTTCAAGGATGAGGATGTGTATTCCGTAGCGATCATGCCCTGCACGGCAAAGAAATACGAGTGCGCAAGACCTGAACTGGAAAAGGACGGAAAGAGACTGATTGATCTGGTTCTCACCAGTCAGGAACTCGGCAGGATGATCAAGGAAGCCGGCATCGATTTTGCCAATCTTCCCGATTCCGAAGCAGACAGCCCGCTCGGCGACTACACCGGTGCCGGTACGATTTTCGGTATCACGGGCGGTGTGACGGAAGCGGTCATCCGCTACGTTCTTGCGGACAGTTCCGAATCCACTCTCCAGACGATTGCCGAATGCGGTGTCCGCGGCCTGCAGGGAACGAAAGCGTTCGAGATCTCTGCCGGTGATCTCAAGCTGAAGATTGCGGTTGTCAACGGTCTGGGCAATCTTGACAGGCTTGTCGAAAAGATGGAGTCCGGTGAAGAGCACTTTGACTTCATTGAAGTCATGGCCTGCCCGAACGGCTGCATCGGCGGCGGCGGACAGCCTCCTGCCTCCAACAAACGCAAGGCTGAGCGTGAGAAAGGCCTGTGGAGAGATGATGAAGCCTGCGAGTTCAAGATCCCGCAGGATAACCCCGCCATGGAATATGTTTACGGGACTCTACTGGAAGGACGCGCTCACGACCTGCTTCATATCCATTATCCTCTGCATCATGCGGAGTGATTCCGACTGAAATGCGGCCCCGCTGTCGATCACGGCAGCGGGGCTGTTTCACAATTTTCATCCAAACAATGAAACCGAATGGTTCTGTTTCCCGTCTATACTATTGTACGGAAGAATCTGCCCGGTTCCTTTTCAAAGAAAGGGTCGAAAATGGAAGATGTCAGTATCATCGAACTCTTTTTCCGAAGGTCGGAAAGAGCCATCGAAGAGATTCGGCTGAAATATGAAAAACTTTGTGCAGCTATTATCCGCAGGATTGTACCTGACAGTCGGGACGTTGAAGAGTGCGTGAGCGATACATGGCTTCGGGTATGGAATTCGATCCCGCCCGACAGGCCGGATTCATTGAAAGCATATGTGGCAAGGATATCAAGGAATCTTGCGCTCGACCGCTATGATTACAATAATGCGGAAAAACGGAATACAGCGCTTACAGAAGCCTTCGAGGAACTGGAGCCATGCCTTCCTGAGGCGGACGGCTATGATCAGGTGGAGCGGGCCGGTGAATTCCGGATGTTTATCAACAGCTTTCTGCGCTCGCTGAACGAGGAGACACGAGTGATCTTTGTCCTGCGCTACTGGTACGGCTACAGTCTCGCCGAGATCGCAAAAGAGCTTTCTATAAGTGAACCGAAAATCAAATCCTCTTTGTTCCGTACGAGAAACCGGCTTCTGGATGCAATGATGAAGGAAGGAATGGCAATATGAGTGAGAAGCGTTTTGAACTGTTTCAGAAGTCCATCGATGATGAATTTCTTGAGGAAGCGGGAGCTTTCCATAAGTCAAGGAGGAATGTCCGTCTGATAGCTACGGTGGCAGCCTGCTTCTGTGCGGTACTGGCAGGGGTGATGGCGTGGCGTCCGTGGGATTCAGAATCTGGTGGTAGGACTGCACAGACAGTCTATTATGCAGAGTCTGCTGCTGTTCCGGCGGAAGCTCCGGTACCCGAAGCTAAGGCTGCGGTGAAAACAGCAGGTTCGGGAATGAGGACAGAAAGCACAACAGATACGGTGATGGAAGAGGCGGAAGAGGAAGCGGCAGACATGGAGATGTCCATGGATGTCACAGCATTTTCTGCTTCTGCAATGGCTCCGGAAAGCGCTCAGGACTCAGGCACAGTCTTTGCCGGACTTGTCAATCCGATGCATGAAGCTTCTTTGGAAGAACTGGAAAAGTTAGGATATGCTATTATTCTCCCGGAAGAGGCGGACATCATGTGGAGCGGAATGATTGATGCTGAGGATACGAAACTGGCTCAGGTAGTTTTTAATCTTGCAGGAGAGGAATTCACCTGGAGAGCACAGCAGTCGGGGGAGGAAACGGATATCTCCGGAGTATATGATACCGCGGCTGCAGAAAACAGCTGGAATACGGAAAACCTTTCGGTGACCCTGCGTAAAGGAAATGAAGGGACGGTTCTTCTCTGGTATGCTGAAGAAAGAGCGATGCAGTGGTGTCTTTGGGGAAGAAATGCAGAACCGGACGATATACTCGCTTTGGCGGATGAACTGGCACAGACGGAGGGATTCAGCGTGTTTGCGCCGATCGGATGATCAGGAAAAAAACGGAGGATACGGATGAAAAAGTGGAAAATGATATGGATCGATGAAGCAAGGCGGATCGCATCTTTTCATGCAGTGGACGGGTTTATTCCGTATCCGCTGCTTGACCGCAGCCAGTATCTGAACTTCATCGAAAGCCTGTTTGAGCTGAATTACTGTTTTCAGTAAAAACAGAACAACCAAAACCCGGTGTATGCATGCACCGGGTTTTGGTTGTTTCCGGAGAAAAAGCGTGGTAAGATGAAGCAAAGAAAACAGGGAGGAACAGCAGGCAATGATCGCATTAAATGACAATTGGCAGTTTGTATATGAATGGTCCGAGGATTTCCTGAACGGAAAAATACAGGGTGAAACAGTCCGCCTTCCGCATACCGTAAAGGAGATCCCTTTGCATTATGCTTCACCGGAGTGTTATGAAACAGTTTCCGGATATCGGCATGAACTTGAGATATTACCGGAATACGAAGGAAAACGCCTCTTTCTGCGCTTTGACGGTGCGGCACACATTGCGGAAGTCTATGTTAACACTTGGAAGATCGCCGAACATCGCTGCGGTTATACAGCTTTTGAAGCGGAGATAACAGATTATGTAAACTGGAACAGTCCAAATTGGGTGGCCGTAAAGCTCGACAGTACGGAGAACGGGAAGATTCCGCCGTTTGGTTTTGTAATCGATTATCTCACGTACGGTGGATTATACCGTGAAGCATGGATGGATGTACGGCCGAAGACCTTTATCTCAGATATCTTTGTAACCACTCCGCAGACAGACAGACTCCATGCCGAGATCACACTGGATAGAGAAGACGGTGCGCTGAAAGTGATCAGCAGGCTTCTGGACGGAGAGAAATGCCTTGCAGAAGCGGAGGGAAGATGCGTGGATCTGTCCGTTCCGGAAGCAGAACCCTGGTCTGTGGAAACACCTAAACTCTACAAACTTCAGTCGCTTCTGCTGGATTCGGAAGGGAACACAGTGCATATGAAGGAGGTATGCTTTGGTTTCCGAACGGCGGAGTTCAAAGCAGACGGTTTCTATCTTAACGGGAAAAAGACGTTTCTGCGAGGACTGAACCGTCACCAGTGTTATCCCTATATCGGTTATGCAGCACCGGAAAAGCTGCAGCGGAATGATGCGCAGATCCTGAAGAATGAGTTGCACTGTATGGCTGTACGTACGTCGCATTATCCGCAGAGCCAGTATTTTATTGACGAGTGCGATAAATTGGGATTGCTGGTATTCACGGAAATCCCCGGATGGCAGCATATCGGAGACGAGAACTGGAAAAAGCAGGCTGTAGCAAACACAGCCGAAATGGTTCTGCAGTACAGGAATCATCCGTCTGTCATCCTTTGGGGAGTTCGGATTAATGAGAGCCAGGATGATGATGCATTCTACAAAGAAACAAACAGGACAGCGCACAGACTGGATCCGTCCCGCGCTACTTCAGGGGTGCGCTATATCGAAAAGAGTCATCTTCTCGAAGATGTCTATGCGTTCAATGACTTTTCCTATGACGGTACCGGAAACGGAGTGAAGAGGAAGGGGGATGTCACGGCAAACCGGAGAAAAGCGTTCCTCGTCTCCGAGCACAACGGTCATATGTTTCCTACGAAAGCGTTCGATAATTCCGACAGAAGACAGGAACATGCGCTGCGCCATGCAAAAGTGCAGAACGCTGCTGCCGCTTCAGGAGAGCATGCCGGCTGCTTCGGCTGGTGTATGTTTGATTATCCTACGCATAAAGATTTTGGCTCCGGCGACCGGGTGTGCTATCATGGCGTATTGGATGCGTTCCGAAATCCGAAACCGGCATCCTGGGTCTATTCTATGCAGAGTGACTCCAGTCCTTTTCTGGAGATCAGTTCCTCCATGGATATTGGCGATTACAATGCCGGAAAACTTACAAAACCATACATCTTTTCTAATGCCGATGAAGTGGAACTCTATAAAAATGGCAAGTTTGTGAAGTCATACAGTGAATCGGAATTCAAAGCGCTCCCGCATGGTCCGGTCTGCTGTTATGATCTGATCGGAGATCTGCTTCAGACGGAAGAGGGGTTCGATTCCGAAAAGGCAGAGGCACTCCATCAATGTCTGCTGCTTCTGGAACAGTACGGCACAGCCTCTCTGCCGCTGCGCGCGAAACTCGCCTTGGCGAAAGTGATGCTTCGCTACAAACTGTCTATGCAGGATGGAGTTGACCTCTATGGAAAATACGTAGGAAACTGGGGCGGTGAAGCCACGGTCTGGCGCTTTGTGGCAAAGAAAAACGGAGAAGCGGTCATGGCAAAAGAAATCTGCCCGGGAACGAAACTGCATCTGGAAGTCCGCGTGGATCGTACGGAGTTGGCGGAAGAGAAAACATATGACATGGCTGCGATACGTATCCGGATACTGGATGAGTGCGAAGCAGTAGCGCCTTATGCGCAGTTTCCGGTCATGCTCTCGGTAAAGGGCGATGCGGAACTGGTAGGACCTTCTGCAGTTACAGCAGAAGGTGGCATGTGCGGCTGCTATGTTCGCACAATCGGAAGAAGCGGACGGGCAACACTCACTGTCTCCACAGCGCAGACAGGAGCAGTGAATGTGGAATTTACAATCAGGAAGCGATAAACTGCTGAAAAAACCCCCTGCCGGA
>JAEEGL012693821.1_pt1 | contig 12065 bp, 9 predicted proteins | sample 9134231 | NCBI WGS metagenome assembly JAEEGL01 (sample SAMN16246548, study PRJNA631951) | gut metagenome | biome: gut microbiome; feature: rumen; material: fiber-attached | host: Bos | place: Iran: Karaj | collected 2018-10
AGCCCGTTATAGTAGTTCTTCGTTATCTCCAAAGCAATATCGCGTGGTGCCAATACAGCAATAGGCCAACCACCCCTGCATAACAAGAATGCCACATCTTCCAGTGTGAAGTCTTGGTTCATGTCCCACGGGAAGTTCTCACCACCCTCAAAAAGGTCATTAAGAGATACCGTTCCTTTCGACTCCTTCGATTCCCACAGCGTCATGGGGCGCATATTCAGCGGAGCAATCCTGCCTGCACCACTATGATGCACTTCTGTCTTATCAGCCGGTGTGCTGCTGCCTGTCAGAATGTATTTCCCAAACTCATAGTTGAAGTCCAGGTCATCCTTAACCTGATTCCAGATGTCCGGAGCCTTCTGCCATTCGTCTATCAGCCTTGGATTATCCCCTACCAGCACTGCCTTCGGGTTCATCCTGGCCATAGCAATAGCTTGTTTCGTGTTCAGTTTCACGAAACTCTTCTGGTATAGCATGCACGTAGTAGTCTTGCCGCAGAACTTAGGTCCCGCAACAACAACTGCTCCCGAAGTCTTTAATTTCAGTGTAATCTGCTCTTCTATAAGTCTTTCGTAATACATTTTATATCAGTTTGACGACGCAAAGATACAAAATTCCCAAGATTTTCAATCAAAAATTCCCAATATTTTCAATTCCAACCTCATTATTTCCCCAAAATACGGCCAATCTTCTCTCTACACTCTTCACTCTTCACTCTTCTCTTAGAGGCACTCTTTCACTACATGATCTTTGAAGTCCTGAAATCAGACGGGCAGTTTCATCAACGAGGCTGTCCGTCTCTTTCAACTCTTCTGACGTTATATATCCTAAATCGCAAGCGACATCCATCTGGCTCGACACCTCCATAAGGCTACCATAGCTGATTTCAAGAAAATGGCTTCGGTCTTTCGACGAATGACGGGTCATCCCTTCAGCTATGTTAGAAGTTATTGAGGTAGAAGCTCTGCGAAGTTGGTCGCAAAGAGCATATTGCTCCTCACGCGGAAACTTCTTCAGCAAACGATAAGTTTGCATGACAACCTCTTTACCTTTCTGATAAGCAATCAGTTTCCTATAAGCAAATTGTTCCATTCTCTCTTCTCTCTTCTCTCTTCACTCTTCTCTAATCACCCCCACTGGTTCTTTCTCCTGTATTTCTCCCCTAACCCAAGAAGCTCATTGAACATCATTAGGCGTTGACCTTCCAGCGCACCTGCGTTCATGAGCTTCTTTTGCTGCTTGACCCAGTTTCTGAGGCCGCGTTCAGAGTCTACGTATTTTGAAGGCCTCCGTTTATTGTCCTCAATAAACTTCATCACCTCGTTATATCTAACAATCCATCGTTCTTCCTGGGTCATATTCTCATCAATTCTTCCCAAACACATTCAGATACCCGAATATCTTAGTCATCTCAGCCCCACTGAACTTTCCATCAATCACCTTTCCAATCTGTTCTAATGCAAAATCCCTCATTCCCGCATGGCTGTATAATCTTAGCGCAGAAGAGACAACCAGTTCTATGAACCTTTCATATTGTACACTCACAACTCTATCGTTCTTGTAGTAACTCCAAAGGTTATACACCGGTGTAAAAATATCGCAAAAATGGCCGAACTCATTCTGCATAGGGTTCTCTAAGATATATGGCATTCCAGGCCAAAGCAATTCAAACAAATTTGAATCCTCTGGCAGGCTGCGAGTATATAAACGAGCCTCCTCATTTAGCTGTTCAAATACATCTTGTCCAAAAACAATTCGAGGTCCCTTCACAGCCTTTTCCATTCCAACAGCTTTTACTACCGCATCCCCTACCAGAATATACCCTTCTGTTCTTTTACCATCAATAAGTGCTGCTGGTTTGACAGGGTTCACCTCCCCGAAAGCCATACCTCCACGAAACAAAGCCGGTGGTATCCTGCATGGTGTCTCTACTACAGTCATACCGCCCTTACCGTCATCGCCGACTCCAATACTATGAGTTTCTATTGGATCTTGCTCATTTTCAGGATTTGCATAGAAATGGGCAGTCAGGTGGAATGACCTATATAGGAATTCACCTAATTGCAGCAAGAAATCGCTGCAATCATCCGATGTGATGAATATCGAATCCGAGAAAGGAAGGAAATCCTTGAATGACTCCGTTGATTTCCTTTTTGCAAGTTTTTGCAGCCCTTGTGGATACCCGTCCGATGGGTGTAGCTCCGATTCCATTATACCCAAATGCAGGATGCTATTATAGGAATTAAGCATCGCTAATGCCTCTTCCGCATTTCTCAATACTGTATTCGAGAATCCCAACAAATCTAAATACGCTACTGCTCTCATATCCTCAGAAATCAATCAATTTCGGAAACATCCTCCGCAAACGTATTGTCCAGCACATTCTGCCTTCGAATTGACGAGTTAGCCATTCCATTACTTCAGTTTAGTATTAACCCTAATTCCATTCTTTGATTCTGAGTATGACGAGATATAATCTTTCACTTTTAGTATCTTCACCAACCTCTTCGTCTCAGGCGTATCGGGCAACTCTGGTTTTTTGCCTTTTTCTGCCATTTCCTTATACTTCCCTGGTAAGGAACTAATAATAGATGTAATCACAGCCTCATCTAGATTTGTCTTTTCCAAGACATTTCCCAAGGCCATTATTTTATCATCTGTTTTATCACTAAGTATCATGGCATTAACCAAGAAAGAAACTTCCAGATTAATTTCCCGGAATTTCATTACACTTATCACCTCATTAGCCAACTCCTTGTTCAAGATGCTCTCTTCAAAACAAGGAATAATCATCGCTTTTTCACGAATACTTAAGCTAGATCTCATTAGTTCAATAGCGACCTCCGTAGTGTAGGCCACCGTTTCAGGTTTACTTAAGAAGTCTCGCTTATTCTTTATCAAATACGAAACAACAGCGGGCCCAGAATAGTTGTTTAGCATATTTGTTGTGTTCTCTTCCTTAAAGCGTATCGTGTTCTTTTCTATAAGCAGCAGCACTCTTCTTTCTTCAATGGATGGTACACCTGTAAAGTTCCATCTTGTAAACTGGTTTAAAATCTTGCGATAAGTTCCGAATGATAAAATATCACTCTTAATATATTGTCTCAAGAGCATCCTTTCATTATCCTCAGATTCTTGAGGAACAGCTATCTCGGCTAGTTCATCAGCATGCATTTCAATGAATGTCGTCAACACATCGTCCGGCTTCTGTTCACTCACATTGTTCATGTAATGAATAACATTCTCCCAAGTAGCAGCGACAACATCGCACTTCATAGCTAATATTATGTCACTCTTCTGCTCAATTACATCCAGTTCTATTTTGTTTTGTTGTTTACTCAGGTATGCTATCTTTTCTTCTTCAGTTGCCTCATGAGATAGTATAATTCCTAAGATTGAATCCTTATCCTCTTTTTCAGCTTCAGGAACCGCAAAAACAGATTTCAAACATTCTCCTAAGTTATCCTCTACTCTGTTGATCAATTCCTCATGTCCTGTCTCATTTATCAATCTATAAGACACACTATCAATCTTCATATTCAGAAATCTCGCCACCAATGTTTCGACATTATGCCTTGTCAGTAAATATGCATTCTTCTCTGCTATTGCGTCTAGTATCACACCAGATTTACCATTTAAATTCTTAAACTTGTAATCGCATTCTCGTATGAGTTGTATCCATTGTTCTTCGCTGATGTCAAGCAGATTTTCTATCAAAAAATCGAAGTGTTCAGATAGCCATTTTCGGCTATCTGAACAGCTCTGTTCCTTCTCTGCATACTTAAACCAGCATTGTTTTAAACTTTGCTTCTCATCATCATTCTTTTCAAAAACTTTCCATAGGTTCTTATGCTGGCTGAACAGTTGTTCAAATACAACATCTTGCTGTTTCCCCTTCAGATAATAAGCCGCAAAAAAATCATATTTCTTTCCTTCAACCGCGGTCCTCAATACCACAGTCAGTCTCATTTGATTAAGCCTTTCAGACACATTGGCTGCCAGATAATCCACAATATCAGTATTGAGAATAGCATTCTTCCTGTACACGTTATTCGGTATCTCCTTCAAGCATGCTTCTACACTATTAACTTGATAATCATACGGATGTGATTTCCACAATTTTAAATCCAGCACAAATTCCCAATCATGCGGGTCTATGAAATTATCGTAGAAATAGGAGATATAATCATAGTAGTTCTCGTCGACATATCCCTTAACAATAAGGAACTCTATCAGTTTGGGGATTTCCAGTGCCGCATAGTCAGGATTTGATTCATATTCAACCTCACTCATTATTTTGCTAAGTGGCTGAGAACGTACATCTTCCTTTCTGATTTCAACTTCTTCTTTTTCTTCAAAATCATCATATGTTGCATTTACTGCATTAAGTCTTTCTCTATACGATTTCTCTTTATTTACCTCATTCTGCAAGTCCTCAAATGGTATATTCGCACTTCCTGACTGCAGTCGTCCGGCATTATAGTTGCCGTTAGAAACGATATAATGATACTCGATATTCGGTGTTGTGATTAGTTTGTCAAACAAATTACCATTCTGAGCAACATCGCTGAAACTATAGTAATTGTCACCGACTCTTATTTCTTGGGTACTGCGAGGTAACCTATCTCTATATGCTTCAATATATATGCGTCTCAACTCTGACACTTTTAGATGTCTATCTTTCTCGTGACTTAAACGCAATTCTCGTTTACGCTCTGCATCTGCTTCTAAATCCTCAATCCTTTTTGCAACAAAATTGTCTTTTAAATTCAACAAATTATATACTTTCCCTTTACAGTCATGCAGGTCCGCAAAATCATTCGGGAAATAATTCTTATATACAATCATTCCGAGAAGCTTCTCGCAACTAATGCCCTTAGATATTTTTTCTCTATACTGCACATATTCATTCGCAATATTCTTCAGTAATCTCATATCGTGCAGAAAGAAGCCCAATTCTCTCAAATAAACATCAGCGATCTCCTTAACGCCACGTTTCTCCAGTTCTTCTTTCAACAGACTTTTGGCGTTCGATCGATTAATTATGGGGATTACTGTTGTGATGTAATCAAAACATTTCACACGATCTGCATCCTTGAACATATCATCCCTTACAGCATAAATGAAAAATATCTTACGTGTTATTACCTTTGATTCATTCAACAGCAAGTTTAGTTCACGCAATTTCAGAAATATATCCGTTGACTCAAACCTGTCCAGATCCTCTAATATTACCACGTCATAATCGGTCTGTTCAAAAAAGTAGAGTATCTCATCAAGGTGTTTATTAAAGATAGATGTGTTTTTCACAATCTCTATCTCTCCGTTTTTTATGTTCAGTTTATTAAGCCTACTGTTGCTCAAGGCGGGAATTATCATCTTCATTGCCCCATACGCATAAATAGTAAGGTAAGCTAAACTTAATGAATCGAATAGAATATTGAGCCATTTATGTCCAAATAGTTTGCACATCCATTCAACTCGTAGTACAGAAGGTTCAAATACTATTACCAAAGCTAAAAGAGCAAATAGTGTAGTAATAGTAATGTATTTTACTTTCTTTTGCGACAGGTGGAATATACGTTTCAACCTAGAATTCTGTAGAGTCTCTTGCTTCTCTCGGTATATCAACTGCTGCAGAATGCTATACTCTATTAGTCTGTCTATATCCTGTTTTGCAGGTTCTCTCCCTTCGTGTTCCTGCTCTTTAGTTTCTACTTCTCCATTTCCATTAGACACTTCATTGTTATTCTTTTCCGAGTCTTTCTCCTGTAAAGGCCTTAGTGTAGCCAAAGATATGTCCAAATAATGATGTGCTGGAAAATCTTCTTTAAGGGTAATAAGGATAGAACTCTTTCCAGAACCATAAGGTCCTGTCAAAGCGATATTAGTAGCATCCATTTTCTTTAGACGCTCTACAATATCGAGTACACTCTTGTAAGGCCCTGTCCCATTCGGTATTCTTTGAGGTTGAAGGCTTTCCTGAGTGATTACTTCCTTTTTGTCTATATTATTTTCCATTACACTTCTTTCTCCCTTCTCACTTCTCACTTTGCTTTAGCTTTTTTAGTGCAGATGTAAGTAGTTTTATTAGTTCATTACAATCTTTGTTAATTGATTCAAATTGTTCTTTATCGATATAATTTGAAGCTTGAAGGATATCGAGCCAGTATGCCGTTTCGTTTGCTTCTTTCAATGATATGCTATATTTACTGATAAAGTCGGCTTTTGACTGTGCATTAACTGCCTCGTGAGCATTAGCACCGATACTTGTTCCACTACGTAATAACTGTTTAGAAAGCACATACTCCGACTTTTTCTCACACAAGAACTTATAGCATTCGATAATCCGAATAGCAAAGTTACGAGATTTCTTCTGAATCAACCCCACCGCCATACTTATCACTTCTCACTTGTTCCTTCTCACTTCTCACTTATCACTTATCACTTCATCCCTCTCCTTCACATATTTCTGTTCCCAACCTGCCTCGCTCATGTGAGCTAAGCACAGATAAATTCTCTTTCTTTCTGACATAATATATACTGTTTAATTTGTTATCATATTTTGTTAATTTCTCCGCTTCTGACACAGATGGCTTATCAACCATCAGAGCCTTCCGCTCCACGCATACCAGTGCTATCGGTCGCCCTTATGCCTTCGCAGCCTCATAGTATCCCTAATTGCTTGGCCACATCTTGTACCAGTTTAGCCAAAGGTCTTTTCAACAAATCCTTTTCTTGGTCATAGTTTCCAAGAATAAATCGATTCCAATCAGATTTATGGGGCAGCACATCTGCAAATCCATCCATAAGAGCCTGCCTCCCTGCCTTATTGTACATCCTGTATTTCCAAATCACCTCTTCAACAGTATCACAATAGTTTGCATATAATTTCTCTACATGGAAATATTGCTCATATGCATCAGCATCCACTGCACCAACTGGTAATCCGTTTCGGGATTCAAGCTTCACCACCAAATCTTCTGCCCTACCTGACATGCTATACTTAACAAATGAGTGCTTATCCAGTCTAAACACGAATGGATTTCGCAGAACCGCTGGATCAATTGGCTTCACGTATAATTCAAACAACGGGTCTTTCTTACTCTTCATCTGATTGCATGTGGAGCATGCTGGGTAGAGATTAAAGAAGGATGTCGCCAAGTAAGGATAATCCGACTTTGGGAAAAAGTGATCTATCGTATAAGTTGACCTAAAAGACTTTCCCTTGCCTGTACTCCCTTTCTTGGCAGCTACCGCATATTGTGCATTGCAATAAACGCAACTCTTGATGCCCATCTTTTTGACATATTTGGGGAAGACCTTCTCCTGTACATCATCATACCCCAACGCTTCTGTCACCCATTGGTAAAACTTCTTGGTTTCCCGGCTGACAGTCCCATCATCCTTTAACACCTGCAAGGTATGTGGATACTTCAAATCTACTCTCGCTGTAACCACCCTAAACAGGTTAGCAATGTTGTTTCTCATTTCATCAGGCTTTGCCTTAATGATATCTTCATAGTTCTGAATGATTACATCAACATAGTCATAATAAGCTCCCGGCAACTGATCACGCAACCCTACAAGTTGTTCTTCAGGTTTCTTTCGCAAGGCCCTCAAATCAGTCAGATAATCATCCGCATACCCTTCAATAACTGGTGTCAGTACAATTCGCTTCATCTTTCCTCCCTTTCCAGTCGTTGTATCTCATCTCTGTAAAGAGCAATCTTGTCTTGAACGCCAGCAACACGGCTCTCTTTATATATCTCCATCAACTGCTCTCTTAGAAGAGGTTCACCTATCTCCTCGATGAATGTTCGTGCTTTCTCGGCTGTCCATTCATCGTCATTGCACTCTTCTTTCAGATAGTTAGCCAGCGAAAGCACTTTCTTTCGGGCGAACTCTCCTACAAAACCTTTATCCAAAAAGAAACTTTGATTTAATATATCATTGATGTTGGCACAGAAAGGATTGGTTACGTTTTCTGCTTCCAATTCATCCTCTGTCATCTGATGGCCCTCCTTCAGATACATGATGTTTTGCTGTGGTATATCGCTCAATACAAAAGGTGAATGTGTCGTAATGATAACATTGATGTCGAATTTCTCATTCAACCTCATCCTTTTCAGCATGCTGATCAAACGCAGCACAAATACACGCTGGTACTCCGGATGAAAGCATATTTCTACTTCGTCCATCACCAGGTTGAGTCTCTTGTATTTCACACGATTCTCAACTTCTGGAACAGAGTCTATATTGATGGCATGATACGCAAGTGTACTCATCAAATATATCAACTGTCGTTCACCACTGCTCAAATGGTTCAATGGAATTGGGTCTTCCGTTTCATCCTTACCCAGTTGTCTCAGGTATATCTGAGAGTGGAAGATGCTAGGTGGCAGATGCTCCATCCTTTCTTCGAGTGTCATCTCCCCGAAATTCAATCCCGCTATCTTTTCGTACTCCTTCTCGTTAAATGTCAATTCCTTAAAATCACCCGTGAACTTATCTTCTACCTTGATGAAGTTCAATGCTTGCCTCAGTTTCAACCCTATATGTGACGTATCATCTCGTACCTCAACCGCTATCTTTTGAGCATCCTCTATATTCATGCGACAGTTTGGCGGCTGAGCTTCATAGAACGCAAGACTGATATTTCCTACAGAGTCTTTGTACTTTGCATAAGATGGATACTTCTCTGCCACGCTCAACACCTTATACACGACATACTCTCTGATAAACAATTGCAACTTGTTCATCTCCTCCTTCACTTCGCATCCCAAAGCCTCCAATATAGCATGGGCGTATGTGAAGTCTTGAGTAGCATACCAAGCGAAATTCTCCAAATCCTTATCCCCAGTGTATTCCCAAGACTTCTCATCTTGTCGCTTATACTTATTGTGTGCATCCACCTCTTCGTCACTGGGATATAGCTTCTCGTTTGTCTCTATATCCACAAACTTCTCTTGCAGCGTTCGAGGCAGTATTCTGAAGTGTATCCTGTCTAACGTGTAGCCGTCTAAAAAATGTTTGCCCAACTCGTCATCCAACAATATGGCGGTTAGCCTGGTCACCGTCAGATGTTCTTCGTTGGTCATATTAATCCAACCGTCTGTCCTGTATGGGTTAAGCACGATGGGCGTTAAGTATCCGTCATTTTTATGGAACAGGTTGTTCAGCCAAGATCCTCTATGCCTGAACACATAATCACCCTTGTTATTTGGTTCTCCTACCTCTGGATCATACGTAAAGGTGTGTTCATGGGCATAGTCGCTGGCAATGAATGCCTGAATCGAGTAATTGGTCACGATGGAATAGAAGAACTTATCCGCAAACAACCTTTTCTGACCAAAGGAGGCTACATCTGCCTTTGGATAGTCTCTAAACACGTCTCGCCATTGCTTATCACGTTCATCCTGTTTGCTGACATGCGTGAACATTGTCTTCAAATCATCACTCTTAAAGGCAACAAATCCGCCTCTGCACATGATAGAGCATTCTTCTCCATCAGTTACATACGTCAGGTCAGCATAGATGTCCTCTATATAGGTCAACAGGTCAGCAGCACTTCTCCTGGTATCTTTAAACAGACAGAAACTGAAGTTGTAGATGATCCTGAACATCATATCAAGCAACGAAGATTTGCCTGCACCGTTCTGCCCTACTATGGCCGTAATGCAGACATGGTCAGCAAAGAATCCTTCAGCCAACTTATGCTCAAAACAATAAGTTTGTCCAGCCTTAAGATTCTTGATATACCGACAACCTTCGTATATCGTGATAGACCTAACGGTAAACATGACTTCTTACCAAAAATATATCAAGCAACCTTGAATATCGGATAATTCTTCATCCGATTGAAATGCTCCGTTATGCGCTCCATCTGGCGGTTCACATTTCCGACATCAACACCTTCCACAATTTTCTTCACCTCTTTATACCTACTCCCTTCCTGAAAGAAACGAATGCCAGATTCCATCTGAGTCATGTCTGACCGTCTATATCCTGCTACTATCTTTCCTAAATTCTCCAGCAGATTTCTGTCGTTGCCACGGCTTTTCTTTTGTTTCTCAAGATAGTCCTCAATACTATCAGAAACATCCTTCAGTTGGTGACAGTATTCAGCCCTAAGGTTTTCTAAAAATGATTGATAGGCTGTTAGTTGAAATGTTGTTTCCGGTGTTGTCCAATACAGCATCGTCAACAGATCAAGCGTATCTCCAATGTCACCGATGCGATGATGGCGGTAAAACTCCCTGAATTCTTTTGTTGCCTTATAGTCATCGGTGTAGATAGTCACGGTATCCTCTTCCCAGCGACTCTTAAACAAGGCTAAGGCCACGCAATACAACTCTCCATTTTCTCGCTTATCATGCTTACTGAACTTCAATAATCGTTCAAACTCTTCATCCAAGTCGTTCTTGATGTCGGCATCAAGGGTTTTTCTATGGTCAAACTCGTTGTTGATGACAACAAGGATATGGTCATTTTTCTCTGGTGGATAGAAATCAGACCTGACATGAAGCTTTGTCTCATTATACACCGTCTGTGGCAGACATAGCGTCCACGACTTGAGCTGCTTCAATAAAAAGTCCGTCTCATCGTCTATCCGCAGCAGATTGAGTATGGTGCAGGCATCTAAGACAGCAATGGGCTTCATTCTACCAGTTGGTGATAATTTCAGACTTATGGGCTTCATAATACCCCATATCTATTGTCTCTTGATTTTCAAAGGCGGCTAAATCCAGCAGTCTTGAGAACGATTCATTATATTTCCTAAGAGACACACTACCCAAGTCTGTTACAACTTTGCTAACGACATCAGCAGCAAACGGGGTGTATGGATTCTCCACTTTCTCTGTGCGGAAAATCGAATTATTCATCAATTCTGAGATGTAGTTCATTACATCTGCCGTATTGGGATATCTAAGTTCGTTCCTATCCACAATCCTCGATTTCACGGCTTCCTGTAAGTAGTCTCCCAAACTCTCTACCGAAGCGATGGCCGATAGTGTAAAGTTGATAAACATCAGCAACCGGTTTGGAGTCTTGTCCAACAGAATCTTGATAAAACTGTTGGCGGCATTGATACCGTTGGAGTTTTGTAAGGCGATATCTTCAAACTCATCTATCCACAAAATCACAGCGGAATAGATCTGAGCACTGGTCACTACATTAAATAAGGCTGACAGCAAATCAACAGCATCTGTCTCAATGGTCAATTTGCGGGTAATGCCTAAATCCACAAGAGTCTTAGGGTACTCAGTCCCATAAAGGAAGGCTTTGACCTGGTCCACAGTCCTTCCTTTGTCTAAAAAAATCTCTTCTAGTACGTTCTGGATATACATGCTGTCGGTGCTACTCTTGATATAGTCGTTCACATTCACGCCTACTGGTATATTAGCCCGTAAATAGCTGATGTCTATCTTGTCCAGTATCTGGGTGTACAGTTCATCCACAACTTTCTTTCCACGCGGAAAGTTGACCATTATCGATAGGGGTTTCTTGCTTCCGATTCTCTCTGCTAGTTCCTGTGACACAGCATCTTTACAGAAATAGCGGGCAGCATGGGTCTTCCCACTGCCATAGTCACCCCAATTCAGTACAATAGCCGAGTTGGGAATCTGAAGGCTCTTCAGAATACGGGTTTCAAACTTGTTCTTAATATCCATGAACCCCGCCCAGATAAGCTCCTGCGAATTGATGGCAGGTACCACACGGAAGGGATTCTCCTTCAATTTGAATCGGTCAAATGTCAACATATCTTATTTCTTTTGTATAAATCCGTCATTATAATAACGCTGAAACATAAAAACATACCTGTCTGTAAGTGATGGCAGGTAGTTTTCCTTAATGTCAGCAGACTCTACCACCAGCAGTTTGTCTCGTAAAAGGGTATATTTGGCAAAAGCTTGATACACAGAGTAAGTCACGCGGTTGGGGGCCATCGTCTTGAAATGGTCAAAACTGTAAGCCAGCACCTCTGTCAGAGCATCTCCAGTGTCTTCGTTATCACGGCCTTGGCCTTCCATGAACACATCGTTAGCAACATGCATGTAATA
>JAEEGL012701375.1_pt1 | contig 12065 bp, 12 predicted proteins | sample 9134231 | NCBI WGS metagenome assembly JAEEGL01 (sample SAMN16246548, study PRJNA631951) | gut metagenome | biome: gut microbiome; feature: rumen; material: fiber-attached | host: Bos | place: Iran: Karaj | collected 2018-10
AAAGAAGGAATAAATATGAATATGCAAGCACTACTACGTCAGGCACAACAAATGCAAAAAGATATGTTAAAGTCTAAAGAGGAGATTGATAATAAAGAATATATAGGTAAATCTTCAATTGTTACAGCTTATTTAAAAGGAACAAAAGTAATTGAAAAGATAGAAATAAATGAGGAACTAAGTGAAATAGATGATAAAGAATTATTATCTGATATGATTGTTTCTGCAATTAATGATGCAATGAAACAAATAGATAAAGAAACAGAAGAAAAAATGGGTAAATATTCTAAAGGAATGCCAGGGTTATTTTAATGAATTATCCAGAAACAATAAGAAATTTAATTGAATGTTATAAGAAATTACCTGGAATAGGTGAAAAATCTGCTGAAAGATTAGCTTTATCTACAATTAATTTAGATAAAAATGTCATCAATTTATTTTCAAAATCATTGTTGAATATTGAAACAAAAATCAAAAGATGCTCAAAATGTAATAGCCTTACAGAAAATGATATTTGTGAGATTTGTTCAAATGATAAAAGGGATAGAAAAACTATTTGCGTTGTTCAAGAACCTAAAAATGTAATTATGTTTGAAAAAGTAGGAACATATGATGGATTATATTTTGTTTTAAATGGATTAATTTCACCATTAGATGGAATTGGACCAGATGATATTAATATTGATTTACTTATAAAGAGAATAAAAAACGAAAAAATTAAAGAAGTAATTATTGCTGTTAAACCAAGTATCGAAGGTGAAACTACAGCACTATATATTCAAAAATCATTAGAAAAATTAGATGTGGTTGTTTCCAAGATAGCTCATGGAATACCAATAGGTGCTGATATTGATTATATTGACAGCTTAACATTAGAAATGGCCTTACAAGATAGAAAAAAAATATCTGAATAATGTATTCAAAACCTCATAAATTTATTATGAGGTGAAATATGATAAAAAAAATTTTAAAACTTCTTAGAAATATTTTTATTAGTATTATATTATTGTATAGTCTTAATATTGTTTTACAACCAATCAATATTAATATTCCTATTAATATTATAAATGTATCCGTAATATCAATATTAGGAATTCCTTCATTAATATCGCTAATAATTATTCTTCTGGTTGCTTATTAAAGGAGAAATATGCTAGATAATTTTAAAGAATTTCAATATATACCATATGTAACACTAAGAAATGCAGTTCTAAAAGATAAGATTTCACACGCATATATCTTTGTGTCAAACGGTTATCCAAAAGTTCTTGATTTTGCACTTTCATTTGCAAAATTTCTTTTGTGTCCTTTAAAACTTAGTAATAATGAAAGTTGTAATAATTGTTCACAATGTTCAAATATTGATTCAAATAATTTTACAGAATTAAAAATTATTGAACCAGATGGACAGTGGATAAAGAAAGAACAATTAACTGAATTACAAGAGGAATTTAATAAAAAAGCAATAACTGGAGATAAAAAAGTATATATAATTAATCATGCTGAAAAATTAAACAATGTTTCTGCTAATTCTATTTTAAAATTTTTGGAAGAACCAGTTCCAAATATTACTGCAATTCTAATTGTAGAAAATCAATTTCAATTACTTGAAACAATTATCTCAAGATGTCAAATAATTAATTTAAATAAGATTAGTAAAATAGAAGAGGAAAAATACGAGATAAATGAATACTCAAAACTTGCATTTGTTATTTCAAATACAAATGACGAGATAGAAAAATATATAAGTGATGAATATAAGGAAAAACTTGATTCAGCGGTTTATTTTATTAATGATTTAGAAAGAAAAAAATTATCGTTACTTTTAGATACTACAAAATCATTTCATGATAAATTTAAAGAAAAAGATGATATAATATATGCATTTGAAGTATTTATATTATATTATAAAGATGTTTTGAATAGAAAGTTAGGAAGAAAGATTGATATTTTTGAAAATCAAATTAAAGAAATTGATTTGATTCAATCGAATAATTCGATAGAACAAATAATTAAAAAAATAAATATTTTAATGGATTCAAAAAATAATATATTATTTAATGCAAATATGAATTTATTAATAGATAAATTAATAATAGATATGGGTGGTGTTTAAAATGTTAAAAGTTGTAGGCGTATCATTTAAAAAGAATGGTCAAGCATATTTTTTCTCACCAAATAAATTACCAATAAAAAAAGGTGATAATGTTATTGTAAGAACTGAAAGAGGATTACAATATGGGTATGTAGAAACAAATATTATTGAAGTAGATGAAAAAAAGATAACAACTGCTTTAAAAGAAGTAATTAGAATTGCTAATAATGAAGATGCTGAAACTAATAAGAAAAATATTAAAAGTTCAGAACAAGCATTAGAAAAAGCAAAAAAACTAATCGACAAAAAGAATATTAATATGCAATTAATTGATGCTTCTTATACATTTGATAGAGAACAATTAATTTTTAAATTTTTATCAGACAATAGGGTAGATTTTAGAGAACTTGTTAAAGAGCTAGCTGCAATCTTTCATACGAGAATCGAATTAAGACAAATAGGAGCAAGAGATAAGGCAAAAGAAACAGGCGGATGTGGGATATGTGGCAGGACACTTTGTTGTTCACTTTATTTAAAAGACATGGAGTCAGTATCAATAGGAATGGCAAAAAATCAAAATTTATCTCTAAATCCTTCTAAAATAAATGGATCATGTGGAAGGTTATTATGTTGTTTAAAATTTGAAGATGAAACATATAGTAAGTTAAAAACAGGATTACCAGTTGCAGGTAAAAAGATAAAAACAAAAGAAGGAGAAGGTACAGTTACTTATGTTGACATACTTAAACGTAGGTACCTAGTAGATATTCCTGAAAAAGGAATTATTGAATTTGTATTAGAAGATGGAAACAATTAATTATTTATTAGGATATGAAGATTTAAAAATCATTCAGGAAGAAGACAAATTTTGCTTTTCTCTTGATTCAGTCTTGCTACCAAACTTTGTAACAATAAATAAATCATGTTCAAAAATATTAGATATTGGATGTGGTAATGCACCAATTCCTTTAATTTTAACAAAGAAAACAACTGCTAAAATAACTGGAATAGAAATACAAAAAAATATATATGACTTAGCTGTTAAAACCGTTAAATTGAATAATTTGGAAGACCAAATAAGTATAATAAATGATGATGTTAATAATTATTACATTTCTGAGGAAACAGATATATACGATGTAATTACTTGTAATCCACCATATTTTAAGGTATGTGAAAATTCCAATTTTAATAATAGTGACTACAAAACTTTAGCTCGTCATGAAAAAACCTTAACACTAGATCAAATATTTAAAATAAGTAAAAAATTATTAAAAAATAATGGCGTTGTTGCTATTGTAAATAGACCTGAAAGATTTGTTGAAATTATTGAATCAATGAAAAGTAATAACATTGAACCAAAGAGAGTTCAATTTGTTTATCCAAAGAAAGACAAAGAAGCAAATATTTTATTAATTGAAGGTACAAAAAACGGAAAACCAGGTTTAAAAATTTTGCCACCTTTATATGCACATAATGAATCTGGAGAATATACAGACGAAATAAAAAAATATTTTAGTTAGAAGGTGAGTTTATGTCACAAAAAAGTTATAATGATACTCCAACATTATATTTAATACCAACGCCAATTGGTAATATGGAGGATATAACATTAAGAGCAATCAATTTATTAAAAGAGGTTGAAGTTATTTTTTCAGAAGATACTAGAGTTACTAAGAATCTTTTGAATTATTTGAGTATCCAAAAAAAATTAATATCTAGTCACAAATATAACGAAGATACAAATAAAGATAGATTGATTGAATATTTAGAAAAAGGCTATAATGTTGGTTTGGTTACAGATAGAGGGACACCAGTAATAAGTGATCCTGGCTTTGTGCTAGCACGACATGCTATAGAAAAAGGCTATAATGTTGTAGGATTACCTGGACCAACTGCTTTAATACCAGCCCTTATTACTTCAGGTATTGAACCTATGCCTTTTGTTTTTTACGGGTTTCTAAATAGCAAACAATCAAAAAGAATAAAAGAATTAGAAGAATTAAAAAGAATAAATATGACTACAATTTTTTATGAGGCTCCTCATAGAATAAATGATACTTTGCTTGATATTAAAGGGGTTTTAGGCAATCGATATATAGCTATTTCCCGGGAAATAAGTAAAAAATTTGAAGAAATATACAGGGGATATATTTCTGATATTATGCCAGAACTTGAAGAGCCAAAGGGAGAATTTGTAATTGTAGTTTCTAAAGATGAACAAGAAAAAGTATATGATGACTTGTCTATAATCGCACACGTTAATTTGTATATAAAAGAGGGGTATGATTCTAAAGAAGCAATTAAGTTAGTTGCTAAGGAAAGAAATATTCCTAAAAGTGAAGTATATGATGAATATCATAATATAAAGAGGTGAGATATGAAACTAATAGTTGGACTCGGAAATCCAGGAAAAGAGTATGAAAATACAAGACATAATATAGGATTTATGGCAATTGATAAACTAGCAAATTCATTAAATATTGAAATTAATAAAACTAAATTTGATGGCTTATATGGTGAAAAGATAATAAATGAAGAAAAATATTTATTTTTAAAACCACAAAAATATATGAATTTATCTGGTGAAGTTGTAAAAAAATATGTTGATTTTTTTAAGATTAATATAGAAGATATACTTATAATAAATGATGATTTAGATTTGCCTGTTGGAAAAATTAAGATTAAATTTAGAGGTTCATGTGGTGGACATAATGGATTAAGAAATATAGAACAGAACTTGTCCACAAGTGAATATAAAAGAATAAAAATTGGTATATCTAATAACAAATTATATGATACAAAGGATTATGTATTAGGCAAATTTAGTAAAGAAGATATAGACATAATTAATCAAACGATTGACAAAATTCCACAAATATTTGATGATTATATAAAGTATTCATTTGATAGAGTTATGTCAAAATATAATTAGATAGGTAGGTACTTAAAAATAAGTATCTTTTAGTGTTTAGGAGGTGAATTTATGAATTTTTACGAGAATTTATTCAACAAATATGATATTAATACTACAATATCTGGATTGACAGATGAATTACGCGCAATTTACGTATATAATCTTTTTAAGAAAAATAATAGTATTTTATATGTCACAAGTTCGTTATATGAGGCTAATAAGTTTTATCAAATGTTTAGAAATTATACTGAAGATGTATTACTTTTTTCCATGGACGATTTCTTGACTAGTGAAGCATTAGCAATCTCACCTGAACTAAAAACTTCAAGACTTGAAACATTGAATGAATTAATTAAAAATAATAATAAAATCGTTGTAACTAATATTATGGGTTATAGAAGATATTTACCTTCTAGGGAATTATATAAATCAAAGCAACTAAAGATTAAGAAGAATGAAGAATTTAATCTTGAATACTTGATTAAAGAATTAATAAATAATGGATATCAAAGAGAAACAATTGTTTCGAAAACAGGAGAAATTGGTGTTAGAGGTTTTGTCTTAGATATTTTTCCTGTTGAAGAAGAAAATCCAGTTAGAATTGAGTTTTGGGGAGATACTATCGATACAATTAAATATTTTGATATCGACAGTCAAAGAACTACAAAAGAAGTAGATGAAATAGTTATTAATCCAAACACTGAATTTTTAACAGAACAAGATGTAGAGTTAATTAATCATAAACAAAAGTATTTGGCTAATTATACTAATGTTTTCTCTATTAAAGATTATTTAGACAATCCTACTGTTGTATATAATGACTATAGTCAAATGATTGTTAGTAATTCTTCAATTGACGAAGAGATTTTTAATTATAATGTTAGTATTGATCTACCAACAAATACAAAATATATGAAAGATTTTGATGAAATTAAGACAAGTAATTATATATATTTTGAAGATATAAATGACTCAAAAAATATGATTAAATATAATTCGTTAAATATTATTAATTTCTCATCTAAATTAGAAGATATTAATAAACAACTTAATAATTACGTTAAAAGTAAAAGGACTGTCATAATTTGTTTATCAAATATTTATGAAATAAATAAATTAGAATCTTTTTTAGACAATAAAAACGTGATAAGAACAACTAAAGATAATATAATAAATGGCAAAATCAATCTAATTGTTCAAGGTTTATTTGAAGGATTTGAATTTAATGAATATATTGTTTTATCTAAGAAAGAGATATTTAATCAATCTGATAATACATCAAAATATAAAACAAAATTTAAACTTGGATCTAAAATTAGAGACATTACTAAATTGGAACTTGGGGATTATATTGTTCATTCTATATATGGTATTGGAAAATATTTAGGAATTAAGACATTATTAAAGAATGGTTTAAAAAAGGACTATATTCAACTAGAATATAAGGGTTCAGATAAATTATACATTCCAGTTGAAAAGATTGATTTAATTAGTAAGTATTCATCAAAAGAAGGATTTGTTCCTCATATTAATAGTTTGAATACACAAGAATGGGAAAGAACAAAACAGAAAGCAAAAACAAGAATTGAGTCTATCGCTAAAGATTTATTGAAATTATATGCTGCTCGAGAAGCAAGTAAAGGATTTAAATTTTTAAAAGATTCCAAAGAACAATTAGAATTTGAAAAAGAATTTCCATATACTGAAACAAAGGATCAAATAAGAGTTACAGATGAAATAAAAAAAGATATGGAAGATGAGAAACCTATGGATCGACTACTATGTGGTGATGTCGGATATGGTAAAACAGAAGTTGCATTTAGAGCAATATTCAAGGCAGTTTATTCTGGTAAACAAGTTGTCTTACTATGCCCTACAACAATACTATCAAATCAACATTACAAAAATGCATTGGAAAGATTCAAAAATTATGCAATTAATATTAAGCTTTTAAATAGGTTTGTTTCAACTAAGGAAACAAATAATACATTAAAGGATCTTAAAGATGGTAAGGTTGATGTTTTGATTGGAACACATAGAGTTTTATCAGATGATGTAGAATTTAAAGACTTGGGTTTATTAATAATAGATGAAGAACAACGTTTCGGTGTTAAACATAAAGAAAAAATAAAACAATATAAGAATAGCGTTGATGTTTTAACTTTATCAGCTACACCAATTCCTCGAACACTTCAGATGTCAATGGCAGGTGTTAGAAGTCTTTCTTTAATTGAGACCCCACCAGTTAATAGATATCCAATTCAAACCTACGTACTTTCATATAATAAACAAATAATTAAAGATGCTATTTATAAAGAATTATCTAGAAATGGTCAAGTATTTATACTTTATAATAGCATTGATGATATGGAAAGAAAAAAGCAAGAAATACAAGAAATAGTTCCTGATGCGAAAATTGTTTATGCACACGGTAAAATGGATAAAACAACTATTGAAAATGTAATGATAAAATTTATTAACAAAGAGTATGATATATTACTTTGTACAACAATAATTGAAACAGGTATTGATATACCTAATGTTAATACATTAATAATAATAGATGCTGATCATTATGGACTTTCTCAACTATATCAAATTAGAGGTAGAGTTGGAAGAAGTGAAAAAATAGCATATTGCTATTTAATGTATGATAATCATAAAATTTTATCAGAACTTGCAGTTAAGAGATTAAAAGTAATAAAAGATTTTACTGAATTAGGTAGTGGTTTTTCAATCGCAATGAGAGATTTATCTATAAGAGGAGCAGGAGATTTTTTAGGGAGTGAACAATCAGGATTTATAGATTCTATTGGTATTGATCTATTTATGCAGTTATTAAATGAGCAAATAAATAAAGAAAAAGGTATGGAAGTTAAAGAACAAGATGATTTAAGTGAACCATTAATAGATGTTGAAACAACAATTACTGATAAGTATGTTGATGATATAGATTTGAAAATATACATTCATAAAAGAATTAATGAGATTGATTCTTATGATAAAATGAGTGAAGTTAAGCAAGAATTAGAAGATAGATTTGGTAAAATAGACGAACAAATTGAAATATATATGCATGAAGAGTTATTTGAAAAAATGGCGAAAACACTTAATATAACTAGAATAAAACAAACAAAAAATTTCATTGAAATAATTTTACCAAAGGAAATAAGTGATAAAATAAAAATAGATGATTTATTTATGAAATTAGTTAACTATAGATTTTTTAGATTTTCATCTAGATTTAATCAAATAATTATAACATTAGATACAATAAAGTTGGAAAAACATTTTATCTATTATTTGATTGATTTATTAGAAGTAATTAATTCTTCTATAAAGGAGTGATTAATATGTCATTTACTAGTACAGTTAAAAATGAAATAACAAAATTAAATTTAGAAAGTATAGAAGAAATTACTTATTTATCCGCAATTATTCAAAATCAAAATTTGAGTTATGATAAAATTAAAATAGTTACTGAAAATTCTAGTTTAGCCAGAAAAGTTTTTAGTATTTTTAAAGATTTATATCAAATATCTCCAACTATTATAGTCAGAAAAGGTTATAACTATAATAAGAACTACATATATATAATTGAAGTCACCAAGAAGGTAAAAGAAATACTTAATAATTTAGGTATTGAATTTAATAATAAAATTAGAAATTATCCAATGGAATTTATAATAGATGATATTGAATTAAAAAGAGTTTATCTATGTGGCGTTTTCAGCATATGTGGTAGTATTAATGATCCTAAAACATCAAGATATCATTTAGAATTTTCTGTAAGTAATTTAGAATATGCAGAGTTTATATCAAATATGATTAATGAGTTTTATATAAATAGTAAGGTTATAAAAAAAGATAACAAATATATGATTTATGTAAAAGAAGCAGAAAAGATTGCAGATTTTCTAAGAGTAATAAGTGCTACAAACGCATTGCTTTATTATGAAGATATTAGGATATATAGAGATCATAAAAATATGACAAATAGACTTAATAATTGTGAACAAGCTAATGTAGACAAGATGATTGAAGCATCAAATGAAATAATCAAAAATATTCAAATATTAAAAGATAATGATGTACTTGATTTACTTGATGATAAAGAAAAAGAAGTAATTGAATATAGGGAAAAATATCCAGATAGTTCTCTACAAGAATTAAGTGAAATAATATCTCTTGAAACAGGACACAAAATTACTAAATCTGGATTACATCATAGATTTAACAAAATAAAGTTATTAGCTCAAAAATTGATTGAAAAAAGTAATTTACATTGATTTGTAAATTACTTTTTTTAAATATTGCATAATAATTATATAATTTATATAATAAAATTAGAGGTGGAATATGAGATTTGAAAGTTTTAATACAGATATAGAAGAAATAAAAATAAAAGAAACTGAAGAGATACCAGAAAAAAGAAATTTAGAAGGTTTAAAAAATTTAGATGAGAGACAATATAATTATTCTATATTTAGACTTGCTGTTGTAAAAGTCGTAAAACCCCAAATATTTGACCAGGAACTTTTAAAAGAAATGAAAAGGTTTGAGTCTCTTCATATACCATATTCCATGGACAAGATAACAAAAGACATTGCGGATCAGTGTTTAAATGTAGAATTTCTTGTTCCAGAGATGAACAAAAAATATATTGAAGAAATCATTAGATGTGAAGAAGTTGATATAATTGAGAACGAAAACAGACACTCATTTAAATAAAAAATAGTCTAGAATTCTAGGCTTTTTTATTTTATTTATTTGATAATTATGATACAATATATATATCTATGGATTGGTGATAGGATGGAAGAATTTAATACATTAACAAACATATTAAAAAATTATAAAAATATATTAATTATGGCTCACAAACATATTGATATAGATGCTTTCTCATCTTGTTTGGCCTTTCATGAAATATTAGATAAATTACATATAAATAACAAAATCTATTTCAATGATGACAATCTAGATATTGTAATAAAGAAAGTTTTAGTAAATTATGGTGGAAAAGATTGTTTTACCGACAATATAAACGAAAACTATGATTTATTAGTTATATTAGATTTAAATAGAAAAGAATTAATGGAAAATGAAGAAGCATTAGATGTTATAAAGGATGTTTTAATAATTGATCATCATGTCAAAGGAATTGAAAGAATTGAGGCAAAATATGAATTAGCTGATTCTAAATATTCAAGCACAGCTGAAATAATAACTACTTTTTTGAAAAATGCAAATATAGAATTAAGCAAAGATATTTATACTTATTTATTATCTGGAATTGAAATTGATACAAATGGATTTTCTGTGAGAGTTTCAGCTAATACATTTTATGCATGCGCATATCTTCTTGAAAAAGGAGCAGATTTAGTAATAAAACAAGAATTATTAAAAGAAAACAAAATAGAACATTTAAAGCAACAAATTTTTATTAAAAAAAGCTTTACTTATAAAGATAAATACATGATAAGTGTTTTAGATGACAAGGTTCATGAAAAAAAATATTTAGCAACTATTTCAGAAGCATTACTACAATTTGAAGGAATAGAAGCTTCGTTTACAATTGGATATGTTGATAATGATATTATTGGAATAAGTGCAAGATCAATAGGTAATGTAGATGTTGAACATTTAATGGCAAAGTTAAACGGTGGAGGACATAAAACGACAGCAGCAGCGCAGTTTACAAATAATACTTTGGAAGAGGTAAAACAAAAATTAATTTCAATATTAGGAGGCGAATAGTATGAAAGTGATTTTTATTAAAGACGTAAAAGGACAAGGAAAAAAAGGTGATATTAAGGAAGTTAAAGATGGATATGGAAATAACTTTCTAATTAAAAATGGATATGCAGTTTTATATACAAAGACTAGTGTTGAAAGATTAAATGAAGAAAATAAAGAAAAAGCATTAAAGGAAAAGGAATTAATAGAAGAATCAAATTTAATTAAAAACAAATTAGAAAAGATGGAATTAAAAATAAAGGTTAAGACTGGAAAAGAAGATAAAGTATTTGGAAGTGTAAGTACTAAGCAAATAGTATCAGAATTGGGTAAATTAAATTATAATATTGATAAAAAGAAAATAAAATTGGATAACGATTTATCAACACTAGGTTCTCATATTATTAACATTGAATTACATAAACAAGTTATAGCAAAATTAAAAGTAACATTAGTAAAGGAGTGATTCTATGAAAGAAAGAGTAATGCCACATAATATTGAGGCTGAACAATCTGTATTAGGCTCAATGTTTTTATCAAAATATGCTCTTCAAAAATGCTTGGAAAATCTAGAATCCGACTTATTTTATTTAGATAGTCATTCAAAAATATTTGAGTCAATCAAATCATTAAATGATGCTGGATCTGCTATTGATTTAACTACAGTAACAGCAGAATTAAGTAATAAAAAATTGTTAAAACAAGTTGGAGATGTTGAATATTTAACAGAAATAATTAACTCTGTTCCAACAGCAGCAAACGTTGATGAATATATTAAAATTGTACAAGAAAAGGCTATTTTAAGAAAATTAATAATTGAAGCTACAAATATTGTAACACTAGGTTATGATACAACAAATGATTTATCAGATACACTAGATCAGGCAGAAAAAACAATATTAAATGTTGTTAAAACTAGAAAAGGGACTGAGTTTAAAAGAATTTCAGATGTTTTATTAAAAACTCAAACAGATTTGGAGAAGTTATCTCAATCAAAGAGTGAAATAACAGGTATTCCAACTGGATTTTATGATTTTGATAAATTAACAAGTGGTTTGCATGAAAATGAATTAATTATAATTGCTGCTAGACCAGCAATGGGTAAAACAGCTTTTGCACTTAATTTAGCAACAAATATGGCTATTAATGCAAAAAAAACAGTAGCATTATTTAATATGGAAATGAGTGCTGAACAATTAGCGACTCGTATGATTTCCTCAATTGGACAAATTGAAGGTTATAAATTAAAAAGTGGTAGACTTGAAAATAACGATTGGAAAAGAGTAAATGAAGCAATAAGCAGATTAGGAGATT
>JAEEGL012751957.1_pt1 | contig 12065 bp, 8 predicted proteins | sample 9134231 | NCBI WGS metagenome assembly JAEEGL01 (sample SAMN16246548, study PRJNA631951) | gut metagenome | biome: gut microbiome; feature: rumen; material: fiber-attached | host: Bos | place: Iran: Karaj | collected 2018-10
AGCTCATCGAAAAGCTCAACGAAATCCAGCCTCAAACCATCATTTATCTCTCTTGCAATCCCATCACTCAGGCCCGCGATATTGCGCTCCTAAAAGAGCATTATGCGATCCAAAAACTCACCCCGTACAACTTCTTCCCACGCACGCCGCACATCGAGTCGCTCGCTATCTTGAAAAAGATATAATAATCTTGACTTTTAGGCAATTTTTTGCTATAATAAGCAAAAGTTAATCATGTGGGAGTGATTGGGATGAAAAAGTCATTATTGGCGCTACTTTGCGCAACCTTATTCGCTACTTTACCTCTTACTGCGAGTGCAGCGAATTATAATCTTAGTGAAAGCTGTCCGAATGGAGAGCTTATTATTGCTTCGGGCGAAACCGCAACTATTAATCTTAATAGCAATACGGTCTGCCATATTATCAACAACGGTACCGCAATTATTAGCGGTAGCGGCAGCATCGATAGCAAGACCGCCGTGCCAACGATTACTAACAACGGCACACTCACGATCGACTCCGGCAGCATCAATAAAACCGCTAAGCACGATAGCGTTGCACCAATCGTCAACAACGGCACGCTCATCGTTAACGGCGGCAGTATTCTTGCCGATCACGGTATTCAGCATAACCGCGGTACCCTCACTGTAAACGGCGGTAAAATCCGCGCTTGGCTTCATCCTGCTATTTGGGCAAATAACTCCGCTAACGTCCGCGTCAACGGCGGCACCCTCCAATTCCCACGCGACTGGGTCGGCATTCATACAGCTGGCAACGTCGCTATTTGTGGCGGTACTTTCATCGGCGGCTCCCGCACGAATTTGACCGAGGAAGAAGAAACTAAAACCTGCCCAGCCAAAGATTCAACTCTCACTACCCCAGAAAAAACTCCCGCCCAACCAATTGCAAACCTTGTAAAAGTCGAGAACGACACCGAAATGAAGGCTGCAAAAGCCGAAGCGGCTAAGGCCACCGAATCGACAAAGACCGAAACGCCAATCGTCGCGACGACTGTTAAGGTCGAAAAGAAAACTACACCAATTATCGTGACGGCACAGCCTCGCACGACCGATCATATTGCAAAGCAGAATACTACAAAGTCTGAGACCGACAAGAACGAGGCGCCGAAAGCCGAAACTCCAAAGACTAACGAAAAGGCCGAGGAAAAGGCTGAGGACAAACAAGAAGAGAAGCAGACCGACCTTAGCGTCGCAATTGCTGCGATTCTTTTCGTCATCGTTACGGCTAGCACCGGCATTATCGTCACTCGCCGTAAATAATCTGTTTTTGCTATAATTTAGCTATGGATTTTGAACAAGCCTACGCTAAATTAAACGAACAACAACGCGCCGCCGTTGACCATATCGATGGCCCGCTTCTCGTAATCGCTGGTCCAGGTACCGGCAAAACTCAATTACTTTCCGTTCGTGTCGCGAACATTCTCAAGCAAACCGACGCCACGCCGGACAACATTTTGTGTCTTACTTTTACCGAAGCCGCTGCCAGCAACATGCGCCATCGCCTCATGGATTTTATTGGTCCTGAGGCCTACAAAGTTCAAATCCATACTTACCATTCTTTTGGTTCTTATTTGCTCCAGGAGCATCGCCCAGATCTCACGAACAGCATCGATGAGCTCGACCGCTTCCAAATGATTCGCAAGATTCAAAGTCAGCTCAAAATCACTTCGCCGCTCCGTGGCGATTGGGCAACCAAAGATATTATTAGCGCCATCAGCGACCTTAAGGCTGCCGCTCTCAGCGCCGACGATATCGCGAAGATTATTGAGCGCAACGAGCACGACAACGAAACAATCCTTGCGGCCGTCAAAGATGATTTGACCGAAGCGAGCGGCTTGCGCTATCCCGCCAACGTCCCATATTACGAGAAAATCCTTGAGACCCTCAAACAATTTGTCGATACTTCCGGCGGCTATATTACCGACCGCGTCGAGCCAATCGCGAATATTTATTATCGTTCACTCGCCCAGATTTTACTCGAACGCGACGAAGACACCAGCATCGCTACGCCGCTCCGTAACTGGCGCAACAAATACTTCGAAAAAGACGGCGATGACGAATTTATTTTCAAAGACATTGCCGCCACCTTGAAGCTCGCCGACCTCGCCTTCATTTTGCGCCACTATAGCGAAGAACTTGCCGCAAACGGCCTGTACGATTACGACGATATGATTTTGATGGCCATCGATTTGCTTAAAAAAGACGACGAAAAACGCTTCAATGCCCAGGAACGCTTCCAATATATCCTCCTCGATGAATATCAGGACACCAACGACGCCCAGAGCCAGCTCGTCGCACTCCTCACTGACAACCCGAGCAATGAGGGCCGCCCAAATATCATGGCGGTCGGCGATGATGACCAGGCGATTTACGGCTTCCAAGGCGCCAATACTTCAAACTTCTTCGATTTCGATGCCAAGTATCACCCAGAGCACATTCTATTGAACCAGAACTACCGCAGTAGCGCCGAAATTCTTGAGCTCGCGCACAATGTTATCGAGCAAGGCGAAGATCGCTTCTGCAAGGCGCCAAACGTTAATATCGATAAAACAATCATTGCCGCCAACCCACCGGCCGAAACCGCACTTAATTACCGCGAGTTCAAGACTTATCAGGCCGAATATTCGCACATTGCGAAAGAAATCCGCGGGCTCCTCGATAACGGCGTAAAGGGCAATCAAATCGCCATCATTGCACCAAAGCACAAGATGCTTACCTCGATTTTGCCGTATCTTCATAGCCTCGATATTCTCGTTTCTTACGAGAAACGCGAGAACATTTTGGATGTACCAAAAATCGACACCGTCCTCACATTCTGCGAATTTCTGCTCAAACTCGCCAAAGACCCTCGCTACACGGACGAATATAGCTTCCATGTTTTCTCGCAGGAGGTCTGGGGCATTACGCCGAATGAGATGCTAAACCTCATCACTGATGCGCGCAATAATCGCCACGCCATCATTAACGAAATGCTCGCCGAAGGCCGCCCAGAACATGTCCAGGCCGCCGCAAACTTCGCCATCGAGCTTTCAACGAAAGTTAGTGCCCATTCCGCCGAATTCTTCATTGACCAAATCGCGCTCAAACTCTTCCCGGACATCAACGATTACGATTTCTATAGCAACCTCAATACCTTGCGCGAATGCGTCGCTACAAAAAACAACAAGAAAGAATCCCTTGCTGATTTCATCGCCCGCATTCAAGCTTACCGCGCCGCCGAGATTCAAATCCTCGACCGCTCGCCATACCACGAAGCCGAAGACGCCGTCGTTTTGCAAACCGTCCACTCCGCCAAAGGTTTGGAGTACGACTATGTTTACACGATTGCCTGCGACAACGACAACTGGGGCAACGCAAAGGGCAACAACGACCGCCTCACGCTCCCGCGCAACCTCGAATATGTCCGCCATACCGGCGATTCACTCGACGAAAAGCTCCGCGTCTTCTTTGTCGCCATCACGCGCGCCAAGAAGGTCCTCAACCTCAGCTATAGTCTTTCCGATTTCAACAATCACATCCGCGACTGTCTGCGTTTTATGGATACCGTCGACCAGGACGGCAAGCTTATTAGCCGCGCCATGCCGGAAGCCTACAAGGAGGTCATTCCGAGCGCCAGCGACGAAATCGAGCCAAAGGATCTCTCGTCCGAATATTGGTTCGATAAATATGTACCAAACGACGAGGTACGCAAAAATCTCTACCGTCCAAAAGTCGAGCATTTCCGCCTCTTCCCAACCCAGCTCAACACCTTCATTGATATTGAATACGCCGGCCCAATCAGCTTCTTCCAAAGCTACATCGTCGGCATTCGTGGCGAAAGCAACTTTGCTATCGATTACGGTAACTGTGTCCACGAAATGATGGACCGCCTCAACAAAGAGCAACTTTCAAACGAAGATGCGCTCAAGGTCTTCCGCGAACTAGCCGAAGCAACCGACACGGACGAAGATGTGCGCCGCGATCTTCTCGACCGCGGGGAAGCGGAGTTGCCAAACTTCCTCAAGGCGTTCGGCGACCGTTTTCGCAACACAAAGACCGATTCCGAGCATAGTTTCTTCTCGGAAAATATCGTTCTCGACGACGTCCTGCTCGGCGGTAAAATTGACCGCATCGAACGCGACGAAGAGCATAAGACCATCACGGTTTCCGACTTCAAGACCACAAAGCCAAAGTTCAAGTGGAGCGAGAAAGACGGCACTCTGAAGCATAAATTGCAGCTCTATTTCTACAAATTCCTCATTGAAAACAGCCGCGAATACGCCGGCTACCGCGTCACCAAGGGCCGTATCGACTTCGTTTCACCGGACAATTCCGGCTATTACCACTCGCTCGAGCTCGATTTCGACGATAAGGAAGCCGAGCGCGTCAAGGCGCTCATTAAGGTCGTTTATCAGCATATTAAGGACCTGGATTTCCCAGACACGGCCGAACTTAACAACTCGCCAATCGCCTTCATCGAATCTCTATTAGAGCATTGACAATCTTTTCATTTTGTACTATAATAATAGCAGTTTAGTACATTACGAAAGGAGGTGGAGATGAATGACCTGGACATGCCCGAATTGCGGGAAAGTCTATCTGACTGCAGACGCAATGAACAGATGCCCCTGCAGCAATAGCGGCAGAACATGCCCTTCTTGCGGCGGATTAAAATATATCGCCGGAGGCCCCGGTAGCCCCAACCAGAAATGCAGCCGCTGCAACGGAACTGGAACTATTTAAGTTCATATTATCTCAACCTTTATAAAGTCATCGCGATTCTAGCGGTGACTTTTTCATGCTATACTATATTTATCAAGCTATGCTTCGGCCCCTAGCTTTGATTCATAAATTTCCGACGCCAATATTGCGTCAAACCCCTATCAACTAAAGTACGCAAAGGATTTTTATGGATCAATCTTCTTCTTATCAAAACCCCCTTCACGAACCAATCGACGTCGACGCCACTTTTTCGCGCCGCTTCCTTGGCCACTGCCAGCCCATTTGTTTCCGCATGAGTTCGGGCAGGGAAGTTCTAATCAGCGAAATCGGTCTCGTTCATCCACGTTATGATGGGCTCAAGACGATTTTTGCTTTCGATGTTACGGACGGCGCCAGCGACTACCGTATTACGCTCGATAGTGAATCGCTCTGCTGGTATCTCGAATTCGAGGGAGATCATTATGTCTGAATTAAAAAACGACACACTCTACATTGACCTTAATTCCTGCTTCGCAACCATCGAGCAGCAGTGCCGGCCAATGCTACGCAATCGCCCCGTTGCCATTACAAATCGCCTCGTCAAAAACTCCTGCATCATCGCCGCTAGCTACGAGGCAAAGGCCATGGGCGTCAAAGTCGGCATGCGCACACGCGAGGCCGAGGCGCTCTGTCCAAATCTAATTTATGCCGAGACCGAACCGAGCAAGTATATTTTCGTACACGAAAAACTCCGCCGCATTATGGCAGATTATTCGCCGGTCGTCGTCATGAAATCCATCGACGAAGGCGTGATTGATTTGAGCCAAGCTCCCGCTCACATTTACGCCCGAGACCGCTACGAACTTGGCCGCGAAATTAAGCAACGCCTCAAGGATGAAATTGGTTGCTATATGCGCTGCAATGTCGGCATCGCGAGCAATCGTTTTCTCGCAAAACTTGCCGGCGAACTTCATAAGCCCGACGGTCTCGACGAAATTACGCCAGACAATCAGCGCGAGATTTTTTCGACGCTCAAACTTACCGATTTGCCCGGCATCAACGTCCGCATGGAAGCCCGTCTTAATGCGGTCGGCATTTTTACGCCGCTACAGTTTCTCGACGCCGACGAAGCCACCCTTGTCAAACTCGTCTGCAAGAGCATCGACGGCCATAAATGGTATCTCAGACTTCGCGGCATCGAAGTCGACGATCTCGCAAGCGACATTAAAACCATTGGTCGCCAATATGTCATGGACGGCCGTCTCACCCGCCTCGAAACCGAAGCGCGCGTCCTTCATCTCGCCGAAGACGTCGGTTATCGCCTCCGCAGCAAGAATCTCTATGCGCGCGGCGTCTATCTTTGGGTTTATGGTTACGACAATATCCAATACCATCGCCAAACCATCCTGCGCGAAGCCATTAACACCGATCAAGACATTTGCAACGTCGCGCGCCAACTTTTCCGCGAACTGCCCGCGCCCGTGCGCATCGCCGGCATCACGCTTTACAAACTCCAAGCCCAACCCGACCCGCAGCTTTATCTCGATCAATCAAAAAAAGACGCCGCCAGCGCCATCTGTGCCGCCATCGATAAGATCAACTATCGTTTCGGCTCCCGCAAAGTTCACTCCGCCGACACGCTCGGCACCGAGCAAGTCCGCTGCAAAATTCCATTCGGCAGCACTCGCTACCTCGATCATTCATTATGAAGCATGAAAAAGGGGCGTCACATAGAATAGGAGAGTGGCGCCCCCGGCTAAAGTTTATACGTAGCGCCAAGTCACAGAGAAGCGCTAACATTATTATTATACACCTTTTAGCCGAAAAAGTCAATTTCACCCCTATGATGCTATAATAGAATCATGAAAGATAACCTCACGATCATCGACGGCAAAAGTGTATTTTATCGCGGCTATTACGCTATGGGACATCTCTCGCTTCCGGACGGCACACCGACCGGTGGCGTCTTCGGTTTTGCCACGATGTTGATCGAGATTATTGAAAAACTTCAGCCAGAATACATCGCCGTCGCCTGGGATAAACCAAAGACTAATATCCGTAGCCGCCGCGCCATTTACGCCGACTACAAGGCCAACCGCAAGCCAGCGCCGGATGATTTTTATGCCCAAATTCCATACCTCATGGAATTGCTCGAAGATTTCCATATTCCGCTCTACGAGTTCGATGATTACGAGGCTGACGATATTATCGGCACGCTCGCCCGCAGCGCCGACAAGCAAGGCGTTCGCGTCGAAATTATTTCGGGCGATCTTGATATGCTCCAAATTGTCGACAACGACATCCATATGTATCAACTCAAGCGCGGTTTTTCCGACGTCCAAAAATTCGACATCGCCGCAGTAGAAGAGAAGTACGGTCTCAAAAAATCTCAATTCCTCGATCTCAAATCCCTCAAAGGCGACTCGTCCGATAATATTCCAGGCGTGCCAGGCATTGGCGAAAAGGGCGCCGTCAGCCTTCTTCAAACTTACGGCGACCTCGATGGCGTCTATGCGCATGTCGACGAAATTCCAGGTGCAACCGGCCAAAAACTCAAAGACGGCAAAGAACTCGCCTATATTAGCAAGCAACTCGCGCAAATCAAGTTCGACGCGCCAGTCAAATTCGACCCAGAAAACACCAAGCTCGCCGATTTCGAGCCGGCCAAAGTCCGTGAATTCCTCAAAAAATACCAGTTCCGTAGCCTCGTCGGCAAGTTCGACAAGCTCTTCCCGGAGGGTAGCAAGTCCGTTGTTAAAAATACAACACCAGAACCAGAACCGACGCCAGCGCCAAAACCGAGCGCAAACTACGCTTTGCCAGAACCTCTCGATATAAAAGTCGAGATTCCAAACAATCTTTACCTTGGCCAGAACGTCAAAGCCGATATGCACGACGACGCCGCGCTTGCACAAGAAATTCTAGGTGGGCGCCCGTATTGGGACCTTGGCCAAGTCGACTTTTTGCTCGATCCACTTGCGCGCAAAAACGACCAACTCGAATTGCTCGACACGCGCGATAAGCCAGCCGACTACATTCGCCAAAGGCAGCAACTCGCCGCCTTGCCAGAACTCGAAAAAATCGCGACAGATTTCGACCTACCGCTCATCCCAGTCCTCTATAAAATGGAAAAAGAGGGTGTCAAAATCGACCACAGCCGCTTCGAGGCACTGCGCAAAGAATTCTCGACCGAATTAACCGGCCTCGAGCAAGAAATCTACCAACTCGCCGGCAAGACTTTTAACATTAATTCGCCGATTCAGCTTTCCGAAATCTTCTTCGATACGCTTGGGCTTCCGACCCAGGGTATCAAAAAGACCACCCGCGGCTATTCGACCGGTGCCAAAGAACTCGATAAACTGCGCGATCTCCACCCAATCATTCCGAAGATCGAGCGCTACCGTGAAGTCGGGAAATTACTAAGCACTTATGTCACGCCACTTCCGGCGCTCGCCGACGAGAACGACCGCATTCATACGACTTACACGCAAGACGTCACCGCCACCGGCCGCCTTTCGAGCATTAACCCGAACCTACAAAATATCCCGGTCCGCAGCGAAGACGGCAAGCGCATCCGCACCTGCTTCGTCGCCGACGAAGGGAAAGTATTTGTCTCCGCCGATTACGCCCAGTTCGAGCTTCGCCTCGCCGCCGCACTCAGCAACGACCGGGCGCTCATCGACGATTTCAATTCCGGCCTTGATATTCACACCAAGACCGCGAGCGACGCTTTCCATATCCCAATGGACCAGGTCACGAAAGCCCAGCGCCGCGCCGCCAAGGTTATCAATTTCGGCGTGCTTTACGGCATGAGTCCGAAGGGTCTTTCTGATGCCGCCGACATGAGTTTCTATGAAGCGAAACAATTCATCGAACGCTACTTTGAGCTCCGCGCGCCAATGCGCAAATATCTCGACGAACAACTCAAAAAAGCCCGCGAAGAAGGCTTCGTCGAAACCTATTACGGTCGCCGCCGTCCAACCCCGGACGTCAAAGCGCCAAACTTCCTCGTCCGTGCCGCCGCTGAACGCGCCGCCGCCAATATGCCGATCCAAGGCACCGAAGCCGATCTCATGAAGAAAGCGATGCTCGCCGTCGACAAGGCTTTGCCTGACGATGCCAAACTCATTCTCCAGATTCACGATTCGCTCATTATTGAGTGCCCAGAAGCAAAGGCTGACGAAATCGCCAAGATTCTCCAAGAAAAAATGGAGCAGGTCGCGCCAGAACTCCCAGTCAAGCTTGCCGTCGACGTCAAAATTGGTCACGACTGGGGCGAATTGTAGTTGCTTATGCTAAAATAAGAGTATGCAAAGCATACTAATTATTGGCAATGTCACGAAAGACGTCTACTTGCGGTTAGATAATCGCACAAATAAATTCGAAACCGACGAAAACGAAACCAAATGGCTCGATATTTCTTTTGACGGCAGTCGCCATGATTACTATGCTCGTGCCAGCATTTACGGCGGCGCCAGTATCAGTCTCGAAGTCCTTAGTCGCTTCGGCCTCAACGCCAACATTTCCGGCACACCAGCCACATTCCTTGACGGCCAATTTATCGCGAAAGATGTCCGCACGACCTACCGCTACATCCTTTGCCAAGACGAAAACGTCAGCTTCCTCGGACCAAGCGAGCGACGCTATTCGACCTGGGAAGTACCGACCAATAACCCGGATTGGATTTATCTAGATTATTCCGCAAACATTTCACCGAAACTTTCTCAGGAAATCAACGATTTCCTCAACCTGTCGCATACAACCAAACTAGCCATCTGTATCGACGCGCACGACGACCAAGCTGCTCCGCATATTCGTAGCCTCATTGAGCGCGCAAATCTCGTCATTAGCGATATTGCATTGCATCCAAAAACCGAAAACCACGTCCTCATCGCTAACGACCATATCGAATATCGCGGCGAACGCGTCTTCTGGTCGGTCGACAAAGACAAAGATTTAATGACGAGGTTCTCGTCGCATCTCACGATTGCGGCCTCAATTTTTGGCGCCCTCGCGCTCGGTAAAGATTCGAGCGAAGCACTCCTACTAGCTCGCGCCAATATTGAAAAATCCAACCTCAGCAGTACCGCCAACCTCAGCACGCTCGAAAAGGACATCGCCGACGATTATTACCGCGTCGAAAAGACACCAATCAAAGATCAAAACATCGTCGAAATCGAAGAAACCGCTAAGAGGTTACTTGCTCCAGGCAAGGGCATTCTTGCGGCAGACGAATCCGGCGGCAGCATCCATAAAAAATTCGAGACCATGAATATTCCAGACGACGAGCAACATCGCCGCGATTACCGCAATATCTTCTTTACGACACCAGACCTCGAAAAATACATCAATGGCGTCATCCTCTTCGACGAAACCGCTCGCCAGAATGCTGACGATGGTCGCAATTTCATCGATTATCTCAAAGAAAAGGGCATTATTGCCGGCATCAAAGTCGACCAGGGCCTCGAACCGTTCGACAATTCCGACGAAAAATACACCAAAGGCCTCGACGGCCTCGACGATCGCCTCGCCGAGTATTACAAGATGGGCGCACGTTTTGCGAAATGGCGCGCCGCCTTTGAGGTTACCGACCACTCGCCAACTAATTTCGCCATCGAGAAAAATGCCGACATTCTCGCCGATTACGCCCTCGCTTGCCAAAAAGCCAGCATCGTACCGATCGTCGAACCAGAACTCGTCTATGACGGCGACTATACAATCGAGCAGAGCATCGAGTATACCGGCAAAATTCTCGACCAGTTATTCAAGGCTCTCGCCGACCGCAACATTGATTTGCCGGGCTGTATCCTCAAGGTGAACATGGTGCTCGCCGGCAAACGCCAGGACAAGCAATCTAGCCCTGACGAAATCGGCCGCGCTACCGCCCTGACTTTACGCCAGCACGTACCAGGCGACCTCGCCGGAATCGTATTCCTTTCTGGCGGCCAAAGCGTCGAGCAAGCCACAGAAAACCTGCAAGAAATTACTAATAACGGCCCATTCCCATGGCCAGTCACCTTCTCGTACGCTCGCGCGCTCCAAGATCCCGCCCTCCAAGCCTGGAAAGGCGACAACGCAAACGCCGACGCCGCACGCCAAGCATTCAAAGCCCGCTTAATCGCCAACTGCGAAGCGCTAAAGGAGAAATAAATGCCTACCAAACCTCGCACTGAAAAGAAAATGACCCTCGACGAGGCCGTCGCTAAATCCGACTGGCGCAATCGCCCGGTTTCGCGCAAACGCGCCACCGTCGCCGGCATCGTCGGCATTCCATTCGGCTGCCTCGGCATGCACGACTTCATCATGCGCCATAAAAAACGCGGCTTCATTCATCTCATCGCCACCACCATTGCCTTCGGCCTCTTTTTCGGCCCATTCATCTACGGCGTCTCCGTAGTTTATGGCTGCATGCATCCAGAACTAAAACTACAATGCGTCAAAATCGACGATTACGACGACACGCTCAACGTCATCATGATTATCGGTCTCGTTCTCACGCTTGCATCTATCCTATGGGGCATCGTCGAGTCCGTAATTATTCTCGCCCGCCGCAACCAATTTAAAGACTAATAAAAAAAAGCCCCCGTTTTAAACGAGGGCTTTTTGTATGCTAAATTATTCAGCTTTTTCTTCGGCTGGAGCTTCAGTAGCGGCAGCTTCTTCGGCAGCCTTCGCCTCGTCAGCGGCCTTGTCGGCCTCGGCCTGAGCTTCACGCTCAGCAGCCTCAGCAGCTGGGTCGTAAACGTTAGCGATTGGGAGCTCTTTGTCGAGTTCCTTATCGGCAAATTCTACACCGGCAGGAAGAACGATATCGGCAACGGTAAGACCGTCTTCAACCGTAGCGAGCTTGCTTGCATCGAGTTCGATTGCTTCAGGAAGATCAGCTGGCTTAGCCTTGATGTCGATCTCCTCGAGAACCTGGCTAAGAACAAGGTGAGCCTTGCTTGCGTCGGAAGATTCGAAGCCAACGAGCTTGATTGGAGTCGTAGCCTCGACAACTTCGTTAGCGGAAATTGCCTGAAACTCAATGTTGAGAATCTTGCGCTTAACTGGGTCCATCGCAACGTTCTTGACGAGCGCCATCTGCTTTTTACCATCAATCGTCAAATCGATTGGAGAGTGGTAACCAGCGATGCGAACCGCTTTTTCGGTCTCGTTGTAAGCGGACTGAGTCATGACTGGCTCCTTACCACCAAAAACGACCGATGGAATCAAACCTTGCTCACGCAAGTTTTTAACTTTTTTACCGGACACTTCGCGTTTTGCGAGTGCTAATTTTTCTTCACTCATTAAATTTATTCCTATTTTTAAAATCTATTCTATATTTTAAGATAAGCAACAGAGAAAATCAAGCATGAGCTTTAT
>JAEEGL013893935.1_pt1 | contig 12065 bp, 11 predicted proteins | sample 9134231 | NCBI WGS metagenome assembly JAEEGL01 (sample SAMN16246548, study PRJNA631951) | gut metagenome | biome: gut microbiome; feature: rumen; material: fiber-attached | host: Bos | place: Iran: Karaj | collected 2018-10
GCACATGGGGCTTCAGGCCCGTCTCATGAGCCAGGCGATGCGCAAGCTCACGGGCGTTCTTTCCAGCACCAAGACCCTTTGCATCTTCACGAACCAGGTGCGCGAAAAGATCGGGAGCGTGTTCGGGAACCCCGAGACGACGCCCGGCGGCAAGGCGCTGACGTTCTATGCATCGGGCCGCCTGCAGGTGCAGCGCATCGGCGCGATCAAGGATCCCAGCGGCACCGTGATCGGCAACCGCACCCGCGTGAAAGTCGTCAAGAACAAAGTCGCGCCACCGTTCACCGAGGCGGAGTTTGACATCCTCTATTCTTGCGGCATCTCGTGGGAGGGATCTGTTTTGGATGCCGCGCTCGCCCGTGGCGTGGTCGAGAAGCGTGGCAGCTGGATCTCCTACGGAACCGAGCAGCTCGGCCAGGGCACCATGGCTACCATGGAGTTTCTCAAGACGCATCCCGATGTCACCGCCGAGATTGTCGAAAAAGTCAAGGCCGCCCCGCTCCAGGCAGCCGCCGCGAGGAAGAAATGACAGTCGAAGAGCAAATCAAGGTGATAACGTCCGCCCTCGAGGACAAAAAGGCGGTGGACGTGAAGTCGTATGACGTCCGGGGGCGCTCAGGCTTCACGGATGCGTTCGTCGTCGCGACCGGAACGGCCGCCCCGCACCTCAAGGCGCTTGTGGCGGGGACGCAGGCCGCGATGCGGGAGGCGGGCGTGCAGTCCTACCGCGTCAGCGGCGATCCGCAGAGCGGCTGGATCGTGGTTGACTATGTGGACGTGGTCGTGCATGTGTTCTCGCCCGAGGCCCGCGCCTACTACGCGCTTGAGCGGCTTTGGGAAGAGGCCTGAGGCTTCGGCGCGCGCGTAACGTCTGGGGGACCGTGAAATCGCTCTTCGAGGCATTCAAGGCAAATCGGGAGAGGATGCCCGATGCGACGGCGTTCATGATCGCTGCCGGCGACCGTTCGGTTCCGATCAGCTGGCGTCAGTTCGCCAACGACATCGAAGCGATCGCCTGGGTCATCCGCCGCTACGCGCCCGGCCGGACGATCGGGCTGCTCGGCGAGAATTCCTACGAATGGATTACCGGCCATGCCGCCTGCGTGTTTTCCGGGGCGACCGTGGTGCCGATCGAGGTGAACCTCTCGGCAGTCGAAATCGCGGAGCGCCTCAGGTTCACCGAGGCCGTCGCGCTGATCCATTCCGCCCTCTACACGGAGAAGGCGAAGGAGGTGAAGCGCCTTGTGCCCGGTATCGTGATCGGCGGCTTCGGGGCGATTCGCACCGACTTCTTCATTGACCAGGGGCGTCGCGCGCTCGCTTCTGGCGAGGCGGGGATCTTCAGTCTGGCGCCACCCGACGAAAATCGCACGTCGATGATCGTGTTCACGAGCGGCACGACGTCCAAGCCGCATGGCGCCGAGCTGACGCTGAAGGGCATGGCGGCATTTGCGGCTTACACGCAAACGCGGCTCAAGATGAAACGCGGCGATCGGTCGCTCATGGTTCTGCCGCTACACCACATCTTTGGCGTGTGCACCACGTATCTCATGCTTGCGGAGGGCGTGGCGCTTGGCGTGTGCCCGGACTTCCGCCGCCTTTACGATACCGTTGAGCGGTTCCGCGCGAACTACATTTTCCTCGTTCCCGCGCTCGCCGAGATCCTTGCCGAAAAGATCGCGCAGCGCGCGCCCTCGGCGGAGGCGGCGTTCGGTTCGCCTATCGACTGGATTCTGGTCGGCGGCGCGCCATTGCCGCGCAGGACCTACGAGAACCTTGCTGCGCTGGGCATCCAGGCGCTTGGCGGCTATGGCCTCACCGAAACCGCCTCGCTTTATTCGATCGCAACTTTTGGCGACGACCCCCGCGTGGGGAGCGCGGGCCGCGCATGCGACCTGCCGGGCGTTGAGACGAAGGTCTCGGAGGACGGCATCCTCATGATCCGCGGCCCGAACGTGATGAAGGGCTACTATCGCGAACCGGAGCGCACGGCAAAGGTGCTCAGCCCGGATGGCTGGTTCAACACGGGGGATGTCGGAAGGATCGATGATGACGGATACGTGTGGATAACGGGCCGCGCCTCGCGCACGATCGTGCTGTCGTCGGGCAAGAAGATCGCGCCGGAAGAGCTGGAGGAACGCGTGCTTGCGCTTCCGGGCGTGCGCGAAGTCGTGGTGTCGGGCGATGGCGCCTCGCGCGATGTCCGCGCCGAGATCTTCGCGGTCATTCCCGAGGCGACGTTGCGGCGCGAGGTGAGCGCCTTGAACGGGAACCTTCCGGTGTACAAGCGAATCAAGACGGTGATCGTGCGCAGCGAGCCGTTCCCCCGCACGGCATCCGGAAAGATTTGCCTGGGCGGCGGCGAGCCGAGGCCCGCGATGCTTGGTTCGGGGAGACCGTCTGTCCCGGTTCCGTCGCATTGCCCGGAGCCGAGGCGCCGTCGGCGCTTGCCGCTTGTGGTTGCGTTTGCGCTGGCGCTGGCAGCGATTGCCGTGGCGATGCTGGGATTCGTGCCCACGTTGCTTGAGTGCCTTGGGGTCGTGGTGCCGGAGCCCATGAACGAAATCCTTGAATACATCGATTTGGCAGGCGAGATTCTGCTTGGATTTTTTGCGCTCGTGTTTCTTCTTCGCGCGAGGGATCGTTACAGGTGAAGACGTTCCAGATAGTGCCGGCGATGGAGCAGGGCGGCGTCGAGCGCGGCGTCGTGGAGGTGAACCGTGCCCTTGTCGCCGCAGGCTGGCAGAACGTGGTGGTATCGGCTGGCGGACGCCTCGCGCGGCAGATTGAGCTTGATGGCGGCCGCCACCTTGAGATGGACGTGAAGTCGAAGAATCCGCTCACGTACTTTTCGCGCGCGGCGAAGTTGCGTCGTCTGCTTGCCGCCGAGCGTCCAGATGTGGTCTGCGCGCATTCGCGCGTGCCGGCGTGGCTGTTCGTATGGGCGAATCGCACGCTCGGAATCAAGTGGATCAGTTTCGCGCACGGCGCGAACTCGGTTTCGCGCTATTCCGCCGTGATGACGCGCGGGGACCTCACGGTGACGCCCTCAACGTACATCGCCGCGCATTTGAAGACCCACTACGGGCTTCCTGACGAACGCGTGCGCATCATCCCGCGCGCCATTGACCGGTCGCAGTTTGACATCTCCCGGTTGGATGCCGATTTCATCGCGGCGAAACGCGCGGCGTGGGGATTGGAAGGCAAGACGGTCGTGATGGGCGTGGGGCGCATCACCCAGCTGAAAGGGTACGACACTTTGATAAGGGCTGTCGGTCTGGCTGGCAACGACTTCAAGCTCGTCATCGTGGGGGAAGCGGAGGAGCTGCGGCGCGATGTGGAAACGTCGCTCCGTCAGCTCGTGAAAGAACTTGGTCTGGAGGACCGGGTGGTCTTCGCCGGGAACCAGCGCAAGGTCGCGGAATGTCTCGCGATGGCCGACATGGTGGTGTCGTCGAACACGCGCAAGCCCGAAGCGTTTGGCCGATCCATGATGGAGGCGCTTGCGATGGGAAAGCCGGTCGTGGCGAAGGCGTTTGGCGGCGCGCTCGACATCGTGGAGGACGGAGTCAACGGCGCGTTGGTGCCGGCAGACACTTTGGAGGATGACGAGGCCGAGGCGTTCGCACGGGCCATTGCGCGCGTTTCGCGCATGACGTTTGGCGACCTGCGTGCGGCGGCTCTCGAGAAGTTCTCGTTTGAGCGCATGATCGAACGCACCATGGCGGTGTACAAGGAGCTTACGGACACAAAAGGGAAATGAAATGAACAGAAGAGAATTCGTGTTGTCATCGTTGGCGGCGTCCGCGCTTGCGGGGTGCCGTGGCCTGTCAGCTGGCAGAAACCTTCCGGCGCGCCGGATCAAGCCGTCCGAGAAGGTCAACGTCGCAATCATCGGGTGCGGCGTGATCGCCAAGGGGACCAATGTGCCTGGCTTTCTGAAAGATCCCCGCTGCAGGGTCACCATCGCGTGCGACATGGTGAAGGTGGCGCCTGGCTATTTCTATGGCGGGCGGCCGAAAACCGCCGCGAAGGCCGACTTCTCTGTGAGCGACTTTCTCGCCAGCAGCAAAGAGCCGGGCGATGTCTGCGGCTCTTCGGTGATCAAGCGGCTTGTGGACAGGACGTATGGCGACACGTCTTGCCGGGAGGTCTTTGACTGGCGCGAAGTCGTGGCCGACCCTTCGGTTGACGCCGTCTGCATCTGCACGCCGGACCATTGGCACGCAATCATCGCGATTGCGGCGATGCGCGCGGGCAAGCACGTGTTCTGCCAGAAGCCGATGTCGCTTTCGATTGCGGAAGGCAAGGCGATGGTGAAGGTCGCGAAGGAGACGGGCGTCACGTTCCAGGTCGGCAACCAGGGGCGGAGCAATCCGGATTATATCTTCGCCGAGATGCTTGCATTGAACGGCTACGGCGGCAAGATTACCGGCGGCCTCGTATCGATACCGGGCGGCGATCATTGGGTGGGCCATGGACGCAGCGAGGCGCGCACCGCGTTGCCAAAGTGGATGTCGCCGGCGGCATGGGATCTCTGGCAAGGGCCGGCGCAGCATTGGGAGGATAACGCCTTCATCCCCTCGATTCACGAGCCGACATGCTGGCGCTTCAATCGCCGTTACGGCAACGGCATGGTGACCGATTTCGGCGCGCACGAGTTCGATGAGATCCAGCGCGGCCTGGGCACGGATCTTACCGGCCCGGTGCGCGTGGAGAACGTAAAAAGCGATCTCTTGCCAGACGAACAGCGCCGCGTCTTCAGCTGGGCGAAGACGTTCTCGTTCGATTTCGTCTATGCGAATGGGGTCCGCATCAATGTGGTGCAGATCAACAAAGAGAAGGGGATTCCGCGCCAGACCGTATGGCATACGGAGAAGGGCGATATCGGCGTGAAGGCGGGGAAGGTGACCGTGCCCGATGAGCTGAAAGGCTTCACGTGGAAAGATTTCAGAAAGACGGACCGATTTATCTATCGTCCGGACGACAACCACTGGCACGAAGCGGACTTCATAGACGGCATCCTCCAGGGCCGGCAATGCTGTGCGCCGTGCGAAGTCGGCCACCGCACGATTTCAATGGCGCACATGGCCAACGCCTGCATCTCCTTGCGCATCGACGGAATCGGCTGGGACCCGGTGAAGGAGGTGTTCACCGGCCCGCACGCCGCCGAAGCGATGGCGAAATGCTATGCCAGCGAATATCACAACGGCTGGAAACTCGATGTGTGACCGAAACGAAAGGAATCGTCAGATGAAAACGCCATTGTTTGTTGCCCTCGCGTCTTCGTTGCTGCTTGGCGGCTGTGCGCTTGTTGGCGGATACGGAACCGATGCCGAGGGCTTTCGCTACCTTGACGGCCGGCGCGTCGCCGCCGAGGCGCCGAGCGAGTACTACGTGATCCGGTATGAGTATCCATCCGCCGAGCCGTTCACCGACTGGCGCCGGTCGCTCGGCCAGAAATGGATCTTCACGGAGGTCCGGCAGCTCAAGGATTCCGTTGTGAAAGTTGAGGATGGGCAGCTCAAGCCGCAGACGCGCCGCGTCACGGGACGCAACTGGCGCAAATGGCTCAAGCCGGGCGCGCGCAACGTGCGCATCAAGTTCGTGGACGCGGATTACTCGCTTGCCGCCGATGGTCGCGCATCGGCGCCCGCTGGATTCACCTCGATCTTCAACGGCAAGGATCTGGAGGGCTGGCGCGGGCTCACGACCGAAGAGAAGTTCAACCGGGCTGAGGTGCGCAACGCGATGGCGCCGGACAAGTTCAAGGCGCTCCAGGCCAAGGCGAACGAGTTGATGTGGCAGCATTGGCACGTGCGCGACGGCGTGCTCTTCTTCGATGGCCTCCCGGACGGCTATTCGATTGCGGCGAACAAGGACTACGGCAATGTGGAGGTCATCGCCGACTGGAGGCTCCTGCGCGTGGGCGGCGACTCCGGCTTCTATCTCCGCGGCATGCCGCAGGTACAGATCTGGGATCCCAACATGTGGAACGGGCTCGGCTCGGGCTGCATCTGGAACAATCCCGATTCTCCCTTCGCGGCGTCATCTTGCGCCGACAACCCCATCGGCGACTGGAACCGCTGCCGGATGCGCATCGTGGGCGACCGCATCTCCGTGTGGCTCAACGGCGTAAAGGTGGTGGACAACATCGTCTATCAGAACAGCCGCGAGCCCGGAAAGCCGATTCCCGCCACCGGCACGTTCGAGCTGCAGTGCCACGGCGACCCCGTGGAATTCCGCAACATCTTCATCAAGGAACTGCCCTGAGGACTCTGCTGTTCGACCCCTGACGGAGATGGTATCCCATGAACACGACGAACGCACCGCACCGCATACTGCTCGTGGATAATCTGATGATTCGCCGCTACGGCAACCTTCGGATGGGTCCTGGGCGCAAGCTCATGTGCGGCGCGATCCGGAATGGTTGGCGCATCTGCGAGTTTTCCGACCGCGACATGGCGCGGCTGCTTGCGCCTTTGGGCATACGGAAGATCGGCGGCGTGCTTGCGAACAGGAAGCTGCTGCTCACGGCAAAGAACTTCCGTCCGGACGTGATGTTGCTCGGGCATTGCGACTACGTCACGAACGACACCCTTCACGCCATACGACGCGCGCTTCCGGGAATCAGGATCGCCCATTTCAACGTCGATCCTCTCTGGCAGGAGCACACGCGCGCGCAGATGGCCGACCGCGTGCAGTCTTGCGACGCGCTCTTCGCAACGACTGCCGGCGATATCCTCAGGACGTGGTGCTCTGGACGCAACGCCGTCGCCTACATGCCGAATCCGTCAGATCCGTCGATGGAGAACCAGAATAACGGCGCAAAAACGTCCTTCGCGCGCGATCTCTTCTTCGCTGGCAACCCGCGCGCGGGCGATCCGCGCTGGGAGCTCCTGCATGACCTCCTTCCGCGCCTTGAGGGGAAGCTGCGCGTGGACGTGTTTGGTGAGGGCAGGCCAACGGTCTGGGGCGCGGACTACGAGGACGTGTTGGCGACGAGCAAGATGTCGCTCAACCTGAACCGCCGCGAGGGCGACAAGTGGTATTCGTCAGATCGAATCGCTCATCTGATGGGCTATGGCATCCTTACGTTCCAATCGTGCCGGAATGGCATGGACCGATTCTTCACAGACAGGGAGACAGTCTGGTTCGACGGGGTGGAGGATCTTACCGAAAAGATTCTTTATCACCAGTCCCATGATGGCGAACGCGCCGCGATCGCTTCGGCCGGCCGCCAGAAGTACCATGCGCTTTTCAATGGCGCCCGCGTGCTGCGGTTCATGGTTGAGACGATGCTGGGCGAGGAGTTTTCCGAGCCCTACGAATGGGCAGAGGAGGTCTATCGGTGAGGCTGCGCCACCGCACGAAGCGGAAGCTGCGCTATCTGCGCGTGCCGTTTGAGTGGCTCGGCATCGGGCTTGGCGTGGCTGTGCTTTCGTCCCTTTCGCGTCGGGGATTGCTGCGCGTGTGCGATTTCATCTCGCGCGTGTGGTTCACGCTTGACTGCCGCGGACGGCGCCTCGCGCTGTTCAACCTGCGTGTCGTCATGGGTTCGCCCGAAGTCAGGGCATTGCCGTTCCACATGCTTTCGCGGGTGAAGCTTGCGCCGCCAACGGCGCGGGAGATGAAGATCATGCGGCGCAGCTATCGCAACATGACACGCACGATCGGCCATGCGTTCTGGACTTGCCGGAAAGCGAAAGCCCGCGTTGTGGAGGCGGGCGAGATGAGCGAGGCCGGCAAGCGTTTCCTCCGCGACAACAAGTGCGCGGTGACGGTCTCGGGCCATATCGGCTGCTGGGAGATCCTTTCGCAGCTGGCGTTCCTGGAAGGACATAGGATGATGTCGGTCGCGAAGGACATCGGGACATCCGGCATGACGCGCCTCCTCATGAAGTCGCGCACGTCCATAGGGCAGGAGATCGTCCATGCCGACGGCGCGTTCCGCCCGCTGATGCAAGGGATACGAGAGGGGAAATCGCTCGGCCTTCTCGTGGACCAGGTCGTGAAGCCCAAGGATGGCGGCGTTTGGGTGCGGTTCTTCGGCAGGCCAGTTCCGGTCTCCGCGGCGCCGGCCTTCTTCTCTGCGAAAGGGAAGGCGCCGGTGGCGGTCGCATGGAGCCGTCCGCTGCATGATGGCCGGTACCGTTGCGAGGTCGTTACCACGTACTCCGCGCAGGAGGCGCGCGAGGTGTGGCGGCTGACGCAGCTCTGCATGCGCGATCTGGAGGCGGTGATCCGTCGCCATCCGTCATGCTGGGTGCTCAACTACCGGTACTTCCGCAAGGTGCCCTCGCCCGACGAGCTGGCGCAGCTCAAGTCGCGCGAGGGCGAAATGGTCGCGGGGTGACGGATGAGATACGCGATCTTCTCGGATGTGCATGCCTACCCGCAGGCGCTTGAGCGCGTGCTGGCGGACGCCGAAGGCCAAGGCGTCGATTTCAGGGTATGTCTTGGCGACGTCGTGGGCTATGGACCCGATCCTTCGGGCGCGGTCGCGCTGTGCAGGGAGCGCTGCGATGCCGTCGTGGCCGGGAACCACGATCACGCTGTGGCAGACATGGTGAGCACGGTGTTTTTCATCCCGCGCGCGAAGGATGCCGTGGCTCGGCACAGACGGCAGCTTCAGGAGGCCGATGTGGAATGGCTGGCGGAGCTGCCGATGAGTTTCGCGCGCGAGGACTTCGCCTGCGCGCATGGTGAGTTCCACAGGCGCTACGGCAAGGTGGAGGCGGGATTCGGGTACGTCATCTCCGATTCGGACGCCGACTTTTCCCTGCGCGCGTTGCCGCCGGAGGTGCGGATTGCGTTTGTGGGCCATACGCACGCGGCGTGCGTCTGGAGGAAGCGCGGCGACGGCCTGCCGAGGCTGCTGCCGCCGAAGGACTTCATCGCAGAGGATGGCGTCCGCTACGTGGTCAACATCGGGGCGGTCGGCTACCCGCGCTACCACATGAAGACGCACTACGTCATCTACGACGCGGAGGCGCACAAGGTGTCGTTCCGCGTACTGCCGTTCGACTTTGCCGACTATGCCATGCGCATGGATGACGCGGGCATAGCGCGCCCGGCATGGTTGGAGGACGGCCTCGGTCCGGAGCGGCCGGAGGAAGAGCCTTGAACGGCGCCGTGTCAGCCGTTTTCGAGCGGGTCAAGGATGTGCTGTGGCCACGCATGTGCGCCGTGCAGGAGTGCGGCGCGCCGTCGGATCGGCCCGGAAGCTACATCTGTTCGCGTTGTCATGCGTCCTTGCCGTGGTATGATGAATTCGCGAAGAGCGCGTTCGCCTATCTCGATCCACTGCCAGAGCTGATCGGCCGCTACAAGTTCAACGGCGCGACGTATCTCACGGAGGATTTCGCCGACGCGCTTGCGTCCTCGTTCAGGAAGAAGCACGATGCCTGCGCCGTGGACGTGGTGGTTCCGGTGCCGTTGCATCCCGCGCGGCTACGTGCGCGCGGCTATAACCAGGCGGGGCTGCTGGCCGAGGCCTTCGCGCGCCGGCTGGGGCGGTTGTGCGACGAGACGTCCCTTGTGCGCGTCCGCGATACGGAACACCAGAGCCGCTCTTCCGGCGAGGAACGCCGCCGCAATCTCAAGGATGCGTTTCGCGTGGCGGACGCCGCGCGCATCCGCGGCCGCACCGTTGTGCTCGTTGACGACGTGATGACGACCGGCGCGACCATGGAAGAATGTGCCGCTGCTTTGCGCGATGCCGGTGCCTACCGCGTGACGCCGTTTGCGCTCGCCAAAGCGCTCATGGACGAAGATGTTTCCGACGACATGGCATAGTCCGTGCCCGAAGGAATCTTACTGCAAACCGGCAGCGCTTGAAATGTGCCCGCGCCAAAGGTCCGCCCACCTTTCGGGGGAAGGTTAGGCGAGGTGAATGGTGCTTGGTGCGGGCACGAGGCTTCGACCTTTTAGACTTCAACCCTTTTAAGTGCGGAGAAAGGGCTAACGGATTGCGAATTCCTCAAGCACGCCGCCACGGAGCGGTTTGCCGGAAAATGTCGCGTACGGCTCGGCAAACGCCACGGGACGAGGCGTGGTGCGGCCATGAGCCGCCGTCCTCTTTTTTTTGTTCTTGGCGAGCGTGGGGCCGTCCTGGCAGACGTATCGCGCGATCACTTCTTCCGCCTCGGGGAACACGGATGAGATATCGACGAAATACTGCGGGTGGAAGTTCATCGTTTGATGCACCGTCTCCTCGAAGAAGTACAGCTCGCTCGTGAACCCGTGGTCGCGCTTGACGTTATGCAGCGCGTGCTGTGTGGCGGCGGAGCACTGCACATGGTCGGGATGGGTATCAACCGGCCAATGCGTGAACACGGCTTTGGGGCGGCGTTCGAGCAGGATGCGCTCCAATTCGGCCGTCACGTAAGGCTCGGCATAGGCGCGGCCCTTGAAGTTGATTTGCGAAAGGAAGATCGGGTCGCACCCCAGAGCCTTGCAGACGTTTCGCTCCTCGGCAATCCGCTTGACCGCCGTGGTGCCGTCGCGGAAACCGGCATCGCCACAGCCGCCTTCTCCCCGAGTGAAGTCGACGACCTGAATGGCATATTTCGTGCGCATCAGAAGGGCCAGGCCGAGGCAGCCCTCCAGATCGTCGGGATGGGCGCACACGAACAGAACCGTCTCCCGCGGAGGCAACGTGACGGGCGTGGTCTTGCCGGGCGGCGGCGTGGGCTCCGCCCGCAGCGAGAACGCTGCCGTCGCGAGCGTCAGTGCGAGGCATGAGGCGAACTTCATCGGTGTCTTCATCTCTTTTCCTTCTTTGTTTGCGTTTTCAGCGAGCACTCCTCCGTGGTGCCACGAAAGCCAGACCTGAACAGATTTGCGGCACGCGCCAATACGGAAGGATTCCCACCGGCGGCGTATTGTATCAAATGCCATCATTCGCCGCAAACGACAAACGGTTTCTGTCGAGGAGGGGGCATTTCTTCTCCGCCGCGAAGGGGAAGAGGCATCAAAGGGTGGGGAAGAAAGACGCACCCGGTGGGCGGGATGAAATCCCCCCGTCTCTGAAGGCATTTGACGCGCGTCGTTTGCCCCAGGAGACGCGCGTCGTTTGCCCCAAGAGACGCGCGTCGTTTATCCAAGGAGACGCGCGTCAATTCTCCAAGAGACGCGCGTCGTTTGCCACGGAAGACGCGCGTCATCTGCCCCAAGAGACGCGCGTCAAATGCCTTCAGAGACGGGGGGATTTCCGCATGGAGACGGGGGGTTTTTTGCATGGTGACGGCGCGCCCGGTCCGGTGCGGCGCGGAGGGCGCCCGTTTTTTTTCGGGGAAAGTTGACCATTCCGTGGCTTTGGTGTTGATATTTGCACGGTCATTTGCTATACTTTGCGCCATGAAAAGGCAAAGTTTGCGCGCATCGGCCGACAAGGCCGGCAGGTCGCGCATTCGGGGCGTTGGCAAATGAAGGAGTGTTGCAGACAATACCTGAGCGAGCAGGTCGGCGGAGATGCCGACATGCTCAACGCGATTTATGCCGATTATGCGGCGTCCGTGCGCGCCAAGGCGGCGGAGGTCGCCGCCGCCTTCGACGCCAGGCAATGGGAGACGCTGGACCGAGCCGCCCATGCGATCAAGGGCATTGCGCTTTCCGCCGGAGACGGAGAGATGGCGCAGCTTGCGATTTCGTTGCGCGAGGCCGTGAAGGCCCATGGCACGGACGGCGGGATGCAGGACGCGTCCAGACTGGTTTCCGAGATGCGGCAGATGGCGGCGGCGCTGTGACAAGAGGAAAGTGAACGGTGAAGGTGAAGAGTAGGATGATGCTTTTGGCGGCGGCGATGTCCGCGCTTTGCGCCTTCGGCGAAGTGGTTTGCGTTTCGGACTGCGTGAGGGATCGGAAGCTGGACTACTGGGCGGCGTCCGACGTTGAGTTCTGCCACCGGGTGATGACGTGCGTGCTGACGAACGCGGACGTCTCGCCGAGATTCGTGGGGTTCGGCGAGGATGGCCTGATCGAGACGTCGAAGGTGGATGTGATCTGTTCGGCGTTCCGCACGCCGGACCTGCTGCAGAGATACGACTTCCCGCTGCAGCCGC
>JAEEGL014451433.1_pt1 | contig 12065 bp, 13 predicted proteins | sample 9134231 | NCBI WGS metagenome assembly JAEEGL01 (sample SAMN16246548, study PRJNA631951) | gut metagenome | biome: gut microbiome; feature: rumen; material: fiber-attached | host: Bos | place: Iran: Karaj | collected 2018-10
AACTTTGAAACAGAATCGGCGGCGGCATCAATCTCTATTCGCACGCCAATCTCCGGGGTCGCATTGATTTCAGTAATAGCCTTTTTAATGGGTTGTACCAGTGCGCGATCCCGGTGCTTATCTTGACGATTCAATCGCAGTCGCTCGATAAGCGAATCTACTGAAAGTATAAAGAAACCTTGGGATTTAATCTTGCTTTGGTTCAGGTTGCTAAGTAGCATAATGTATCGAAGCAACGCGAACGGTTTGCTGGATAACCCAAAACCCGCCAACGGGAATCTGCAATAATAATGAACGAAATAAAACCAATACGGCAGCTTAGGGTTAAATGAAAGCGTCCAATGTTGATGCAGCTTGTCAACTTCGACATCGGGGATTAGGACATGATAACTCTCCCTCTCTGGCGTGCTTACGCGGATACTTATCGTTTGCAGCTTGCGTATTATCTGTGGCAAATGTGTGGTTACGCTGTTTGCCGACTGAAATATTCCGAGAGCGACAAGCTCAACCGTGGATAGCGTTATTTGTGGGTTTTGCATATAGTTATCTTTAGTGCAATGCCCAGATTGAATAATTTTAGCGAATATCAGCTGCCAGACTTTTGCGGCAATGGTGTTTTCGCCGTCCAACTGATTTAGACCGCTAAACTTGATTCCGAAGACTGCGTTTTCTGCTTTGAAATGATATTCTGTCCCGGTAGGTTTTTCCCGGATTTCGAGCGTAAGCTCTCTTGGTTTAGCTGTGGCGTTGTGTGGGTGTTTGGCTGCGAATTCGTTAAGGTATTCCTCAATCCTTCCTGCCTGATTGTTTCCGAGTTCGAGTGTTCGACTAAGCGCGTCGAAAATCGGCGTGCAGGGAACTGGTACAGTTTCTTGTTTTTCTTCCATAATTTCTCTGTGTCGTTAAATGCCATAGAGTCGCCCACCGACTCACATGACGAAAATTTTATAATTCAGGTCTGAAATCCGCAAATTACGAAAATCGCTTTTGACCGTAAAAAGGAATTATACCTGTCCCCTCTCAAAAACCTATACAGCAGCAACTTTATAGCAAAAAGACGCGTGGCGGTTTTCTTAGAATAAGCTTGTATCTGAATAAGCGCCGCCGTTCAGAAAAATTTTTCTTTTTAGACTGTACCCGTTGAAATTTAATGTTTTTTGTCTGCTAAAGTTGAGACGTTTGGTTTCTTAAAACGAACTTTTCGATATGCCATTTTAGTGCTATCCTTTTATATATAAATAGGTTATGCAAATTTTTGTCTATTCAAAAATGTTCTAAAAAAAGCCAAAACAGCATCTTTTGCCGCATTCTTCTGAAGGTGCAAACCATATCGCAAGTCTTTACTACGCTCCGCGACGTAATTATTCCACGATTATTCTGAACTCAAATACCTCTACAAATTTTACAAATATTCATACACTTTTGCGCAATTTTCTTCCCCCCACTGCGTATATAGAATAGAGGGGGATGTACATTACTTTACTTAATCTTTGCCTTATGACCGACCAAGAGCTAGTCAAAATTACTCAACAAGCGATTGCTTATCTCAGAAAATCAAACCCCTGTGTCGCTGTGGCTGACATTGAGGACGTTGTCTCCGCCGCCACCGTAAAATACATTGAAAAATATTCGAGTCTCGATTCTCTCACAAGCGCGTGGCTCATTAGAGCTGGTGGCAGAAAATTGATTGACGAGTATCGGAAACGCCATCACACCGTCAGCCTAGGGGATTTTTGCGACAGAGATGCTGTTGAATATCCAAATTTTAAGTTGGTTGACCTAGAATGTGACAATCCAGACCTATGCTCTATAACACAAGAGCTACTTTTCCCTTGGCTAACGGAGGGTACTAATGATGAAGCGGCTTAATGGTGTAACCTTAATAATCGACGCAGTACTAATTCTATCAGCATTACTGCTTGTAGCACCACTGGTCAGAGCAGTTTTTACCGCTTACGGCTTTAATGTAACAATAGACTCGGATGCAGAACGTTGGCAGGGATTAAGCGACACTATATCCGCTTATGTTGCTAATATGAAATTCGCAGATAAGGAACGCTTATGCAAGCAGCTATCGTCGATCTATACTACAGCTGCAAAATCCGATAAGGATTTCGTTTCAAACGTTGAGGACGTTCGTCAGCAGACAAGAACGTTGCTTGGTTTTGATGGTGTTGAGCCAATCGACCAGGAATTTGCCTTTGAGTGGCAACAGTTGTTTGGTCCAGACGGGGCTATTATGAAATGGCTATCGGACAGTGGGACACAAATAACAGATAAGAACCAGCGACGGTTCTTTATGGCTGTAGCCAGAGGGTTGCAGCAGCAATCGAAACAAGTTAAGGAGGCGACCATATTATTATGACCGACATTTTGATTTCAGGTGGTTGGCTCGGTAAGGATATTGAGGAACAAGCCAAACAACAGATACAAAGTGAACTTGTTCCGTTCAAATTAGTAGCACGAGACAGTAAGTCGCACGTTCCTATCTGCCAACTCATGCAGCGGGTTAATCGTGGCAAGAATCTGTTTCCCCCACAACAGCAAACCGGAGATTGCTGTAGTTTCGGGGCAAAGAACGTTTTGGAATACTTACAGGCGGCGTTAATCTGCATCCATAGTCAGCCGATAACGCTCAAGAGAGTTTACGCGCCGTTCATTTACGGAATGAGCCGGTGCGCTCCCGATTGTGGAAACGGTACAATGGGACGCTCTGCTGGCTCGACCGGAGCTTGGACCGCTATGGCTTGCAAGAAGTACGGCGTCTTATTCTGTGACGACCCTGACGTTCCAGCCTACAGCGGAGCTATAGCTGACCGTTGGGGCTACCGGGGTGTACCAGAACAGTTCGTCAGAGAAGCGTCCGACAACCTTGTCCGAGGGATTGCTAACCTTCAAACCGTTGAGCAACTACGGTCAGCCCTCTTGAACTATAACCCTGTGACAATAGCGTCAACATGGGGCTTTCGTGTAACAGAGTATAAAGGCTACAAGGTCTACTCACCATCGGGAAGTTGGGCGCATCAGATGTGTTTCCTCGACTGGATGGATGAACCGTTTCCCGCTGCGTATCGACTGAACTCTTGGGGCGATTGTACCGGTCCGTCCCTGCATGGTGAGCCGCTTGGCGGTGCTTGGGTCAGAGCGCAAGACATCGAACGTGAACTGGCATCTGGCGACTGCGAACTGTACGCCTATTCAGCTTTTGACGGCTTCAATTCTGTCGGAGATTTCAGTCTAATTTAGGTACTTCCTCGGCTTGCTCTCGCTTCCGTATTCAGGCCACACAGCCGTCGAATTATTACAAAATTTGCTTTCCATATTCAGACTTTGTTTTGGGGGTTTACCCTGACAATTTAAAACAGAATGACCAGACGAAAATATGGCTCTCATGAAGAAGCTGCCGAAGCCAATCGCATACTGGCTGCACAGAAAAGTCGATTAAAAAGTCAAGCTCTAAGAGAAATCGGACCGCTGCCACCCCCAGAGAATCCAGAGCGGAAAGAAAGTTGTCGATATAACCTCGAAAAGTTCCTTGTTACATATTTTCCTGGTCTATTTCCGCATCCGTTCTCTGAAGCTCATCGTCGGTATCTCCGCAATTTGGAAAACGGTATTCTCCACGATGAATCCTCTGTTTGTCTGTTGCCGCGTGGTTTTGGCAAAAGCACGATAGCTTGTTGCGCCTGTCTTTGGAGTCTGTTTTATAATCACAAGTGTTACATTTTGTTGGTCGCAAGCAGCGCCAGTAACGCTAAGAAATTGCTAGGAAACATCAAAAGCGAGTTAATGTTCAACGAGCAGCTAGGTCCTCCGGTACTGTCTGATACAAAACCGGAAGACTACCCAACAAAAGGCGATTTTCCAGAGGTCGTTGTACCGCTCCGGCGCATCGGTTCCGCCGCCCAACGGCAAGGCGGTCAGACCCTCGGTGGGGAACCTACCCGTTGCCAAATAAGCGCAGAGCGAATCGTTTTGCCGACTGTTACAGGTTCTGAAGCGTCCGGAGCAGTCTTGGAGTGCGCGGGTTTCGGAGCCAACATCAGAGGCAAAAACATTTCAACAAGTCGCGGCTCTCTGCGACCGGATGCGGTAGTTTGCGACGATATTCAAAGCGACAAGGGAGCGCAAAACGAATCCCGTATCGATGAACAAGAAGACCTCTTAAATTCGTGCATAAAAGGCTTGGCTTCTGTTGGAAGCTCCTTAACCGTTATATGCGCTCTAACGACCATTCGAGAGGGGGATTTGGCGGAGAGATTGCACAAAAATCCTGTTTGGCGCTCAACCCGTTTCGGCGTAGTTGACCGGCTCCCTGGCGAATCGGCGATGGAGGAATGGGGCAAGTTAAATCAGCTTCGAGCCGAGCTAATCGAAGAAGGGCTAAACGATGGCGAAGTTGCTGAAAGGCTTAATGTCGAATTTTTGAAAAATAAGGATAAATTGATTGACGATTGCCGGGTAACGTGGGACGCCTTTCGTGACAAATACGACGTTCACCCAATGCAAAAAATAATGCGGTTGTATTTCGATGACCCGATAGCTTTTTCGAGGGAATATCTGAATAATCCCGGCTTACTATCGGTCAAGGATGGTACGCAGTTGACAACTCCCCAGCTTGAATCAAAGGTCTGCAACTACCCTCGCAACGCAATTCCATTGGAAGCGGAATATCTTGTTTGTGGCTGCGACAGCCAGACAGTGGGAATTTACTATTCCGTACTGGCAGTAGCGGCAGATGGCTCTGCTTGGGTTGTTGATTACGCTAAATTTCCAAAAGCACAAAAGTCTACAATCACAAAGAAATATGGCGGCGTGCCGCTTGAACAGGCAATTTATCAAGGCTATTCGGAACTGGCAAAAGACTTGCTAAGTCGAACCTACGTCCGACCGGACGGGCTGGAATTATCTATATCCCGTATGCTGGTTGACGCAAGTCATGGTCCAACAAACAGCAAAATTCTTCAATTCATCAGAGACTTTGGCGATAGTCGAATAACGCCGATTTACGGCAGAAGCAAATCTCCTGATGAGCTTATTTTTTCTAAGAAAAAGCCGGGCGAGCTTCGCGGTCGCGGCTGGTCGATGCCACCTGTTCGTCGGGTTAAGGACGCTACAGGTAAAATGATTTCATTACCGCGATATGCAATTTTGGACGTTTCTTCGTGGAAATCCGCATTACGTTCAGGCTTACAAGCAAATCAGGGAACTCCGGGTTCGATCTGTATTTTCAAGGATGCCTTGGAGAACCATAGAGAATACTTTTTGCACCTTACAAGCGAGAAAAGCAGCGTTCTAACTGGAAAATTTGGCAGTGTTGACTCTTGGAAATTACAGCCGAATCGCTTAAATCACTATTGGGACACGTTGGTTTACGCCTACGCAGCGAGTTCAATGGTACAAAAATTTGGTGGCGGAAACCACAATATGAAACCAGAAATTGAACAGCAGTTCCGCAAACGAGTCAAACTTAGCGATATTCAAAAACAACGGGGTAGTTACTGAATAAAAATAATCAACTTTTTTCTAAAATTTTTCTAAAATGTAACAAAATAGCTCGGTTTTGAGGGGGTCTGAAACGTATATCTAATAGACAGAGATTCTATTCTATGAATGACACCCCAGAGAAAAACACCGTTGATAATGTTGAAAATGCGATAGTTAATCGCATTGTATCCGGGACGCAATCTATTAGCGTTGACGGCATGTCTACCAGTTTCCAGAGCCTTGACTCTATGACCAAGGCTCTATCTGCTTTGAAAAAATCCGAAGCTGGAAAGAACCCTCTAGGCTGTCTAAAAATATTCAAAATTAAGTCGCAAGGTTGATGGCATTTTGGAATAATTGGTTTAGAAAGAAACCAACAAAACGCGCTAATATTGTCGAAGGTTCTGTACTTCGTTCCGTCAACGATACGGAAAACGAAACCTATTTCGCTTCTGCTCGCGATAGGTCAGCGGACGATATTTGTAGCGCAAAAGAAAGGGCGGAGTTACGCGCACAATGCCGAAAGATTATGTTGGATGTTCCAGCAGCGCAACACGCTGCGAGAAGTCTGGCATTATCTGTTTACGGACCGGGTCCGACTTTGCAAATCAAATCCCCCGACGAACATTTGAATACAAGCTGCGAGCGTCTTTACAGCTTATGGCGAAATCAAATCCAGTACGATAAATTATTCTTTGTAGCCCTTGAATCTTTGGCTTGCGACGGCGAAGCGTTCTTCAATCTAATCTCCGACCCCAACGTTATTGGCGGCTTATCTATCGAACTAATCGAGCCGTTCCGCATCGAAAATCCGCCGGGGACAGACCTCGCGCCGAATCGTTTTTGTGGCATTGAATACAACGAGCTTAATCAGCCGGTCACTTATACTGTTCAGCGAGTCGTTCCCAACCCGTCGCTATCTCAAGTAGCCCAATACGATGTTCTTGACGCAAATCGTGTTGAACATTTATTTGTCCCTGTATTGCCAGGTCAGAGACGCGGTTTACCTCTATTACAGGCAAGTATTCAAACCCTAGCATCTCTTAAAAAGATTGAAGACGCGACCCTCTCGGCGTGTGAAACAGCGGCAAACATTTCTTTTTTAATCGAATCAGAATATGACCCGCAAAACGACCCTGAACAGCTTTGTGGCGTTGAGGGAGCTTCTACCTATCAGGCGTTTGATGAGATTAAATTGCCGTCAAGAAATACTGGTTTGTATTTGCCGAGTGGGATGAAAGCCAGTCAGCTTAAAGCCGAGCAACCAAACGTTAATTACAAAGGTTTTCGCGAGGATTGTTTGTTATCTGTTGGGGCTAGTTTGGGGGCGCCAAAAAATGTGATTTTGAACGACTCTTCCAGTTACAATTATTCCTCCGCTCGTCTTGATGCGCAGACTTTTGAACGTTGGGCGGGAGTTCTACAGAGCTTATGCGTTCCGATTCTTACATCTCACTTAAAAACATTTCTATCTGTTATGAGTTACCATCCAGACGTTGCAATGCTGCTTGGCAGTTACAACACTCTGGAAGAACTGCCTATTAAATGGTACTTCCCACGCCCGGAACATATCGACAGACAGAAAGAGGCGTCTGCCGATGTCACGTTAATTCAAAACAACTGTATGAGTCTACGCGATTTTTACGCACGACAAGGCAAGGATTGGAGGGCAGAACTTAATCAGATTGCACGCGAAAAACGGTTGATGCAAGAGCTTGGTATTGAGCCTAACGACGTTATTGATTCTTTTGGAGACGATGATGAAAGCGATATTGGCTGATGGCTTATCCAAACCTGCTGAAGTCGATTTTACCACAGCTTACTCTGGCGGAAAACTTCTTTTGCCGGATTGGGAATATCCGGTCGTTTTTGACTTGCAATCGACCACAATTCACGAAAATTTACCCATTTTATTATACCACAGTGGAACTCGTAGGGTAGGCAATATAACAGAATCCACTGTAGCCGATGACCATATCGAATTAAAAGGCATCATCATACGTTCTTTGCCAGACGCCCAAACTGTTCTTAATGTGGCTGCAAACGGCGGAAGTTGGGAATGTTCTATCGCATCTGGTCCCGTCGAAGACAAGAACGTTGAGTTTATTTCTGATGGCTCTTTGAACATAAATAACCAAATCATCGAAGCTCCATTCTATTTGCTTCGTAACGTCGAAGTTCGTGAAATCTCTTTTGTATCGGCTGGCGCTGATGCTCGAACTTCTCTTGAAATACGCGCCAGCTTACTTACTGATAAGGATTCTATAGAGATGGAAGATGAAAAATTCCGTGAATTCGTCAACGACCTCGGTCTGAAATTTGAGACGTTGGACGAAGAAAACAAGCAGAATCTGTATGCTGCTTGGCAATTAAAAACCGAAACTCCAACTGAATCAGTTGAAGCGGAAGCTATTGAAGAATCTGCTCCGGCAGAAGAAAAGAAAGAGGACGAAGAAGAAAAGAAGGTCGAAGCGTCTGCGCTCTCTGCGGCTCGACAACGAGTCTCTACGCTCAATTCTGTAAACCGTCCTTCTGGCGGCTCTACCCGCCCAAGTGAAGCTCGAATTATCGAAGCCTCCCTGTTGCTTCAAAAGGCATCCGGAGAAGCCGTTGAAAAAGCTGGCTATAACCAAAATGAAATCAACGAAGCTACTTCCCGCGAGTTTCGTAATGTTGGTTTGCATGGCTTAATGCGACGTGCAGTTAGGGCTAGTGGGCTTTATTTACCTACTGATTATTCCGCAAGAGAGCTTGTCAGCACATACCACGAAGCGGTCAAGGCTAGTTGGCTTTCCACTCGCGATTTCAATGCGCTCGGCATCATGTCGAACGTTGCAGACAAAATGCTGCGAATCCAGGCGGATCAGCTTTCGACTGTCGCAGACAAGATTTTCTACAAGAGAACTGTAAAGGATTTCAACAAGGTTGTTAGTGGCAAGCTCGATATGCTTGGCAACATTCCAGAGGTCGCTCCCGGAGAAGATTTCACCAACGTTGGGTTAGCGGATAACAGTCAGGATTACAAAATCGTCAAAAGAGGTGTCAACTTGACTGTCACGTTCGAGGATCAAATTAATGATGATTTAGGCAGCTTTGAACGAGCCTTGCAGCAGTTTGGGCGATTATTTGCGAACACGCTCGATAAGGTCGCAGTTGGCGCGTTAGTTGACCAATCCTCAACGTTGTTCGTTGGTAATCAGAAGAAAACATTAGCGTTTTCCGCCGCAAATTTAAAAACCGTTGCAGGCGCTTTTCAGCGCATCAAGGACGCGAATGGCGAGTACCGGAACTTGATTCCGGGTTCGATTTTGGCGGGTCCGGAGATTGCAAATGAAGCTCGTGCGCTGTTCGTTTTTAACGACAAATCGAGTATCGCGCCAGCGTCTTCAACCGAAGTTATGACTTCTGCATATAACGTTCTGTCAACTCCGTTTATCGCGGCTACTGGCGGTTGGTATCTGCTTCCAAGAGACGAATACATTGGCGAAATCGCAGCGCTTAACGGCAATTTCTCACCGACCATCGAGCAGGCAAGTTTGAACACGAAAAATTTGAACATCGAATTTGTGGTTTGGGGTACATCGGGCGTTCTGCTCTACAATGACGCCCCCGCTGTCTGGTCTTGTCCGGCGTAATTTTAGTTGAAATGGGCGGTAAGCGTTTACCGCCCTCTATTACGAATTTTCTTCAATATAAGGATATAAATAAAGATGTATTTAGGTGTTTTTGATTCCTATCGTTTTACTCCCGAAACCGCTGTGGACGCCAATTCGATTGTAACCGGCGGTCCAATGGTTGGAGTTACCCGCGCAAACGTTCCAGCGGGTGAGGTTGGTTTGGCGTTTATCGCCACTCCTGTTTCTGTTTATAGCTTTCCAGTTGATGCTCTTGGAGCAAATAAATCGGCGGGGACTGCCGTTTACATTGATGGTTCCGGCGATATTACCTTTGACGCCAACGACGGGGCTTCACCGGCTACCGCGTATACCCAGCTTGGTATCGTTTGGAAAGCGGCTACTGCTGGCGATACTGAAATTGTTGTTGCTTTAGTCTAATAATTCCTCCTTTTCGCCCCGCTGTTTGATGTACAAGCGGCGGGGTTTTTTACTGTATTTGAATCTATAAACGAATGAGTATACTTTCTTCTAAACCGTCCATTGAACCTGTCAAAGAAAATGCCTGTGGAGCCGAGTGCGAAGTATTTTCAAGGTGTTGCGGATACTACCGCCCCGTAGCGCGTTGGAACCTTGGCAAAAAAGAAGAGTTCAAAGAGCGGTTGGCTTTCAACGTTCAACCTAAATGTTTTACCAAGAAGAATAATGGATAACTATATTGTTTCAGTAGCCGGTACTCTTGGCGTTCTTTGCAGTCAGGTAATGCCGCAAAACCCAATCGGCGAGGTTACTCCGCTCGCTATCGTTGGAGTTTGCGTGTACTTCTTTCTAATGAAGTTCGACCGTAAAATGGACGCGCTGATGGAGAGAACCGAGAAGATTGAGGACTATATTGATAACCAAAAGAATAAGGAGGAAAAGAAATGAATTTTCTGAAATGGCTTGAAAATATTTGGAACTTACGGAAAATCTTTGATAAGTATTTGCCCCAATTACGCGAACTTATCGAGACGGTAAAAAAGCTCCAAAAGCAAATTGCAGAGCTTAAAGAATTGAAAGAGGAATTAGAGAATGGTATTCTCTTGTTAAAGGCTTCCAAAGAAAAAGAATCGGAACAAACGACAGAGGAAATCAACATCCCAAGCAGGTCTTCCAGCTATTATGATTCCGAGGGGAATGGCGGTTGGGACGTCGAAATAAATCCTGGTAAGAAATAAATGCAAAAACCGAATCTTAATCCGCCGATTAAATCCGTTTGTACAGGTACAAATGCAGCTACAAGCAGTAACCCTGTGTTCATAACTGCTACGTACTATAACAGTACAACAAAAGGTTGGTATCGTAAGTACAGCGATGGTACTATTGTACAGGGAGGATACGGAACAGAACAGCTGAAAGACAATAAATGGACAGTCAATTTTATAAGCCCTTTTACGACAACCAATATCCAGATTCATATTACTCCGGTATTAAACAGAAAACCTACAGGAATTAATGGGGGTATGGCAGTAGATACCATAACTACAAGTGGTTTTATGATTCATGGGGATACTTATATTGATTCTACTGAAGGTTATTATTGGGAAGCGAGAGGGATATGAACAAAATTGTTGAAAACTATTCGAGTGCGACAAGTTGGTACAGAAAATATGATGATGGCTGGTTAGAACAAGGCGGTTATATTGCTACCACAATAGCGACAAGCGGTTCCTACGCCCTAACGTTCCCTATACCATTTACTAATTCGCCGTTACTGATTAGGACTACAATGTATGCTCCGCGTTCCAGTGATTCCAGTGGTAATGCTTTAACGTTAAAAACTGGTACCGTATCCGCAACAGGCGTAACGTTTATGAATGACGGATACAACACGAACAAACAAGGCTTTTATTGGGAGGCTTGCGGCATATAATGACTCAACATATTATTTATTGCCCGGTAAAAGGTTTAACCACATCAAACCCTACTAACCAAGAAGCTGCTTCCTTGAGTTATCCGGTTACTGTTATTGATAGCGGGATAAATGGAACGAGCTGGTTTCGGAAATACTCTGACGGTTGGGTTGAATGTGGCGGATATGTTGCTCCGGTTAGTATTGCCGCTTATGAACAGAGTACAGTAACCTTCGATGTTGCGTTTCCTAATGCCGTAGTATTTATAGAATGTCAACCCGTTTGCTCTGCAACAGGGGGCAGTGATAGCGGGTTATACGGTGTCAGGGATGTAACTACAACAGGTTTTATTTTTCAACGAGCCTCTGCTAATAGTTATACATTGGGTTATTATTGGGTGGCGAAAGGATTCTGACAGATGATAGCTTTAGATACTACCGTTCCCGTATGGTTTTACGTAATGACAAACGATGGTCTGCCAGCAACGGGTCAGGCAAATAACATTACGGCGTTCTATACGGTAAATGTCGGCGCCCCTTTCAACGTAACCGACACTATCCGAGAATATGATTCCACAGTTCTGCCTGGCTGGTATTATTTTACCCATACATTTAATCGACAAGGCACTCATTTCGTTGTATTTTCGTGTCCTGGCTGTATTATTCAGCCTTGGGAAGACACCGTCGTATCTATTGCAGATGCCGTTTGGGTTTATGGTTCCAGAAGCCTTACGGATGCGAGAATTGAAAATACTAATTTTAGACTCTGTTATGACTCTGATTTAGATACCGTTGCGAGTTTCGTCTGGAATTATTCAACCATGCTCAATCCCGCAAGCGCTTGGGATACGTTGATTAGTCGAGCATCCGCAGACAATATAACCTCCGCAACTTCAACCGTTAAAACTTACGGAGATAGTCATTGGGTTACTGCTACAGGGTTCGCTACTCCGTCTGATATTCCTTCTGTTCAAACAATTCAGGCTGGTTTGGCTACCTCATCGGCATTGGGTACTGTAAACACTACGGTAAACGCGATTAAAGCAAAAACAGACAATCTGCCCGCCAACCCT
>JAEEGL015044987.1_pt1 | contig 12065 bp, 5 predicted proteins | sample 9134231 | NCBI WGS metagenome assembly JAEEGL01 (sample SAMN16246548, study PRJNA631951) | gut metagenome | biome: gut microbiome; feature: rumen; material: fiber-attached | host: Bos | place: Iran: Karaj | collected 2018-10
AATTTGTTTTTGATATCCTTTTTTATGTTCTAAAACATCTAAAATTTTAGTAGAATCATAAAAATCTTTTGAATTTTGAGCACATTTAAAAAATTGTTTTATATCTAAAACACTTTTTGTTTCTTTATCAGGTACTTTTCTAATGTTACATATTATTAAATTTATAAATAAAGTAAAGCAAATAAGAATAAGAATTTTCGACATTTTTTTTTAATTTTTTTGGAAAAAGGAAGTTAATAAATAGTATATTTTAATTATATTTTTTTAATATATTCATATTTCAAATAATAAAAAAAAATTAAAAATTAAAAATTAAAAAATATGTCTTTATCAAAAATATACGTTTTACCTAAAAAATAAAAAAAATTAAAATAAAAAAATAATCAAACCAAAAAATAATAATTATCTAAATTATTAAACATCACCTTCCCAAAAAAAAATAAAAAAAAAAGGAAAAAAATGTTAGAAGACTTCTCATTAAAAAACCAAACATTTATAAATCACAAAAAATCAAATCTCGAAGATTTTTACGAAATCGAATCAGAATTAGGAACAGGAAGATACTCTCGTTGTTTTCGTGTAAGAAACAAAGAAACAGGAAATTTATTTGCATGTAAAGAAATAGAAAAAGGAAATTTAACAGATTATGAAACATTAATGTCAGAAATAGAAATTTTAATAAAATTAGATCATCCAAATATAATTAAATTATATGAAATATTTGAAAATGAGAAATACATTTATTTAATTATGGAATTATGTACAGGAGGAGAATTATTTAATAAAATAATAGAAAAAACAGAAAATGGAGAAATTTTTAATGAAAGAGAAGCTGCAAATTATTTTCGTCAAATAATATTAGCAATATCATATTGTCATAATAAAAAAATTGCACATCGTGATTTAAAACCAGAAAATATTCTTTTATTATCAAATGATAAAAATTCTCCTATTAAATTGATTGATTTTGGAATGAGTAAATTTTACAAAGAAAAAAATGAAATGAGTGAATATGTAGGAACTGCATATTATATTAGTCCAGAAGTTTTAGAAGGAAAATATGATTCAAAATGTGATATATGGTCAGCTGGTGTTATTTTATATTTATTATTATCTGGAACTTTACCTTTTGATGGTGAAAATGAAGAAGAAATTTTTGAAAAAATAAAAATGAAAAAATATGATTTTTGTAATAATGAATGGGAATTTATTTCAGATGAAGCTAAAGATTTAATTAAAGGAATGTTATGTGATGCTAATTTTAGATTTGATATTAATCAAGTTATTAAACATACTTGGATAAGAAAATATTCTCCTATTATTAAACCATGGGAAAAAAATAATATTAATATTAATTCAATTAAGAATTATACTCAATTTAATAAATTAAAAAAAGTTACTATTAATTTTATTGCTTCAAGATTAAATGATAAGATTTTGGAAAAATATAAAAGTTCATTTCAGAAAATTGATATTAAATGTAATGGAATGTTAGATATTGATGAAATGAGAAAAGCAATTGGAAATAGAGGAGTTGTTGAAGATATTTTTAATAGTATTGATATTGAACATTCTGGTTTTATTGAATTTACTAAATTTGTTGCTGCTAATATTGATAAAAATATTTATTTGAATGAAAGAAGATTAAAAGATGCTTTTAAAATTTTTGATTTAAATCAAAATGGGAAAATTAATAAAAAAGATGTTCAGGATTTTCTTAAAATAAATAATAATGATAAAGAAATTTCCTGTTTGTTTGAAAAATATGGAATCGGAGAAGAAATGAATTTTGAACAATTCGAAAAAATGATGAATGAAGAATTAGTTAATGAAGATTAAGGATATATATTTTTTTTGTTGGTTATTTATTTTATATATAAAGATGGTACTGAATAGTGATTATAAATTTTAATTTGTTTGTTATTTGATGTTGAGTTTAAATTGAAATAAATAGGTTTAGTTTAAGTTTATTTTATATAGATAAACAGTTATACATAAACTTATTGTAATTATTTTATATTTTTTTTATTATATTTTTTTTGGTGATTTTAAAAAACACAATATATATTAAATTTATTAATATAATTTTATTTTATACTTTATTTATATTAATTATTAAATTAAAAAAATTTTCAAATCATAAAAAATAAATAATATAAAATTCGTCATTAAAATAACAAAAATTCCAATGACGTATATAAAAAAAATTAAATACAAAAATTCAATATAAAACCAAAAAAAAAAAAACAAATAAAAAAAATAAAATATAATCAAAAATGTTCAAATTCATAATCCTTATGATAATAATCATATATTCCAGCCAAGCCTCAGCACCATGTTCCTTAGACATGAGAACAATTGCAACCCTCCAAAGTGGTTTAACATCAACAGACGAAACTATAAAAAATAATGCAATGGCAGGACTTTTAACTGAATTATTAGCAACAAAGGTAGAAAATCTTAGTGAGTGCAAAAGTAAAGCACCAACCCCACAACCAGCTGATCCAACAAAAGAATACACATGTTGTGCAGGAACTTTAGTTCCAGTAGATTCATTAAAACAATTTTATAAAATATCAGAAATAACATTATGTCTAGACACAGAAATGGCATATACATTTCAAGCATATTTCGATGGAATAAAAGAACAATTTTCAAATATGATTAAAAGCTTTACTATGATTGGTTGTGCGGAATATAATAATACTCATATGTGTAATGTTGGGGTATCTATTAGTTCTATGACTTGTGCTGCTTATCCTCTTAATCCTGAAAATCTTACTCAAGGCTATGATACTTGTTGTTTAATGAATTATGATGATTTTGATGGGAATCCTCAAAAAAAATGTTTTGATGCTCCTAAGAAAAATATTGATTATTTAAAACAGGTTGTTAAAAATTATAAAAATTGGGGATATAAGGGTGTTGTTGTTGATTGCTTTGGGAATTATATTAAATTTGGGTTTATTAGTTTATTTGTTTTGGTTTTGGTTCTTTTTTAAAATTTGTTTTTTATATAGTATTTAATTATATTTTATTGTTTTTTGGTTATATTATATTTTTACTTTTTTAATTTTGGTTTTTAATTATATTTTTTATTGTTTTATTTTTATTTAATCTTAATTATATATTTTTGTTTTTATTGGTATAGAGTTTTTTTATATCTAAATAATTTAAAAAGTTTTTGTAATTAAAATAATTTCAATGAAGGATAGATATTATATCAAAATATTTATTAATTTTAGAAAATATTTACCAACTTCATTAACATTTTATTATATTTATTTCTTTTTTAAATTACTTGGTTATATTTTAGCTAATCAAAATCTTAAAGGTTATGAATCAAAAGATAATAATATTACATCTTTATATTCAATTTTATCTAAATTTTTATTATTTGATTCATCTTTTAATCTTATTTCAATATATTATCAATATATTTGTATAATAATTTTTATAATTTTCATTATATTATGTTTTTATTTATTTTTGTTATTTTTAAATCTTAGAAATCTTTTTTATAACTTAGAAAGAAGAGAAGATATTCAATTGATTAAATATTTAGGTAAAACAAAATATTTGAAATTAAAAATAAAAATATTGACTTATATAATTGTAATAATATCATTATTTAGTCAATATTTAAAAGAATATTTATTTTTTGGAATAATAATTCCATTTATTAATAGTTCCAATAATAATTTGAATAAATCTGATTCATATTTAACAAACTTTATTTCATCAGAGATTAAAATTAATAAAAAAATAATAATGATTATGAATTTAATTTGTTTTTTAATTTGTTTTTTTTTTGATTATATAATTATATTTATAAATGATACCAAAGGTTTTATTAATAGTTATGGAATTGATATTTATTCAAGATTATCAATTAAAATTTGTTGTTTATTATTTACAACTTTTCAACCAATTGTTAGTTGTTCTTATATTTTTAAAGATCATTCTAGAGATCTTATTAGATTTGGATGTTGTTTTTTTTCAATTTTAATTTCTTCTATTTATTTATTGTTATCTTTTAAAAGCTTTACTTTTTATTTTGATTCTCAAATTCCAAAATTTATATTTTTTTTAGTTTGTTTTAATTGGTATGGAGGAATATTTGAAATGATAATGCATTCATTTATAACAAAAAAAGAGCATATATCACAAAATTATTCTATTATCAAATTAATCTTAAATATAATAAGTTCTATTTTTTTATTTTCATTGATTCAAAATATAAATATCAATTTTTTTTCAAAAAACTTAATTTCAAATTTATTTAAAATTGAAGTAAAAAATAGATATATTGGTGAAATGTATTTATATATAAAATATTATTGTTTATATAGAAAAGAGTCATCAAATTTTGAAATATATAAAATTTTATATACTCATAGAAAACAATGTGTAAATAAAGATTGTTTTTGTGTTTTAATAAATAAAAAATTAAATATTAAAAAAATATCTGATTGTTTAAAAAAAGAAGAATATGCAATTATTGGAGAACAAGAAATTGTTAATCGAATACATTATTTATTTAAATTAAAAAAATTTACCAAAGAAATTGAGAATTATATTGTCTTACATTGTCAATATATTTATTCAATAAGAAAAATGGAATTTTTAGCTTTTTATTTATGCTCAATGTATTTAAATTCAAAATTGAAATTAAGTTTTTTAACAAAATATTTTTTATGTGAACTAAAAAAAGAAATTTTTACTAAAATTCGAAGTAATAAAGATATCAAAAAAGGAATTTTAATCACTGGAAATTTAAAAAATATAGAACAAAATATGAATTATAAAATTTTAAAAATGAAAAAAATTACAAATTTTACTATTTTTATTAAAAATATCAAAAAGTTAATTAGTGTAAATTTAAATAATTTAGAAAAAGTTTTATCTTTTAGAAAAATAATTACAAAAAATTCAAAATTAGGTCAAATGAATGAAAAATCTTTTGAAAATTTTTTGAATCTTTGTAATAAAGTAAAAAAAAATGATGATTATATAATAAACACAATAATTAATTATTCAAAATATAGAGATAAAGAAAATAAAAGGATAAAAAATAATGAAATAAGTTATATATTAACAAATTATTTTAATTTAATACATAAAAAAATTCCAAATAAATTAGAAAGTAAATTTAAATTAAATTATGATTTTAATTCAATGAAAGATGTTTTAAATAAAGATTATTCAGAATTTAATATGGATTATCCATTAATTATATCTCAAAATAAAAATAATAATTTTTATATAACATATATAAATGATATATTAGCAAATCATTTAGGTTTTACTCAAGAAGAAATTAAAAATAGAGATTTTAATGATTTAATTCCTTTTGATTTACAAGAAGAACATTCATTAATATTAAAACAATTTACTCATATTCAAAATGCTAATTTTCAAACCACATATTCTTATATTTTAACAAAAAATAATAATTTAGTTAATATTTCTGTACATTCAAAATGTCTTCCTAGTATTTATTTTTTTATTGATATAATTTCAAATATTAGAGTAATAGAAAATGGAAAAAATTCTATTTTATCTTATCATATATTTTTAGATAAAAAAGGACATTTTATGAATACATCAAAAGAATTTGATGATAATTTTTTTTTTGATATTAAACAACTTAAAATATTAGATGTTACTTTTTCTACTTTTTTTGGACTTCTTCCTTTAGAAAAAAAATCTAATAAAGAAAATCAAATGAATTATTTATTTGAAAAAGACAAAGCAAATTCAATATTTACTACAATTCCAAATGAAAAAATGTTTATATTAAGAAAGAAGAGAAAAAATGTATCTCAATTACAAAATAAAAAATATCGTTTTACTTCAGAAATTTATAAAAAAGATGTAATGATAGGAATACAAAATTTAAATAAAATTATAGATGAAAAAGGATTAGATAATGATTGGTATAATAGAACAAATTGTTTAGCACAAAGATTTCAAATTTCTGAAGAAAATAGTCCAAGAATTAGAAAAAAAAAAAAGAAGGGAAAAGTATCTTTTTTTGAATCAAATAATAATGATGAAGATAATTATCTTTTTTATTTAGATTATCATATAAAATCAATGGGAAATAAAAGATATTATATTATAAAAATGAGTGAAAATACTGATATTTCTATATTATTAAAGTCAGCATTAACTTTTAAAAAAATGTTAACTTCAAATAAAAAAATTCCATTATTTCAAACAAATACAACTCAAGTTTCAAATTCAAAAAGATCAGAATTTTCTCCTAATACATTACATTCATCTCATACTAATGCTCCTTTACTTCAAAGCTCTACTTTAAATAATGAAAATTTTATCGGGGATAATAATTTACAAAATAAAAAAAATAATGCAAAAATTAATATTTCTAATATTAATAATATAACTTTAAATAATTCTTTTATGAATAATTCTAAAAGCCCTTTTATTGAAGATTCTAAAGGTGCTATTTCTGGTTTAAATTTAATTCAAAATTTAGCTAATAATGAAATTGAAAGAATTAATCAAATTAATCAAAATAATAATAAATTAAATTATAATAATACACCAAAAAAATCTTTTAAATATCTTAATTCTAATGAAAAACAATCATTTAAAAAAAGTAAATTTTTAAAAAAATTTTTAGAATATTATAATTTTTTAGTTTTTATTTCTTTTGGAGTTGTTATATTTTTAAGTTTTATTTTATTATATTTAAAACTTAAAAAACTTTATAATCATAAAGATTTATTTCAATTTAATGTCTATATTGAAGTTTTAAAAACTGATACTTATTTATCTTCTTTAAATTCTATATCATTATGTTATCAATCATATTTTCAAGATTTACATATTGATTACAAACCATTTATTTCACCAAAAGTTCAAAGTTTAAGAGATAATATAGCAAGTTTTAATGTATATCTTGATAAAATAAAAGGAAATAATAAATTAAATATTTTATATAACTTTTTATATAAAAATTATAATTTTGGTGAATTAGGCATAAATTGGAATATTAAAAATAAAACTTCATCTTTAGTAGATGAATTGAAATTACTTTTATATTATATGAATCAATTATATTATAATGAAAATTATGAATGTAATTTTTGGGTTTTTGCTCAATTTGTAGGTGCTATGTCAAATCAAATTCCTCAACCTACTTATTTAGAAATGTTTACTTTTTATGGAATTTATAATACACTTAAAATTTATAAACATTCTTTTGAAAATATTACTACTACTACTTCTAAACTTTTATTAGGATATTATGATAATTATTTTAATTTTATTACTAGATATGGAATATTAATTATTTCTTTAATATTAATTTGTTATATTATAGTTTTGAAAAAATTAACTGATGATAAAAATGAAATTAAAAAAATATTAATTCATCTATTTGATATTGATAATAATAATTTAAATCAATCAATTTTTGAAAATCAAATTTATTGTTTTGAATTTATGTGTAAGAATTTTACTGAAGAAACTATTATAAAATTTGAAAATTCAAAAAAAGAAAATACAGATAATATTTTAAAAAATTTAAATAATAAAAATAATAAAAAAGAAAGAAAATCAAGACTTTCTTTTAAAAATAAGAATAATAATGAAAACAATCTTGAAATGAAAGAAAATAATTCAGAATATAGTAAAAATAGAAATAATAATATTTTTCTTCCAAAATCTGTAACAATATCATATATAATATTAACATTTTTTTTAATAATTATATGTTTAATAATATCACTAAATATAATATTTGCATATAGTACAAAAAAAAAATTTAAATTTGCAATAATAATGTCAATGAATTTTTTAGAAAGAATTCCTAAAAGTTTTGAAATAACATTTTATGCAGTAATTTCAATGATATTATTAGATCCTTCTTATTTAGCAACAAATGATGATAATATTCAAAAATATATAAATGATGATTATTTAAATTATTATAATACTGAACTTTTCTTTGTTAATAATAGTCAAATATATAAAATGAAAGAATCATATTATCCTATTTTATTTATAGAAGGTAGAATGGTTGAAAATAATATAAAATTATTTTTAGGGCAAAAAACTTCAATTTTACAAAATTTAAAAAAATATGAAAATAAAATTAATGAAAAAAATAATTTTTGTTTTCGAGTAGCAACTTCTACAATAGATAGAGAAATGAATACAATTTCAACACCAATTGAATATTTTAATTTTGTAAATCAAAAAGTTTATTATTGTTATTTTTATAGTCCAAAATGTAATGAATATGGAATTCAAGTTGAATTAGATTATATATATCAAGAATTAACTAATATGTTTTATGATTTTATTAAAAGTGATGATATATACATGTCATCTGAATTATATCTCGTAGGTGAAGATATTGATAGAATGACATTAAATTATGATTATGCTTTTGAATATGTATTCAGAACTTATTCTCATTTTATTTTAAAAGATATTGATAATATATATAATTTTACAATAAAAAATGAAATCTTTTTTTCTATTATCTTGTTGATTAGTTTATTTTTTATTTTTATTTTTATTGTTTTTTGGATTGGAAAAGGTAATAATAGGTATAAAAAGTTATTAATGTTTTTTTATAAAATGTATTAATTTTTTATTTGAATTATTTTTATAAATAAATTTTATAAATTTATAATATTCTTTTATATAATTATATAAAAACTTATATTTTATAAAGAAATAATAAATTTAAACATTTCCATAAAAATAATAATACAAAATTTAAAAAACCTAATAAATAATAAAAAAAAATGGGAAATTGTTGTTCATCAAGAAATCAAATAAATAATATATTTGTTAATAATTTATTAAAAAATCAAAATTTTCAAAGTGATTATTATGCTTGGAAAAATTTATATCATAAAAGAAGTTCATTATCTCAAAGTTCATATAATAAATCTAATTCAGTTTTTATATTAAATAACGAAGATATAAATTCAAAATATCAATTTGAATCAATAATAGATAAAGGTTTTTTTGGTACAGTAAGAATAGTTCATCCAATAGATTTTCCAGAATTAAAATTTGCATGTAAAAGTATAAATAAATCAAAATTTTCAGATAATAAATTAGCAAATTTAATAAGAGAAATAGAGACTTTATCAATGGTAGATCATCCAAATATTGTAAAATATAAAGAAACTTATTCAGATAATAATTATTTACATATAATAATGGAATTATTTACAGGTGGAAATTTATTACAAAAAATAGAAAAAGAGAAAAAATTTTCTGAGAAATATACTAGAAAATTTATATTTAAATTAACATCAGCAATTTCACATTGTCATTCACAAGGAATAGTACATAGAGATTTAAAACCAGAAAATATATTATTTGAAAATAAAAATAAAGATGCTGAATTAAAATTAATAGATTTTGGTTTAAGTAGAAAATATTATTCAAATGAAGATTTACATTCAATAGTAGGATCACCATATTATGTAGCACCAGAAGTATTAAAAGGAAAATATAATGAAAAATGTGATATTTGGTCAATTGGAATATTAACTTATACTATGTTATGTGGTTATCCTCCTTTTAATGGTTCTAAAAAAGAAGAAATTTTTCATAAAATTAAACATAAAAATGTTCATTTTGAAGGAAAAAAATGGGAAAATATTTCTGATGATGCTAAAAATTTTATTAGATTTTTATTACAAAAAAATAATGAAGATAGACCAAATGCTAAAGATATTTTTTCTTTTAATTGGTTAAATCCTTCTCAAAATGATACTCAAATTTCTATTAATAATAATATTTTTAATAATGATTGTAATTTTAATGGATTTAAAAAATTAACTAAAATTGTTATTGATTGTTTTATTATGTTAATTCCTGAAAAAGAAAAAAAAGAATTAAATGAAGCTTTTAATCTTTTAGATATTGAAAAAACTGGAGTTTTGACTATTAAAGAAATTGAATATGGAATTGAAAAATTTCATTTAAATTGTAATCTTCAAAATTTTGAAAAAATTGCTTCTAAAAAATATTGTCCTGATTCAAAAAAAAATGAAAAATCTATTTCTTATACTAATTTTTTAGAATTTTTAATGAATAAAAAAAAACTTATTAATAAAGAAAATTTACTTAAAATTTTTCATCTTTTAGATTTTGAACAAAAAGGTATATTAGATAGTAAAAGTTTTATTAAATATTATGAAAGAATGGGAAAAAAGAAATCTCCTGAAAAAATTAATGATATTTTTCAAGAAATTGGTTTAAATAAATATGATCAAATTGACTTTGAAACATTTTATAAATGCATAATTGAAAATATATTTTTTTAATTTTTGATTGTTATGTTTTTTATTTATAAATATAGGATATATTAAACAAAATGTAATATATATATATTGAAATAAAAATTTATTTATACTTAGTTGATTTATTATAATGCTTTTATTTAATAAAATATTGTTTTACAAATTAAAAATTAATTCTTTTTCATTATTACTTTTAACATCTTTTTTATTTTTTGGATTCCTTTAATTAATTTAGTTTAAAAACAATTCTTTTTATTTTAAAAATATATATACAAAACATTTAATAATAAAAAGGTTATTTCAATTGAATTGGCAATTTTCATTTTTTAATATCTGATAATTATTGAATAATTCTTCTCATATAATTCTTTTGTTTAGTTGATTTTATCAACTTTTAATTATTAATTCTTTTTTACTTGAGTATATGTTATTTCAATATAAATGAAAAGAAATATTACTATTTATTTTTTTTATATTTTTATATTTATAAAGATAACTGAAAATATCAAAATGAAAGATAAATCAAAAATTTTCAGAATTCAAAAAATATAAATATTTTTTAATAGTTTATTTGTAAAAATTTGATAATCAATAAAAATTATTTAAAATAAAATTTATAAAAATATTTTTTTCCTTAAAAATTGAAATTCCAAAAAATAATATAAAAATAAAAATAATTTAAAAAATTTCCAAAAAAAAATAATAAATTAAATTTAAAAAAAAAACATTAAAAAAAATTAACAAAAATAAAAAACAATGATGAAAGAAGAAAAAATAGAAGAAACAACCTCAATAACTATAAATAAAAACTTTATTTTATACAAAAATAAACTTTTAGGTAAAGGTGGATTTGGTGAAATTTTCATAGGAGAATATATTCAAAATCACTATCCATTAGCAATTAAAAAAGAATCAACAAAAACAAAATGTCATTTAGAAAATGAATATAAAATAATGAATTTAATACAAAATCCAAATTATTTTCCTCGACCTTATAAATTAATAAAAACAGAGGATTATAATTATTTAATAATGGATTTATTAGGAAATTCTTTAGATTATCTTTTTACAAATAATGAAAATAAATTTTTAATTCCTTTAATTTGTTCTTTAGCATATCAAATGATAAAAAGATTAGAATATATTCATAAAAAAGGAATAATTCATAGAGATATTAAATTAGGTAATTTTTTAATAGGAACAGGAAATAAAAAACATATAATTTATTTAATTGATTTTGGTTTAGCCAAAAAATATTTAGATAATAAAAATAATCATATTAGTTATAAAGAAGGAAAAGGAATAACTGGAACAGCACGTTTTGTTTCATTATTTACTCATAAAGGAATTGAACAAAGTAGAAGAGATGATATTGAAAGTTTAGCTTATAATTTAATTTATATGGGAAAAAAAAATTTACCTTGGGAAGAAATTAAAGCAAAAAATAAAAAAGAAAAACATAAAAAAATTTTAAATAAAAAAATAGAATATACTCCTGAAATTTTATGTAAAGGATTACCAGAAGAATTTGAAATTTTACTTAAATATGCTAGAGAATTGGAATTTACTGAAGAACCCGATTATTATTCTATTCAAATGATGTTTAAAAATTTAATGGAGTGCTATGGAAAGAATTTGGATGATAAGTTTTTTTGGGAAGATGATGAGGAATAAAGACTTATTTTTTGGTTTTTTTATATTTTTTTTATTTTAGATTTTATTATATGATAATATTTATTAATTAGATTATTTTTTATATATATA
>JAEEGL015279927.1_pt1 | contig 12065 bp, 8 predicted proteins | sample 9134231 | NCBI WGS metagenome assembly JAEEGL01 (sample SAMN16246548, study PRJNA631951) | gut metagenome | biome: gut microbiome; feature: rumen; material: fiber-attached | host: Bos | place: Iran: Karaj | collected 2018-10
CCGTGAATACAGCTCTGAGTGGAAGAAGGGCGATGAGCCTTACTATCCTGTTAATGATGAGAAGAATTCCGCTCTCTATCTTGAATACAAGAAAAAGGCGGATGAAGAAAAGAACGTGATCTTCGGAGGCAGACTCGGTGAGTACAAGTATTACGATATGGATAAGACCGTGGAAGCGGCTTTTGAGAAAATAAAAGAAGTGCTCTGATCATTATTTCGAATTATTCAGACTGGGATTAATTAAGGGTTAAGATGAAAAAAGTATTGAAAATTGTTTCTTTCATTTGGATGTTTATTATGTTTCTTGCACTTTTTAGTGCTGTTTGGATGGCTTATTCATGGGGAGATCTTACCATGGACGAAGTTCTTTTCCAGATGACATCCCCATTGGAAGGAACAAGTAATTCAATACTTTTTTCGTTTGCATTGTTCGGACTTTTGCCGGCGATCGCCGCCACGGTGATACTGGAGATATTGCTTTGCAGATTCGCGAAAACAAAAGGCTATGTTATCACAAAGACTATATTATCTCTTGCATTGCTGGGCGGGGTTTTTCTTGTCTTACATCTGAAACTGGATATTATCAACTGGACTATCAGCCAGAATACCGAATCAGGCCTTGTGGATGAGAACTATGTTGATCCGAGAAGTGTAAGCATTGTATTCCCTGAAGAAAAAAGAAATCTGATATATATTTATCTGGAGTCAATGGAGACGACTTTTTCCGACAAGGCTTCGGGGGGATTGTTTAAGGATAACTGTATACCCGAACTTACGACTATCGCCCTCGAAAATGAGTGTTTCTCGGGAGACGATACGAAATTGAACGGCGGCGTAAGTCTTGTGGGATCCACATGGACTATGGGGGCGATCTTCTCCCAGTCCGCAGCCCTTCCGCTAAGGATCAACATTGAAGGAAATCTAATGTCAACTCAGGCAAATTTCTTCCCCGCTGTTACTACCCTCGGAGATATCCTTGAATCGGAAGGTTACAATCAGCTTTTTATTGCAGGCTCGGATGCCACTTTTGGCGGACGAAGGACTTTTTTTCTGGAACACGGCAATTTCGCTATAGACGATCATCCCGCTGCACAGGCTGACGGTCGTATCCCGGGTGGTTACAGAGTTTGGTGGGGATACGAGGACAAGAAACTGTTTGAATTTGCAAAACAGGACCTTTTAAAGCTGGCCAGCGAAGATAAGCCATTCAACTGTACCATTCTTACCGTTGATACGCACTTTGAAGACGGATATGTCTGCGAAGACTGCGGCAATGAATTCAAAAATGACCAATATGCCAATGTTTATGCATGCTCCAGTAAAAAAGTCTCTGAATTTCTTAAATGGATACGGCAGCAGGATTTTTACGAGAATACAACGGTGATACTTTGCGGCGATCATCCTACCATGGATAAGGATTTTTGCAGCGCAGTTACTTATAATGACAGAAAAGTATATGTGGCTTTTGTTAATGCGGCACCTACAAGGAATGCTTCGCAAGGCATGCGACAGTACAGTACCTTCGATATGTTTCCTACCACTTTGGCCGCTCTCGGAGTCGAGATAGAAGGAAATAAGCTAGGTCTCGGAACAAATCTGTATTCGGGCGAAGAGACTTTGCTGGAAAGATATTCAAGACAGTACTTAAATACTGAACTTCAAAAGAAAACAGACATAATCAGAAAACTGGAAGTGGTGGACTATTACAGTAAAGGTATTGTTTCTCTTTCGAGGAGTGCTGTAAGTAAAGGTGTTTCGGTAAATAAAAAGGAAAACGGGAATTATGCCGTTACGCTTAAAAACCTTAGTAACAATCCTTTTGAGATAAAAGAGGTAAGGATCAGGTGCCTTGATGCAAAACGTGAGCCGGTAAAGGAATTTACGATCACCGAACCCGATCAGAAGGAGGCTTCGGCTGAACTTTCCGGTATTCCGGATGACGGCATTCTTTGCTTTGATATCTACGGCGAGGATGTGTTTTACGAAGGTATTCACGAAGCCAATCTGAGATATGTGTCAAAGCATTTTACCGTTGAAGCTTATCTGGATATGCTGGCAGAACTTTCGGATACCTATTCGATCCTTGTTGCGGTTGCCGATGAAGCAAGCTACGGAATGACTCCCCTGATCTTTGAAAAGATGTCCGCTCTCGGGTTACACACAGACCTTTCAGGCAAATTCAGATATGCTTACTACGGAGTCATCGATGGAGATACTGTTTACGAAAACTGTGATCCGAAAATACTCTATACATCGGGTACACTTAGAGACGGAGCGGAATACAAGATCACAAGTGCAGGTTGGGAAGCGGGATCAAGGGCATCGATAACCATTGACGATTCCGAATACAGCCTTAATTCCAGAGGATTGAACTTTGTGATCTACGATACCGCAAGAGCTAAAGTCATAGACAGCGCCTGCTTTGATACATATTCTAAGTCCTTAAGGGAAAAGATAGGTGAAGGACTTTCTGTGAGCGGTTCTTCCACTATGCTTGTTATTTCAGCAAGCGATGCCGTTCCCGTTGAGATCACAAAGATCAGCGCAAGACAGGTTGATGACGACGGCAGGGAATACTATAATGTCGATCTTATGCTTAACGACGACGGACAGTATGTGGGAGAATTAAGTCGTGAAGAACAAGGCGTTTCATCAATACACGTTGATATAGAAGACAACGCAGGTCATTTCGTAAAAGATGCGAAGATCATAGATGATTTAAAACTCGTTTCTTCGCATTTCACCATAGAAGCATATCTTGATGTTTTGTCGGAACTTCCGGATTATTATTCCGTCCTGGCGGCCGTATCAAATGAAGCCAGCTACGGTCTTACTCCCGAGATATCGGAAAAGCTTAAATCAGTGGGCTTTGTGACCGATCTTACGGGAAAATTCAGATATTCATATTACGGTGTAAAAAACGGCGGGACTGTAAAAGAGGATATAGGTCTTGAGAAACTGACCGCATCGGGGATACTGTGGGACGGATCAAAGTATCAGGTGACAAGTGCCGGATGGGATGCCGGTTCCGAAGCCTCAATAGTTATCGATGATATTGAATACAGTACTAATTCCAGAGGACTGCATTTCGTTGTTTATGACACAAACAAATCAAAGGTTGTGGATACAGTCTGCTTTGATACTTATTCAAGATCGCTAAAGTATATGCTTGGTGAAAAACTGAACGTGACTTATTCATCGAACAGGTTGATAATCGAGCCGCCTGAAGATTTATCGATAAAGATCGGCAAAATAAGAGCTTGGCAGTTGAACAACTCGGAGATCACTTATGTTGCTGATTTCAGTATGAACAAAAAAGGTCTTTTTGTCGGAGATCTCAGCCCCGAATATCAGCAGGAACTGCCGCTGCATTTCGATGTAGAGGATAATGAAGGGCATTATCTGACCGATATTAAATCCATTGAGGATATAAAACTTGCATCTTCACAGGCTTCTGTTGAGGACTATCTGGAGGCACTTTCCGAGGCACCGGAAACCTATTCGATAATCATTTCTGTTTCCGACGAGGCAAGCAATGGTCTTACGGATTCCATTGTGGAAAAGATGCAGAAACTCGGATTTGCCACCAGTCTAATGGAAAAGTACAGATATTCTTTTTACGGGATAATTGACGGAAATACAATCCTGGAAGAAAGCAGTCCCGAAAGACTTGAGGTGTCGGGATTTTTAAGGGATGGCGCCGATTATCATGTTATCAGTTCCGGATATGATGCGGGTTCGCTTTCATCTGTCATCATCAACGGGGTGGAATACAGCAAGAACTCCAGAGGCCTTAATTTCGTCATTTACGATACCGAAAGATCGATGGTTATAGACAGCGCCTGCTTTGATACATTTCAAAAGTAAAAAAGAAAAAAACAGAGGACGACTGATCCTCTGTTTTTTTATGTTACAGCGCTCTTCCGGCGCCGGGAGTATTTGAAAAGTCAACGGACTTTATGCAATGAACGGGGCAGAGCTCTGCGCACTTGCCGCAGTTCGTGCATTTACTGTAATCGATGGAAGCAAGGTTGTTATTGACCTTTATGGCTTCGGAAGGGCAGTTGAGTTCGCACTTCTTGCAGCCTATGCAGCCCACCATGCATTCTTTTCTGGTATCAGCGCCCTTTGCGTTGCTTGAACACTGAACCACAGTCTTTGAGGTGACTTTAACGAGTGAGATGATGTGCTTCGGACAGGTGCGTACGCAGATGCCGCAGCCGATACATTTGCTGAAATCGATCTTTGCCACTCCGGAGTCAACACAGATGGCTTTTTCGGGGCAGGCAGCGGCACAATCGCCGAAACCTAAGCAACCGTAAACACATGCATCGGGACCGCCGTAGATGAGCGAAGCGGAACGGCAGTTTGCTATGCCGTCGTAATCGGCTTTATTCTTGGAATCATCGCAGTTACCGTTGCAGTGAACGAAAGCGACCTGTTCTTCAACATCTTCAAACTCCAATCCTAGTGTATCGGAAAGAGCTTTGGCAGTGACGTCTCCGCCGGGAACGCAAAGATTTGTCTTCTCTGTGTCTCCGGTGACAAGTGCGTTAGCGTATCCGTCACAGCCTGTATAACCGCATGCTCCGCAGTTTGCACCGGGAAGACATGCACGAGCTTTTGTAAATCGCTCGTCAACCTTGACTTCCATAAAGTGGGAGGCAAGGGCGAGAATGATGCCGCATATAAGACCTACAGCGGCAACTACGGCAACAGCCGTAAGTACAGCCTGAATATCCATAATGTCCTCCTTATGCGAACAGATTGTCGATGATGCCTGCAAAACCTATGAAAGCCATGGAAACGATGGAGGCAGCAATCAGTGTTGAAGGAAGTCCCCTGAACACCTTGGGAGTGGCGGGGCTGTCAAGCTTGGAACGAACTCCCGCAAAAAGAACCATTGCAAGGAGGAATCCGAGACCGCAGCCTAAGGAACTAACCATTGATTCGAGGAAATTGTAGCCGTCGGTGATGTTGTTGATCGTAACACCGAGAACTGCGCAGTTCGTGGTGATGAGAGGTAGATATACGCCCAGGCTCTTATGAAGGGAAGGGATATACTTCTTCAGCACTATCTCGATAAACTGAACGAGAGCAGCGATAACAAGGATGAATACGATGGTCTGAAGGTATTCGATGCCGAAGGGAACAAGTATGAAATACTGTATGGGCCAGGTCGCAGCGGTGGCAACGAGCATGACGAATATGACCGCAACGCCCATTCCGCTTGCCTGATCGAGTTTCTTTGATACGCCGAGGAAAGGACATATTCCGAGGAAACGGCTGAGGACATAGTTATTAACAAGAACTGATGTCATCATGATGATAATGAGCTCTTTTAACATTATTTATCCTCCTTTCCCGCTTCTTCGCAATTTGAATTTGCGGCGTTACAATGAGCGGCAGCCGGGCAGGAAGCGCATGAAAGCTTCGGCGCGGGCTTGCCCTGTGATGTGGTTATGAGTGTAACGATGGCGATCATGATGCCGAATACAAGGAATCCGCCGGGGCTCTTTACGAGGAAGCTTACGGTGTGATCCTTTATGAAGGGTATCTCAATGCCTGCAAATGTTCCCGCACCGAAAACTTCACGGATAAGAGCCATGGAGAAAAGTGCAAGGGTAAAGCCGAGGCCCATTCCGACACCGTCGAGAACGGATTCGAGAGGTTTGTTCTTTCCCGCAAACATCTCGGCACGGCCGAGGATTATGCAGTTTACGGTGATGAGGGCAAGATATACGCCAAGCAGATCATACAGGCTGGGAAGATATGCATGCATGAGCATCTGCACTATTGTAACAAAGCCTGCGATGATGACTATGTAGCAGGGGATCCTGACCTTATCGGGAATAAGTTTTCTTAAGAGTGATATTACGAGGTTGGAGCAGATGAGTACGGCTGTTGCCGCAAGGCCCATGCTGACTGCACCGATGATGCCTGTTGTTGTTGCAAGTGTCGGACATGTTCCGAGCACGAGAACGAAAACAGGGTTTTCTTTTAATATGCCTTTTGTAACGATTGATAATTTGTTGTTTTCCATGATCGTTTCCCTCCTATTTTCCATTCAGTGAAGCGAAGGAGGTAAGTGCGTCTCTCATTGCTTTTTTATATGCCGTGGTTGTTTTTGTTGCGCCTGATACGGTATCGACGGTGTCGATCACCGCTCCGGATATTCCGACGAATGAGTCGCCGTATGTCTTTTCGTATCCGAGAGTTTCCTGGGAAGCCATGCACTTTGCTCCGGTGATCACACCGTTTCCGTCAACTCCGCAGAGTATCTGGAGTCCTGAGGAATAGCCCGTTACGGAAAGCTTGAAGCAGTAGCCGCCGTTGGAAGCTTTGTAAACTTCAATGACAGAAGAAGGAAGATCTGAAGCAAGGGCCTGCTTTTCAAAAGTGCCGCCATTCGGATAAACCACAAGCAGAGCCTCCTGCACGGCCTTTGCTTCAGCCTTTTCGATGACCGGAGCGGTAAAACCGTTAACTACTCCGAGTAGCCCGGCGATGACAAGACATATCAGAGTAAGTGTAAGTACGCTTGACAGTCCTTTTTTCATTTCACATCACCTCCGAAGGGCTTTTTCTTTGTCCATGAATCGATGTAAGGAGTCAGTATGTTCATGAAAAGTATTGAGAAGCTCACACCTTCGGGAAGAGTACCGTAGAAACGGATGAGCGCGGTAAGTATACCGGCACCGAGACCGAAGAGAAGCTTACCCGCAGGCATAAACGGCGATGTTGCATAGTCTGTTGCCATGAAGATCGCTCCGATGAAGAGACCGCCTGCAAGTGTATACATGAGTGAAAGCTCGGCATCAGCACCTGTTATGGCAAAGGAGAGGAGAAATACCGATCCTATGTATGCAACGGGGATGTGCCATGTGATCACCTTTCTTGCGAGAAGATAGATGAAACCGATGATGAGAGCGATGGTGCAGGACTCACCGATGTCACCGCCTCTGTTTCCGAGGAACAGTTTTAAGAGAGTGACGCCTTCTGTGGAACCTGATTCAAGTACCGCAAGAGGTGTTGCGGAAGAAATTGCGTCAAACTTGGAAGCGGGCGCAGAAGCCATTTCCTTGAAGGCGAGTACCATGAATATCCTGGCGGTGATGGCGGGGTTTGCGAAGTTCTGACCGATGCCGCCGAAAACGCCTTTAACGAACACGATGGCAAAGACAGAACCTATGGCCGCCTGCCAGAGAGGAATGTCCGAAGGCAGTGTGAGCGCCAGCAGAAGACCTGTTACAACAGCGCTTAAGTCTGAGATCGTAGTGTCTTTCTTGGCAAGTTTATTGAAAACATATTCGGAAAGTACCGCAAAGCCTACGCATGTTGCGATGACCGCAAGTGCCCTGAAACCGTATATCACGGTTCCGGCTATTGAAGTGGGTAAGAGCGCGATTATAACGTCGCGCATTATGCTCTGTGTCGTAACGGGACTGTGAAAATGCGGAGAAACTGAGATATGAAGTTTGTTCGTCATTTCTTTTCAGCCTCCTTCTGTTTTTGTTTTTGCTGCCAGTCCCTTACGAGACCTTTGGATATCTTATTGATCTCGACGAGAGGCCGCTTCGCGGGACAGATGAATGAACAGCTTCCGCATTCGCAGCATATATCAACACGAAGTGCAGCAAGTTCTTCAACATCGTTCTTTTCATAAGCGCGGGCAATGGCGAAAGTCGTAAGGTTCATGGGACAGTTGGATGCGCATTTTCCGCAGTGTATGCACTGTGTTGCTTTGGGAGTTGCTCCGTCTTTTTTGTCAAGCACCGTGATGGCGTTGGTGTTTTTTAAGACAGGCGCAAACTGGGGCTCCGGTATGGAGATTCCCATCATGGGACCTCCGTAAAGTACCTTTCCGGCATTTTCAAGATCAACGTTCATGAACGAAAGAACGTCAGACACAAGTGTGCCGATGGGAACTATGAGGTTCTTGGGCTCTTTAACGGCACTGCCGTCAACGGTCACATATTTTTCGACGAGAGGCATTCCGGTCCTTATGAATCTGGCAAGGCAAGCCATTGTAGTCACGTTGCAGACAACGCATCCCACATCGATGGGAAGCTTTCCTGCGGGAACGGTCTTTCCCGTGGTGTTTCTGATGATGACTTTCTCGGCACCCTGAGGGTAGATCCCGGGAAGCTTTACAACGGTAACATACGGATCGTCTGCAAAAACTTCAGTCATCTTGGCAATGGCTTCGGGCTTGTTGCTCTCAATTCCGATGAGTACTTTTTTGACATTCAGATATTTTTCAAACAGCTTAACTGCCTCAACGATATCTGCGGCATCATCCGTCATAGTCCTCGTATCGCTTGTGATGTAAGGCTCGCACTCGGCTCCGTTAAGGATGAGTTCCCGGATCCTTGAGGTGTCTTTTACGTCAAGCTTTACGGCAGTGGGGAAACCTGCTCCGCCGAGACCAACGATACCGCTGCGTCTTACGGCTTCGATAAAGGAATCGTAGTCGTTTACGACAGGCGGTTTAACACTCTCATCTACGGTCTGTGCGCCGTCGGATTCGATGACTACAGCCTGACAGAATGTTCCGTTTGAGATCCTGATGGTATCAAGTTTTTTTACTGTTCCGGAAACGCTGGAATAGATGGGGGAAGAAACGGGACCTGTGCTTTCGCACACAAGAGTTCCCACATTGACATGATCTCCGGGTTTGACTACCGGATTGGCCGGACGGCCGATGTGCATGGATACCGGCAGCATGACTGTGGCCGGCGTGTTCATTTTTACGGGCGGCATGTTTGCTGTGTTTTTATTGTGCGGAACATGTACGCCGTTTTTAGAGAAGTTCATAAAGCCCTCCTTTAAACGCTATAAACCTAATTTAAAATTTTACTCCATAGCCCGTCAAAAATCAATTGGGAGAGCCCATAAAGACTGACAACCTTTTAACAAGTAGGCGCATTTGTTGCGTTTCGGTTTAAAATATGCTAAAATAATGAGTTACAGGGCAAGTTTTCACACATATCGGAGCACCTTTAATGACGTTGGAACTGATCAAAATAATATACATCATTTGCCTGTTCATCTGTTTCGGCTACGTGATCTCCATGATATATGACGGAGAACAGCACAATATATACAATCTTTGCGTTGCGCTGCTCATAACCGACGGGATCATCGGACATATGATCATCGTAAATTCGGTCCACATAGAAACGGCACTCCTGGGAAACAGAATGGTCTATGTCAGCGGCTGTTTTCTGCCGCTCCTGCTGTTCCTTATACTTGCCAAGATATGTTCGATTAAGATATCCGATTATCTTGTGGGCGCACTTCTTATATTTTCACTTTTGACCCTTTTTGTTTCCTGGACCCAGGGCATTTTCGACTTCTTCTACAAAGAAGTCAGTCTCTCTTACTCCGAAGGTTTCCCTGTCATTGAAAAAGAATACGGGCCTCTTCATATGATCTTTTTGGTCCTTCTCATTGCTTATGCCATTGCCATCGCGGGAATGAGTGTTTTTGCTCTCATTAAACGCCGCAGGGCATCCGCGATAAATATCATCATTTTCTTCGGGACCTGCGGTATCATAGGCCTTACCTATTTCGGAGAACGCTTTTTTGATCTTAAAGTGGATTATGTTCCTGTGGCTTACACCATAGGTTTTATCATGTTCTCAAGGATATTCAGGGAATTTGACCTGTTTGAGATGAACATGGGACTTATAAACGCAAGAAGCCGCCAGCAGAACATCCCTTACGTGATGTTTGATCTGAAAAACAGGATCACCGCTTGTAATGACAGGATCAAAAAGGTATTCCCGGAGATAGCGGGTATCTATATAGATTCCAAGTCGTCAGTTTATAACGAGACGGATGTCTATAAGCTGATCTATAAGCCTTTGTTTGAGGATGGGTTACAGGAATCCCCGGAATTTGTTAAATACGGCCAGACTTATAAGGCATTTAAAAGCAATGTGTTTAATGACCGGACAGGGGAGCAGATCGGAACTCTTGTGGGACTACGGGATGTGACATATATCACAAAGATGCGGGAGATAATGGAACAGTCTCAGGACAGGCTTGAGAAGGAAGTAGAGTCCAACACATTCCATGTTGAGGAGATCCGTTCCAGCATAATCTCCGGAATGGCTGCCATGATCGAAAGCCGTGATTCCAGTACCGGCGGTCACATATTAAGGACAAGCGATGTCGTAAGGATATTTGCCGAACATCTTGAGGAAAGCGGATATCCCGTAAGCCATGCATTCCTCAAGTATGTTGAGCTTGCCGCGCCTTTGCACGATCTCGGAAAGATGATGGTCGATGATGAGGTCCTTAGAAAACAGGGAAAATATACTGCCGAAGAATTTGAGAAGATGAAAAAGCATCCGGAAGAGGGAGCAAAGCTTGTGAGAAAAGTGCTGAGCGGCTGCGCAAATCCCGGACTTGTGGATGTTTCGGTAAACGTTGCCCACTATCATCACGAAAAGTGGAACGGGCAGGGCTATCCCGATGGCCTTAAAGGGACCGAGATACCTCTTGAAGCCAGGATAATGGCTCTTGCCGACGTATTTGATGCTCTTGTGTCAAGAAGATGCTACAAGGACGCTTATTCTTACAATCAGGCGTTTAAGATAATCGCGAGTTCCGACGGTTCACACTTCGATCCCGAACTCGTAAAGTACTTTATCGAATGCAGGCCCGAACTTGAGAAGCTTTACGACGGCTACGGTCCGGTTTAGAAAGAGGAGCGGTCATGGTAGTTACGGGATTTTATATGATTGCCTTTTCGGCATCCTTATTACTTCTGCTGATGATGATAAGGAACAAAGAATACATATCCGGTATAAGTTTCACCTTCGCAACGGTGCTCATGTTTCATGACCTGGGAAGGCTTGTCATCGCGTCTTCCACGGTCTTAAACACAGCACTCATCGGGCAGAGGATGCTTAACATCGGATCTGTTTTTCTGCCTTATTTTCTGCTCCTTACGGTGGCAAGGTTCAGCAGGATAAAGCTTGTTGATCCGGTCAAGCTGGTAATGCTCATCTATTCCGTCGTAGTTGTGCTCCTTACCGCTACCATAGGTCATTCCGAGATATATTACAGGAATGTGAGACTTGTGCGTTACGACGGGTATTCCGTCATAACAAAGGAATACGGCCCCGCCCATGTGGCATATACCGTACTCATCATTATCTATGCGGTCCTGCTCCTTGGACTTGCTCTCAACATGTATATGAAACGCAGGGACCTTCCGGTCATCATTCTCGGAAATCTTATGAGTTCGGCAGGGGCAGTCATTTTCTTCTATTTCCTTGACAGGCTGCTTAAGCTTCCCGTTGCACTCACAAGTATTGCCTATCTTTATTCGGCATTTGTCATGCTGTATCTCATGAAGCGTATAGATGTGTACGACATTATGAGCTGTATCGCCCTTGCCGAGAAAAAACTTGACGAAGAGGCTTACATCATATTTGACATGAAAAAGCGCTTTATCAACGCAACGGAAGGCGCAAAACGTATTTTTCCCGAACTCACTCATTTTAAGAGCGGTATGTCATACAAAGAAGTATCCCGTGAATTCGGAAAAGGTGTGGTGGAACTTCTGGACGGAAGCGATCTGGCAGACGAGGTGGATGAAAGACTCTTAAAAGTGGGAGAAGAATACTACAAACTCAGGAAAAGCGCTATTTTCAGAGGGTATGGCAGAAATAAGCGGCTGGGCTACCTGATCGACATTGAGGATGTCACCGCCAGCAACAATTATCTGAACGCCCTTAACAAATACAATCAAAAGCTTGAAGAGATGATCGAGATCAAAAAGCGCGAGATCAGGGAACTCGGAGAAAAACTGGTCCTCGGCATTGCAACGGTAGTCGAATCCCGTGACAATTCCACCGGCGAGCACATCGTAAAGACAAACAGGATAGTCCGGATCTTTGCGGATGCATTACACGGCCAAAACGGCTTATCCGACGACTTTTTGAATTATGTCTGTTCTGCCGCTCCGATGCACGATCTCGGAAAGATCGCCATTGATGACAGGCTACTCAGGAATAAAGGCGATCATGACGAAAATGAGCTGAACGAGA
>JAEEGL015494848.1_pt1 | contig 12065 bp, 6 predicted proteins | sample 9134231 | NCBI WGS metagenome assembly JAEEGL01 (sample SAMN16246548, study PRJNA631951) | gut metagenome | biome: gut microbiome; feature: rumen; material: fiber-attached | host: Bos | place: Iran: Karaj | collected 2018-10
AGTCCTTGACCGCGAAGCGATAACCCATCGACATCGACGCTTCCTTGATCCGGTCCATCGGCTTGTAGCGGGGCTGGTCGTTGCCGATGATGAAGGTCATGTGGAACCGGGCGACCTCTCCCTCGAAGGTCCGGCCGTGCATCCCCTCCTTGTCCAGGGCATGCTGCTGGTCGGCACGGGTATAGTAGTTGAATTCGCCGCCCAGCGGGGCCCTGCGGTACCGTTCCTCCCCGAAGAAGCGCCAGGACGTGAGATTGTAGTCGTCGTGGTCCTTGCTCATGAAGGAATCGTCAAAATTCCCGAACTTGCCCTCCAACAGGGCAGGCTCCACATCGAAGGGGCCGTATTTCGGGTCGGCGGCGTCGATGGAAATGCACCAGGGCGTGTCGTGGAACCAATCGTCCATCGCCCGGATGAATTCCGTCTGGAATTCCTTGGACGGGAACGTCTGTCCGGCGATGAAGGGACCGTCATAGATATGGTATTCCGCCCAGAGGCCGAATCCCGTCTCCAGGAAAGCGAGCCGGGGGTCGCGGTCATATTTCTCCGCAAACAGCCGGTGGAATTCCATGTGGAATCGCTGGAGTTCCTTGTTCCGCCAGTCCGGGAAACAGGTCCGCCGCCTTTCGCTCGGTCCGACCGTCTCCTCGTAATCCGGCAGCGCCTTGATGTAATCCGGCGCAGCACACTCCTGTCCGACATACACATAGCGGAACCGGATGACGGCCTGATGTCCCCGGGAGGCGACGTCCGCAAGGAGATTCTCCACGGGAGACCAGTCATAAACGCCCTTTTCCTTGCAAACGTCGTTGTAGAGCATGTAGGCATACTCCAACTGGATGGCATCGGTGTCCTTCAGGGTATTCGTCGTCCAAAGGACGATACCGGTCATCGGCTGGACGCCGGTGATCTGGGAAGAAAGCGCCACCCGGGAATAACCGGCGAATTCGGACGGGATGTTCGCCTTCTGCACGGCCGTTCCGCAACCGTGCAGGAGGATCATTGTCAAAAGAAGGGTAAATACGCGATGTTTCATACGCAGACGATCAAAGTTCCGTCGCTTCGACCAGCAGGGCTCCCTTCACGGGAACGGGAAGGACGGTGGGATTCCCGGCGGTGACGATGCCCAGGTCGACGTGGTTGTAGTAATCGGTCAGCTGATAGCGATGACCTTTCTTCAAGCCGCGCAACTCCACCGACTCAACGGGCGTATCATTCCTCCTGTGGGTATAGAAGGCATAGTACATCTTGCCGTCTTTCTGGATGACGTGCGTCTCGGGATAGTCGAAACCGATGTCATACAGGCCAGGGACATATTCGCCATGGGCGAGATCCTTGGAGTAGTAGATGTCCAGGGCATTCTTCAGGAGTTCTTCCTTCTCGGGGGTCAGGAGATAGCCCCTGAACCGGCCTCCCGGACGCCGCCTCAGGCGGGGATTCTCGTTCGGCCAGGTGAACTTGGTGCCGATGACCGCGCCGATACCCAGCTGCGTGGGGAAGTCGTTGCCGCCGTCGGACAGTTCGATATGGTCACCGTAGTAAGCGGTCTTCGGAGCCAGGGCGCGGAGGACATATCCCTTCTGGCGGATCTGCCGGCTGCCCAGCGGATCGGAGGACACCGTCTTGTTCACATACGGCAGGTTGTACACCGAGAAGCAGTCGCCGCAAGGGCAGTACTGGATCACGGCGTGCGGGTTGATGCTCCGGGCCGTATCATAGATGAGCTTGTAGAAATTCGGAAGTTCCCGCACGGCCTTTTCCGGATCTTCCGGATGATGGGCGGGATTGTAGTCCGGCGGAACGGCGTTCATATGCTGGCCGTCCAGCTTGAAGCCTTCGTAGCCGTACACGTTCATGAACTTCTCGACCAGTCCCTTGGTCCAGTCCAGGACATTCTGATCGACCGGGGAAAGATACCAGCTGTCCCACCAGGTGATGTCCCGGGGCTCCCCTTCCTGGTTCAGGATGAGGGCATCGGGATGCTCAACGAGGAACTTCGAACCGGGATCGGCGGCCAGCGGCGCCCACCAGAGGTCGGCTTTCAGGCCGTATTCGTGGATCTTGTCCACCATGTATTTCATGTCTTCGTCCCCGCGCGGGAAGCGGTCCGGATTGAGATCCCAGTCGCCTTCCGCGATCTGGTAACCATCGTCGAGCGTCGCCCACTTGAAGCCCAGTTCCTTGACCTTGGGAAGGGTGCCTACGATCTCATCGATGGTGAACAGGCGCTCGTAACCCCAGGCGCACCAGGCGGGCTCGAAGGCTTCCGGCTCGCTTTCAGGCATCACGACACCCACGCATTCCAGCAGACCGGCATAATTGCGCAACGGACTGAAGCAGTCTCCCTTGAACACGTGGAAGAAGGTCGTGTACGTTTCCAGCGAAGTGCCGTCCTCCAGGACCACCGGCGTTTCGAATTCCTTTTCCACGGAGACCGTGGCCTTGTTCTCGCCGGCCTTCTTCTCCACCGGCAGGTTCACCAGCTGCGGGACGGGCTCCAGATGGCCGACCATCAGGCCGGCATCCCGGCGCCAGATGCAGGTGACGGGGACACCTCCGCCGTAGTCGGAATCGTTCATTCCCATATAGTTCTTCTGGAAGAACTCCTCTCGGATCGGGATGATCCAGTCGGCCCTGGCCTCCGTGGACTGGCCCTGGAAGGTCCAGAAGAAGGGATCCGCCTCTCCGGCTTCCACTTCGAAGCGGTCCATCGTCCATCCGTTCACGGAAACGGGTTTCCCGGTCGCATTCGTGAATTCCGCACGTGCGACGACGGTGGAAGGAAACCGTTCATAGGTGGTGAGCGTCAGCTTCTCCAGGATCTTTCCCTCCCCGAAGGTAGCTTCGCCCAGGAAGATCCGGGATGTGCCCTTGCCGAAGGCGTCCGTCACGGTTTGCTTCTCCGTGCCGGTCAAGGTAAAGGAGGGAATTTGGCCCTCCACCGTAATCCCGCTGAAAGACGAAGCCTCCGTCATCAGCGGCTGGTCGGCCTTCGGAGTCGAGACGAGGAGACGCATCTCCCCGTCCATCGACGCCGAAAGGATACCGCTCTTGACCTGTCCCTGAGAGCAGCCGGCCGAGAGCAGCAGAGCCAACCAACCAACCAAACCAAAGATCAACCTTTTCATTATGATCTGATTTATTTGTTTGTTAAGATTCATCAATAGTCATAGATCTTGACACCGCTGACCACCCTGGAAATGGTTCCCCGGGCGGACGGATGGTCGGGATCAAGGCCCTTGGACAGGGAGAAGAAATAACCCAGGATCTGCCCCACGAGCACATAGGGGACGCATTGGTAATCCCCTTCCACAGGGCCCGGTGCATTGATCTCCAGATCGATTCCTTCCGGGATGCCGGAAGGGGTCACGGAGACGACGATCTGGGCGGCAGGATGGTTCTCCTTCCCCACCTGGTCCACCAAATCCAGTTCATAGGTGCGGGTATAAGGATTGCCGTTGAGCAGATACACGACCAGCGTCTCCTCGTTGATGACCGCCTTGGGACCGTGACGGAGACCCATGAAGGAGTCGAAGGAGCAGATGATCTGGCCGTCCGTCAGTTCCTGAAGCTTCAAATGGCATTCGCAGGCGACGGCCTTAAGGGGACCGCTCCCCAGAAAAACCGCCCGCGTAATCTTCCTTTCCGTGAAGGCGGCCAACTTTCCTTCCATCTCGTCTGTCAGGAAGGCGGAAGCGAAAGAGACTGCCGTATCGAGACGCGCTTTCTCCTGGTCCAGGTTGCAGATGTTCTTGCAAAGAAGGCTGGTTATCAGCATCGAGGAATAACTGCTGGTCATCGCCAGGCTCCGGTCGTTGGTCCCGTCAGGGAGCACCAGGACCAGGTCCTTTTCGGGATCGGCCTCCAGGGCCAGCCGGCCGTTCGGATTACAAGTGATGATCAGGTGGATCGCTTCGCGACAGATCTTCCGGACCATCTTGTAGGCCGCCACGCTTTCCGGACTGTTGCCGGAACGGGCGAATGAGACGAAGAACCGGTCCTCCGGGCTGATGAAATACCCAGGAGCGGATACGATATCCGTCGTCGCCACCGAACGGGCGCCGCTGAATCCATCCTTCATGAAAACACACGCCGCAGAATCCGCCACGAAGGCCGATGTCCCGGCCCCGGTAAAAATGATTCTCGCCGACCTGTCAAATCCGTTCCTGGTGCAAAAATCCACTATGTCTTCCTTCCTTTTCTCGATGACACGGAATGTCTCTTCCCACATACCGGGCTGATGCTCGATTTCCCGGATAGTATGACAATCGATTTTCTGCATGTTATTGAGGTTTTAGTGTCATTCAGCGAACGCGAACTTCAGTCCCTGGATCTTGTTCCATTCTCCCCGGGTGAAGTCCGGCATGACAACCGGCATGCTGCCGTGGTTGATGGACACCTCGGTCAGTTCCACGAGGGAACTCCACTCGGCGGCGTCATACACGTCCTGGTCCAGCGGAAGACCGTGCTTGAGGCAGTAGATCAGGCGGTAGTCCATGATGAAATCCATGCCGCCGTGGCCGCCCACCTCGCGGGCTTTCTCCTCGATATCCTTGAGGATGGGATGCTTGTACATCTCCATGATGGCATCGCGTTCGGCATCGGACATGTATTCTTCCGCATCCAGGTTGTCATAGGCGAGATCCCCGACCATTTCCTTCCCAAGGGCAAGTCCCTCGTTGGGGTATTTGTTCGCGAAGCCCTTGGTGCCCGTCACCTGGTACATCCGGTTGTAGGGACGGGGCGTCACCGTGTTGTGCTCCACCAGGATGGTCTTTCCCTTACGCGTGCGGATGAAAGTCATCGTGTTGTCGCCATTGGCGTACTTCTCCACGACGCCCTTACCGTAGCGCTCGTCTGCCTTGGCCTGTCCGTTAAAGGCGTCCGTATCCATAGCCACCAGGAGGTCCATCTTGTCACCCCGGTGAATATCCAGATCCTGGGCAATCGGACCGAGGCCGTGCGTAGGATACACGTCGCCGTGATGATCCTTGTTGTAGGTCATCCGCCAGTCACCCTGATAGTGGTTCCAGTAACGATCCAGGTTGTGGCAATAAGAGCCTTCCACATGGACGACATCTCCGAAAACACCCTGCTGGATCATGTTCAGGCAGGTGAGTTCGAAGAAGTCGTAGCAGCAGTTCTCCAGCATCATGCAGTGCTTGCGGGTGCGCTCGGAAGTGTTCACCAGGGCCCAGCACTCCTTGATGGAAGTGGCGGCGGGAACCTCGATGGCGACGTGCTTGCCGTGCTCCATCGCATAGACGGCGATGGTGGTGTGGAGCTGCCAGGGAACGGCGAGATAGACCAGGTCGATATCGTCCAATTCACAAAGCTGTTTATAGCCTTCCTCGCCGCTGAATTCATGGATGGCGCGGGGGGCACCCACCCGTTCAAGCGTACGCTGGGCGCGCTCCACGCGCTCGGGAAGCAGGTCGCAGATGGCGACAATGGTCGCATCCTCGACGAAAGGAAGACGGGAGACTGCACCCCTGCCCCGGGAACCCAGGCCGACGATGCCGATCCGTACGTGCTCGATGGGCTCGGCGGCGAAACCCAGCATGCTCTGCTGGTCCGCGGGCCTGGCCGGCGTATTGTAGACAATCTGGTTGTCCTTGATGATATAGCCGTACTCGTCCTTCTTGGTGCAGGAGAGGGCCAGAAGGGCCGCCAAGGCGGCGAATAGAACCTTTTTCATATTGATGTCAATTAGATAGGGATGTAGGGAAAAGAGGCTACGCTGTGAAAGTGTAGCCTCTATTCCGGAGATAGATTACCTCATTCCTGCATTATTCAACGACCAGTTTGAAACTCATGTCCTTGCTGCCCTCCGGATCGATCAGGTAGTCGCAAGTATCCCAATCGGAAGTAATCTGGAAATTCAGACCGAATGCCGAGGTCGTAATGCCCAGGATCGCACGGTCCAGACCCATCTCGAAGCACCACAGGCCATCAACTTCCTTCGCGGTTCCGAAAACGACGGACGGTGCAAGCTTTGCCTGCTCGCCGTCGGAAACGCTGTCCCAACCGCCGGAAGTGTCGATGAACCACGGTTCGCCTTCACCTTCCCAGAATCCGAACTCAGCACCATGCTCGTAGCCGGTGTAACTGCCTCCCTGGGTGGCACCGGTCGTATTCAGGTCATCGTCCGAGTTGATGAACATGATGAACTCATTGCCGTCATCACCGCCATCCATATAACCCATCGGGACATCCGTATAGCCGGGATTGACCCTGAAGTAGAGATAGACATAATCTCCATCATAGTCAAGCTTGCCGTCCACGAATGCATTCAGTCCTTCGCGCTCGGACTCAGGCGTGCTGATCCAGCGGCCTCTCAACTGGAAATCGGCCCTGGTGATGCTGTTCCAGTCGTCGAAGGAATCGTCATCCAGTCTGATGGCAGATGCCTTGTCAATGAGTTTTGACGTATAGATCGTCTCCTCACGGCCTTCCCGGGTGGCGGTCATCTGGATCCAGTAAGTACCGATCTCAGGGAAAGTAAACGTGAAGCTGTCGCCGCTTCCTTCCAGGATGACTGTCTTCTGACCGCTCTTGAATGAAAGGATGGCCCACTTGACATTGGTAGCATCCTGGGTGAGATTCGTAAGCGTATAGGTGTATCCCTCCACTTTGGTGAGTGAAAAGTCAATTTTGGGAACAGGCTCGATATGGAGGTCTCCCTTATGGGCGCAGGAAGCGCAGAGAAGGGACAGGGTCAATGCCAAAAAGCAAAATATAATACTCTTTTTCATATTCATGATCTTTAGTATCCCGGGTTCTGTTTACAATCAGGATTGTTGACGATTTCAGTATTGGGGATAGGATAGATGAAATGATTGTCGGTATACTTGACGACGACACCCGGTCTGTCAAGCCCAGGAACACCCGGCTGTGTTACACCAAGATAGTCGGGGGTGTGGAATCCCCAGTAGTTACGGACGACATCCTTCTTGTATCTGCCCAGGTCGAACCAGCGCTGGAATTCGAAAGGATACTCGATCCGTTTTTCCTTGAGGACCAGTTCCGCCATGCCGCCGACGCTCGCGGCATCGGACGCTTTCCAAAGATGCTCCTCCGCATTGGCTTTCATACGGCTCGAGCGGACGGCATTGATGTCAGCAAGTGCCTCGGTATCCTGACCCTTGTGAGCATAGGCCTCTGCACGGTTGAAGTACATCTCAGGCAGACGGAAGAGCGGGGGCGAGATCAGTTTGATCATCCCGTTCTGACCACCGAATTTCGTGCATTCGATCAGGAAGAGACCATTCTTGAGATGGCCGGGGCCGACAAAGTCCCAACGGGCATCATCCTGCTCGAGGGAAGTACCCTTACCCATCGCTTCAAGAAGAGGGGCCGAATAGCCTTCCTCCGCCCAGCATCCGGGTTCCGGAAGGGTGATCATCGAGGCAAGACCCGGACCGCCCTCTTCATTGGTATAGGCGATGTTCCAGATGGTCTCCCGCTCCTTCGTGCAATTGATGAAATAGTTCTTGTAAGAATCGGCGGCAGTGAGCCTGTAGGTTCTCCTGTCACTGATGACTTTAGTGGAATATTCGATGCACTTGTCCCAGTTTTCCATATAAAGATAGACTCTTGAGAAAAGCGCGTTCACGGCACCGATGGAAGCAAGGGAGCGGTCGCTGCTGCGGTCTGAGGCTTCCTTGTCCTCAAGGAGAGGAGTCGCCTCGGTGAGGAGCCTGATGATTTCATCATAAGTTTCCTGGACAGTAGCCCTCGCCTTGGGAGCAACGTCCGCCGAGTTCTCCCGCAGGATAATGCCCATCCCATTCGGATCGTCAGAATAAGGTCTTGCAAAAATGCGCACGAGTTCATGATAAGCCATGGCCTTCATGAAGAGCGCCTCGCCTTTCAGATACTGGACTTCAGGCGTCTGCTCCTTGCTGTCCGCCAGTTCAACGGCGACATTGGCGGCATAGATGATGTTGTAGCAACGGGACCAATGGTTGCGGACGTTGCTCAGTCCGGAGTTCCGCTGCTCGTAGCGGAAAGCCATATGGATGGCGGCATCCTCCGTCTCGTGTCCGTAAACGACATCATCCGAACCGAAGTCGGTCATACGGTGAAGCTGCTGGATGAAGGCAGAGGCCTTGAAATGCGTGTAGCAGCCATTGACCAGGTCCTCAAGACCGGTAGGGGCTTCCTTCATCTGCTCTTCAGTCAGGATGTTCGAAGGGTAGATATCCAGGTCGCAGCTGGTATAGATACCGACGCTGAGAACGATGATTGCAATATATACTATAATCTTTTTCATATCCGAGACCGTTTAGAAAGTGAAGTTAGCCTGGAAAATAAAACCTCTCTGGTTAGGATACCGGAGATCATCACTCTCGATAATACCTCTGGAACCTGTCTCAGGGTCACCACCCCACAGAGCCGCCGCAGTGAATACGTTGTTGCAGGCGACAGAGAGGGTAAGCTGGTTCTTCCCCATGATCGACTTGGGAAGCGTGTACGAGAGCGTAATGTTACGAATCTTCAGATAATCGCCTCTCTTGAGGAATCCACTGTGAACGATGTTCGCCGTGGCATAGGCAGGAATACCAATCGTGGCCTGGTCGCCAGGCTGGCGCCAGATCGAATCCTCGTTGGAAGGGTAATAGGAAGGCTGAGTAAGGATCTGGAGGTTGCTCGCACGGGCAACGTTGCAATAGATCTTGTTGCCCCACAGGAAGCTTCCGGTCGTACTCAGACGGAAATTCTTGTACTGGAACGAGGTGCCGAAACCACCCTGCCAAGGGGCAATCGAGCTGCCGAGTTCCATGGAATAACGCGCCGCAGAGTAATCGGTCGTCACATTGCCGTTCACATCGTAGTAAGACTCCCTACCGGTTTGGGGATCGATGCCCGCATACTCCTTCAGGTACCAGGTATTGAGAGGGTAGCCGTCCTTGTAAACCTGACCGCGGTCATAACTGTCCGTATTATAGATGACCGTATCACCGAAGTCGGTAACGATGTTCCTGTTATAGGCGATGGAGAAATCAATATCCCAAATGAAATCCTTCGTCTGGACAGGGATCAGGTTGAGGGCCACCTCGGCACCGGTGTTGATCAGGGCGCCAAAGTTCTGCCACTGCCTGGTGAAACCACCCGACGGGGCGAGGTCCCTGTTGACCAGAAGGTCCTTCGTATAGTTGCGATACAGGTTGATGTCGAAGTTCACCCTGTTCCATAAACCGAGTTCAAGACCGAGGTTCGTCTGCGTCGTCTGCTCCCATTTCAGGTCCGGATTGGCCATCTGTGAAGGGACGGCGGCCACACGGCCGTAGTAGGAGCCGCTGTAGGAGTAGGAAGCAAGATATCTGGAGGCACCGATGTCCTTCATACCCGTCTTACCCCAGCTGACTTTGAATTTCAAGTTGCTGACGGAAGGGAATTTGCTCTTGAACCACTTCTCGTTGCTCATCAGCCAGGAGGCAGATGCACTCGGGAAGAATGCCGTACGGTTGTTCTTGCTGAACGTGGACGACTGGTCGACACGGAATGCCGCGGTGAGGAAGAACCGCTGATCATAGTTGTAATTGAACTGGCTGATGAAAGACTGCATTCCTGAACGCGAATTGGATCCGCTTACGTTCCAGTTTTTCGCAGCCACGTCGAGGACGTAAAGGCCATAAGGAAGATCCGTCGCGGAAGCGCCGAGGCTTTCATTCCAGTCCATCTGCGCCTCAAAGCCGGCCAAGCCGCTGAAGTTGTGCTTGCCCCAGTCCTTGGCGACCTTGAACAGGTTGGTGGTGATGCCACCCCAGCCGAGGGACTGGCTCTCTTCAATGCTGTCTCCTTCTTCCCAAGGTGACTCTGCCATTGCCGTCCTGTGACGGTGCCATTTCCAGGTACTGCCGCCCAAGCGGTTCTGCGTCGTGAAAGTCAGCCAGGGAGTGATCTTGACATCTAGGACGATATCCCAGTTTACACTGAAACCCTTGCTCCCCGCCTGCGCATAACGCGAATCATACAAGAACATCGGGTTGTAAGGGTAACGGGTATAAACGTCGGAACGGCCCACGAAAGAAACCGGGTTGCCATCCTCGTCATACGGGTTATCGAACGGAACGTGTTCAACGACCAGGAAACCTGCTGCGCTCTCCGGCTCCGCGGAAGTACTGCCCTTGACGTTGATGTTGCTGGTCAGGGTGAGCCACTTGGTGAGGTTGAAGGTGTTGTTGCTACGGACATTCAGATGCTTGTAGTTGGAGGAAAGCTGCGTACCGTCCTCGTCGTAGTAAGAAACGGCAGAATAGTAGCTGTGACGGTCCGTACGGCCTGTCATGGAGACGTAGTAGTTCTGCTCAAGAGCAGGGTTGAAAACCATTCCGCGCCAGTCCGTATCGGTCTCTTCGATGGATTCAGGGAAGTAAGCCCGGAACTGCATTTCATCGATGAGATACGTCTCAGGATTACGGTAATACTCACGATAGTATGCACGCAGATCCTTGGAGTTCATGTATTGCTGACGGGAGAAGTCAGGAACGTTGACACCGATGTTGGCCTTGAAGTTGTAAATCGGCGTGTTGGACTTGGCCCTCTTGGTCGTGACGATGATGACGCCGCCGTTTGCCTGGGCACCGTAAAGACCGGTCGCACCGGCATCCTTCAGGACGGTCAGGGACTCTACGTCATTCGGGTCGAAGTCGCCACCGATGATGCCGTCGACGACGTACAACGGTGACTGGGGAGCACTCATCGAGGAGATACCGCGGATGCGGACGGTAGGCTCTGCGCCAGGAGCACCTGAGGACTTGACGACAGAGACACCGGCAACCTTACCCTGGAGCATGTCACCGATGGTCGGAGCTGTGACATCCATCAGCTTTTCAGAAGAGACGACGGTCACGGCGCTCGAAATCTCATTCTTGGATTTGTTGCTGTAACCCAGAACGACCACTTCGTCGAGCAACTCATTGTCGACGTCGAGCGTCACATTGATCACGCCACGATTCCCGACAGTAATCTGTTGTTCCTGGAAACCGATGGAGCTGAAAACCAGCACAGAGTTCTCATTCTGCACTCTGATGGAATAATTACCGCCAGAGTCCGTAATCACTCCGTTGCTGGTACCTCTCTCAAAGACGCTGACGCCGGTCATCGGCAAGCCATCGTCACTTGACCTTACGACACCCTTGACAGTGACCTGGGCATGGACTGTCCAGGCCGACAGCAGAAGGGCGAAAAGAATAAGATACTTTTTCATAAGTGATTTGTGTTTATGAATGTAGTTTTAGCGTTGTTTTCGAGAGACTTCTTACGCAATAATACATTTTAATTTTCGTTTTGCAATTTTTTTTTGCAACAAGCCCCTAAAAATTATATATTTGCATAAACAAGAAGACTTCAAAACGAAAGTTTTTTTTTACGTTTTAACAATTTCTTTCAGCGAACTTATTTTTTGAAAGCTCCACTTTCGTTAGCGACGGTTGTAACATGAAAAGGAAATATACCATCGAGGAAAGGCGAAGCGCCATCCTCAACATGCTGTACACGGAAGGACGCGTGTATGTCGAAGGCCTTTCCGAAACCTTCAGCGTGTCCGAAGTATCCATCCGGAAGGATCTCGCCGTCCTGGAAGAAAGGAAGCTTCTGGTACGGACGAAAGGCGGGGCGATCGCCCTGCACCAGCACGACATCTATGACGACCTGTCCATCAGCCACAAGCAGCGCCTCCACGCCCGCGAAAAGCAGCTGATCGGCAAATATGCCGCCTCCCTCATCCGGGACGGGGAAAGCATCATCATCGACTCCGGCACCACCGCCATGGAAGTGGCCAAGCACCTGGACGGCCTGAAAAACCTGACCGTCATCACCAACGCCATGGACATCGCCATCACCCTCAACAACTACAACCGGTTCAACATCATCATCCTGGGGGGCACCATGCGTTCGGTGTCCCATTCCACGGTGGGCGTGTCCGGAGAATCGGCCTTGAAAAGCATCTACTGCGACAAACTGTTCCTGGGCGTGGACAGCATCAGCATCAAGGACGGTCTATCCACGCCCAGCCTGGAAGAAGCCTCCCTCAATCAGGCCATGATCGGGGCGGCGAG